>Ga0209636_10004391_pt1 | contig 14363 bp, 8 predicted proteins | sample DeeMarSWOR152_54_FD_187464 | JGI IMG/M metagenome (GOLD analysis project Ga0209636, IMG submission 187464) | Marine sediment microbial communities from White Oak River estuary, North Carolina - WOR-1-52-54 (SPAdes) (version 2) | ecosystem: Environmental > Aquatic > Marine > Intertidal zone >...
CTCTTCTGATGGCGGAGACAGTTGGTCCAATAAGGTTACTCTCAATATCTCATCAACCTCAGCCCCAGCACTGGCCGTGTTTAACGATCGCCTACACCTTGCGTGGAGAAGCATACCAAAAGAGGGATCATATTTGAGTATCATCTCAAGTGCTGACGGAATCAGATGGGTGAACGACACCAAATTGGGGGCGAGAGCGGAATCAGGCCCATCACTGGCCAGCTTAGGCTCACTGCTTTTTGTTGCCTGGAGCGGTAAGGATACCTATCAGCTCAGTTTACGGAGCAGCCAAGATGGTATCCATTTCAACAATGAAGTGACGCTGGAGGAGACAACTGACTGCAAACCTGCCCTCGGCACCGACGGCAAGTACGTTTATTTGGCCTGGAAGGAAAAAGGTGACAACGGTTTGATAAAAATAGCACGAAGCAGGTTTGGAACGGACTGGGAAAAAGTAGGAGTTAGCCCCCTACCGGCCTGGCCCCTGAATACAGGTATACCAGCATTGGCCTCAACTGACAAAGGCCTCATTATCGGTTGGTCAAATCCAACGCTGCACATCGCAGGAAGGGTATATTAGCCTTCCATCCTAGCCAAATTCCCTCGACCTCCAGGGCCTGAGCGAAGTGCTCCTCGATTTGGTAACCCGGGCGGATAGCCTCAACAAATATATGATGCTCAAATATCCTCGCAAGGTGAGGAATTTCCGTCCTTATTGTTCCTTTTCTTTCGCGATCGCGGAGATCTCCTTGAGGGCTTTCTCCAACTTATCCAGGGCGTTACCGTATGCAGCCCAATCCCCTTGGCGCAAATGAGCCTTGGCCTCATTGTAATGCTCCAAGGCCAAAACCCCAAGGTTATAGATATTCAGCGTTTCAGAAACCAGTGGTGAGACAGGTTCTCTGGCGGCAACCGCACCTTCCACGACACTGTTCAGGGCCTTTTCGAGATCATCGTCCATTCTGAGGCGAGTGCCAAGGGCAACGATGACTCGCTTCAGTTCTGGCAATGAGGCCGCCCTCGTTTTATCCACTGCTGCGGAACCGAGGGGTCCCTTTCCTCGAGACTTTCCAAATCCTCTAGGTTGAGGTGATGCTGTTGAGGGCACTTCTTGCTCCTCCTGCTTTGCCTCCAGGTAAACTGGCTCCACATAAATAAATGAGTCACTAATAGGAATAACGAGAAGATTGCCTCTGATAACTCGGGAACCCCTCTGACCCCACAAGCTTAATTCCCGAGAGATCTCCGTCTGTTGATCAACCCTAGCCTCAACCTGCATTGGCCCGTAGACGAGTTTTTCCTTGGGCAGTTTATATACCAACAGATTTCCGTAATTGGGCAAATCACTTCTGGCGGCCAGCCACCCTATCATATTGTCCTTTTTAGAAGGGGTAAAGGGGAGCATCAGGAGGAACTCTTCCTTCTCTTCCTCAGGCAGCTTCATGATGATGTAGTAAGGCTCCATTTCCTGCCGGCTATCACTGTATATCTCGTCCGGGATCTGCCAGAGGTCTTCCTGGTTGTAAAAGACCTGCACATCCTCCATATGATATGTTCTATACGTACCTACCTGGATCTTGAAGAGATCCCTGGGATACCGGATGTGCTTTGTGAGACCAGCGGGCATCTCATCAAAGGGCTTGAAGAGGTCAGGAAATATACGAGCGTAGGTTTTAGCGAGGGGATCTGCTTTATCAATAAGGTAAAAGGACACATCCCCATTGTGGGCATCGATGACTACCTTAACTGAATTCCGAATGTAGTTGATGACCTTCTTATCAAAAGGACTCCGCGATCGGCGCGAATAAGGATACATATTTGAGGTGGTATAGCCGTCTTGAATCCAGTAGAGCCTTCCCTCTGAAATAACGAGATACGGGTCGCGGTCATAGTCGAGAAACGGCGCAATCGTTCTTACGCGCCTGTCGATCCGACGATTATACATTATGCGGCTCTCGGGGCCCAAATAGGTAGTAAAGAATATTTGAGGGTCCATGAATTCAAGGGCAAACACGAGCCTTCGAACAAACGTTTGGATAGGAACCCCTCCCGTTCCCTGATAAACGGCATACACATTCTTGTCGCCCTTTGGGTAATCAAATTCCTCGGTCTTGGTCTTCACCAGGACATATTGCTGGGTTCTCTCCCCATAATAGATCTCCGGACGCTCTATCTTCAAATCAACATCAAAGGAAGGAGGCAGGTCCTTAATCAAGAGACGGGGAAGTCCTTCCCTGGTTACTTCATTTACCGGGCTCAGGGCCAATCCGTAGCCGTGGGTATAGATCAGATGCCGGTTAACCCACGTATTCGCCTGGGGAGGAAGTTGACCGACGACTAACTCCCGGGCAGCCAGGGTGACCTGTCGCAATTGATTATTAATAAGATAGCGATCTACATCCACGTTGTTGAAATCGTAATAGAGCCGTATCGATTGAATCTGCCTGTAAGTCTGGAGCAGGGGACGTTCGTCCCAGATCCTGATGTTTTGGATTGTCACCTGATGCTTTTCAATATCCTCCGTGGTCAGTTTTTCGCTAACCGGAAAATCCACCTCTTTGATCTTGTCCAGATTATAGGCGTTACGGGTATTTTCGATATTGTAAGCTATGTAGGCCGATTCTTTTGCCAATTCATTGGGCTTAACGACGAACTGTTGTATCAGGCTCGGAACAATGGCCCCAAAAACAACAACAGCCGCTAGCCAGATCCCAGCGCTCAACCAGATCAATTTCTTCCGAGCTTTGAAGGCGCTCACAAAAAGCATTACGGCGAAGCCAACCGAGAACCCAATCAACACCCTATAGGCCAAGACCTTAATGGTGACATCAGTATAGCTGGCACCAAAGGCGGGTCCCCCGGTAGAGTAAAGCAGCTTGTAAATCTTCAGGTGGTATCCCCAGGCCAGGAGCAGCACGAAGATTCCCCCCAGAAAAGCCAGGTGCTGCTTGGCCTTTGGCCCAATGGTGATTTTGGGAACTGATGGCGGCCTTCCCTCCCCCGGACTGAAGTCCCCAATTACCTGAAGGCCGCCCTTCTTAAGATACCAGCCTAACACCAGGACGCCAGCCAAAACCAAAAAGAGCATGAGCCTGTTCTGAATAAAAAGGTAAAAGGGGAGTGAAAAAACGTAAAAACCGATTCCCCGATTGAAGATGGGGTCCGTGCTACCAAATGGTTCCTGATAGAGAAACCGCAGGGCCATAGGCCACTGATCCGCGTCCCTTGACGCAATAACGAAACTAATAACCAAAATAAGCGCTACGAAAAGAGACCCCGAGGCTTTGGCAGAAAGACCGAGTTGAGAAAGGTAACCCCCCTCGGTGGCAAAGGTCATGCCCGGGCCGCCGCCGGGGTTCAAACGCCTGGCTACATAGAGATTGGCGAACAGAATCAGCAGAAAAGCCAACCAAATCGCCAGACCAAACCCGACCTTGCTCAAGATCATCGTCCAAAAGACAGAGGAAAAGGTAAGCTTTTCGAACCAGAGCCAATCAGGATACAGAGAAACCACAACCCAAAGGAAAATCACGCATATAACTCCAAGACCTATTGCTAATTTTTTCTTCATGTTTAGCCTCCTCTCGGGTGAAACCCCCAAACCGCTCAAACGCTGAATCTTGCTGAATGGCGTCCTTGGAACTGTGTCACTCTCGTACACCTACACATTGGAATAATTGAATACCGTGGGGCCTGAAACACAAACAAGCATGAACTGGATCCTCACATCCAAGATCAAAGAGTTCCCCCACGGATAGGGATAATACTAGGGCTTTAGAATCAGGAGTGCAAGTAGTTTCTAAGACCCCAATGGATGGCAATAGACGGCATTCACAATGGCACGATATGTGCAGAATCACCGCATTTGGAAATAGCATCTTGCTGATTTATCGAAAGATGCATAAAATAGGTGAAAACTTCTTCAACAAAACGAGGAGCACCGCCATGAGCGAACTGGATTTAGATCCCCGTTTACCTCTCATCCAGAATGCCGATCTCGAGGGCAAGATCGTTCTGGTGAGGGTAGACCATAATGTCGTCAAAAAGGGGGATATACGCGATCCCTATCGCATCGACGCAACCTTGGGGACCCTGTACAATATCGTCGAGCGAGGAGGTCGTATAATACTTATGACTCATATCGGCCGAACCCGTGACAAGATGACGGGTCGAATCACAGTCGATGATGACACATCGGTTCAGCCAGTTGTTGATTACCTCGAACGCAAATTGCACACGAAGTTTGCCGTACCACAATTTCCAGTTCACCCTGAATGGGGCATCAGGGAAATAGACACCTCCATAAATTGGCTCATCAGGGATCTGCGAGCCCACCGGATCGGAGCCGTGTACCTGCCCAATACCCGGTGGTTCGAGGGCGAGGAGTCCACTGGCGAAAAGAGGGAGCGCTTTACGGTGCAGCTGGCAGGCCTGGCCGATGTGTTTATTAACGACGCCTTTGGCTCATGGCAGCCCCATGTCTCTACGCTTGATATTACGAGGCATTTGCCGAGCTTCGCTGGTTTTCTCCTTCAGAGGGAACTCATTAACCTGAAGCGGGTCCTGGAACCGGATCGGCCCTTTGTAGCCGTGGTGGCTGGTGCCAAATATGACACCAAGATCGGCCCCCTCTACCAGATCTACAAAAAGGTTGACCATTTGATTCTGGGCGGGGTCATCTATAACACATTTCTATGTGCCAAACACGACATTCACGTTGCAGGGGTAGGCGATACCGATGTGAAGGCAGCTAAGGATCTGGTGAAATTGGACGAAAAGGCCATGAAGGTGGTCGAACTGCCGTTTCTCGTTGAGTCGGATACGATTGACGGGCGAGTGGAAGGTAAGTACCGCACCCGGAGTATCACGGAGTTCAGGAAAGGAGACTCATACGGTTATTTCCTGGATGTGCCTCCCGAATCCTTCGACGCTCCTGGGGTGGCAGATGTTATCGGCTCTGCCAAGACCATCTTCGTCAATGCAGTCATGGGCCTTACGCCCCACTTCTATGAAGGTTCGGAGAAACTGGATCGCACCATCGACCAGAACCGACAAGCTCAAAAGTTCTACGGAGGGGGAGATACCCTGCAGGAGTTCAAGAACCTCAGTCCCGGTTTGTACCTCGCCGCTATGGACAGCGCCCAGTACTACTTTTTTACTGGGGGTGGAACGGTGTTGAAAGCCATTGAAGAGGGTACCCCATACGGCCTTGAACCTGTCAAGGCTCTCATGGAAAACGGGGGCAGGGACCCGAGACATTAGTGCTGCACCTGATGCCCTCTCTTCGGCCGTTTGCCAAGAGGTGCAGATGCCTTCCCTTCGGAGCTCCAACAAACAAAGGAGATTGGCGGCCCTCACCCGATTCAGGTTCTCGATAAGGTTTATTTCTTAGATTGGCCTTTTGATGGATCTATTGATCCTCTCAGTTGCCGAATCGATAACCACCAACTAGCAGGGAGATAGTAGTGCCCCTTACTACCGTAAACGGGAGAAATATCTATTACGAAACCCACGGCGACGGTGACACCATCGTGCTTCTGCACCATGGTTTTGGGTGCACCAAAATGTGGAAGGACATATATCCATCACTTTTGGAGGAAGGGTATCGTGTCGTAATGTACGACAGGAGGGGCTACGGACAGTCCGAAGGAGGTGAGGATTTCTGGGAATTTTACAAAGGGGATCAATTTCGTGCTGAGAGTGTACGGGAATTAACCGCCCTTAGGGAGATTGTGGGCTTTCGTTCATTTCATATCCTTGGCCAGTGTGAAGGAGGAGTTGTCGGTGTCGATTATGCGGTCAAATATCCTCAGCAGGTGAAGACCCTAGCTGTTGCCAGCACTCAATGCTACAGCCCCACCACAATGGCTGCATTAAACGAGCAGAAATTCCCCAAGCCATTTCAAGACCTGGAGCCAAACCTGAGAGAGAAGTTCATCGCTTGGCATGGAAAGGACCACGCCGAACCATTCTACAATCAGTTTCGTAAATACGGAGGTGCCTATGGCAGGGGGGTCTTCGACCTCAGGGGCCTCTTACCATCGGTGAAATGCCCGGCCCTCGTGCTCTACCCCGACAGGAGCTTTCTTTTTGGCGTTGAGCAGGCCGTTGCGCTTTATCGCGACCTGCCCGAGGGGGAACTTGCCATACTTCCGAACTGTGGTCACAATACCTATGAGGAACAACCGCGAGAATACATCCGGCTTGTGTTGGATTTCTTAAAAAGACACCACCACTAGGTTTCAGGCCCGGCCTTTCTTCTTGCGCTCGTATACTGTGCGCTGGCTTTTCTTTTGACACACTATGGCCTTTACCCTATATTTGCCCCATAAAAAAGTTCCTTTTTACCATTAGTTACCAGTCAGAAGGCCTAAATTTTGCATCACTCCACATGATAGGAAATGAAACACGACAGTAAGAGAAAAGGGCAACGTATAACTGAATCGACAGCCCCCCGACAACGGGTTGGCGAGCTAGAGGCGCTTAAAACCGACCTCAACCGTGCGGAAAACACACTCCGCAACAGTGAGAAGCGGTATCGAGACCTTTTCGAGCAGTCCAACGATGCCATCTACATCACCACCCGAGAAGGCGAACACGTGGAGGCCAATCAGTCTTTCTTGGATCTTTTTGGTTATACCAGTGAGGAGATAAAGGCCATAAAGGCTCAGAACATATACGCTGATCCCGCCGACCGACTCACATTTCAGCGAGAAATAGAGCGAAAGGGTTCCGTTAGCGATTTTGAGGTGAAGCTCCGTAAAAAAGACGGAACGGCCATTACCTGTTTGCTCACCGCTACCGTGCGTCAAGCAAATGACGGTAAAATTCTCGGGTATCAAGGTATCATCCGGAACATAAGCGAGCGGAAGACGCTACTGGAAATGCTGCGGAAGTATGAGTTCATCGTGAATACCTCCAAGCAATTCATGACCCTCATTAACAGGAACTACATCTACGACGCGGTCAATGAAGCTTACTGTATCGCCCACAAAAAATCGCGCGAGCAGGTCATCGGAAGAAATGTGGCCCAAATCTGGGGGGAAAAGCGGTTCAAGACCGCCATTAAGCCATACTTAGATAAGTGCTTTGCCGGACATGAGCTCCACGATCAGAAGTGGTTCGAATTCACCGGACAGAAGCGGAAGTTCTATGACGTGAGCTACTACCCATACTACGGCAACGAATCGGAGGTGACTCACGCAGTGGTCATCACACATGACATGACAGAGCGCAAACGCGCAGAGGAAGCGCTGAGGGAGGGTGAGGCAAAGTTCCGGAACCTGTTCGATCTTTCTCCCCAGGCTATTGCAGTTGCCGATGGTACCACGGGTAAATTAATTGACGTCAATGACGAGTTTTGTGAACTGACCCAATACAGCCGGAAGAGAATTCTCGGACAAACCCTTACGGACCTGGGGCTTTTCCCCGAGGACAAGGGTGAAGCATTTCTGAAGGATCTTCGGGAATCCGGGGAAGTCAATGGATTGGAGACCCAGTTCGAGGCCAAAGATGGCTCCATCCTCAACGCGCTCATGTTCGCCAAACTGATACGGATCACGGGCCAAGAACTTATACTAACCGCATGCCTTGACATGTCTAACCAGAAACGCCTTGAGGCCCAGCTCCAGCAAGCCCAAAAGATGGAAGCTCTGGGAACCTTAGCCGGCGGCATTGCCCACAACTTCAATAACCTCCTCATGGGCATCCAGGCAAACGCCTCCCTTATCCTATTGGACATTGATCCCAGTGACCCAAATTATGACCGGCTCATGAATATAGAAAAGCTCGTTCAAAACGGATCCAAGCTCACTCAGCAACTTCTTGGGTACGCACGGGAAGGCAAATATGAAATCAAGCCTATGAGCCTGAATCAGCTGGTAAAGGAAACCTCGGAGACCTTTGGGTTGACGAAGAGGGAAATTAAGATTCATCGGGATCTTACAAAAGACCTCTTTGCAATAGAGGCAGACCAAGGACAAATCGAGCAAATGCTCTGGAATCTATACGTAAACGCCGCAGACGCTATGCCCGAGGGTGGAAACCTTTACCTAAAAACCAGGAATGTCACTCATGAGGATATAACCGGGAAGCCCGCTAAACTGAGACCAGGAGATTACGTGTTATTGATGGTTGCCGACACGGGCGTCGGTATGGACAAAAGGACCGCAGATCGCATTTTTGATCCCTTCTTCACCACCAAGGGTTTGAGCAGAGGCACGGGACTTGGATTGGCATCTGTCTACGGAATCATAAAGAACCACGGTGGTATCATTACCGTCATGAGCAAGAAAGGCAAGGGAAGTACTTTCAGCATCTATATGCCAGCTTCCAAAAGCGAACCGATCACGGAAAACAGAGGATCTGACAAATTAATCTCCGGCCATGGAACTGTTCTCCTTGTAGATGATGAGGGCATGATTCTTGATGCTGGTACTGAGGTTCTGCAGAAAATGGGGCACAGGGTCATGAAAGCCAAAAGTGGACAGGAGGCAATAGCGATTTACGAGAAGCAGAAGGATGGGATTGACCTTGTGATCCTCGATATGATTATGCCGGGGGTGAGTGGAGGCGAGACCTTTGATAGGATTAAGGCCATAAACCCCGAGGTGAAAGTGCTTCTCTCAAGTGGCTACAGCATAAATGGACAGGCAACCGAGATTCTGAAACGCGGTTGCAATGGGTTTATCCAGAAACCCTTCAGAATGACAGAGCTGTCTCACAAGATAAGAGAGGCATTGGGCAAAGACTAGACGGTGATCACGCGTATTGAAGCTCTGAACCCTAGGGTTTTAACAGGTTACGGTTTCGAGCTGGTATCTCCTGGATTAGTGCTGGCCGCAAATTCCTCATCATTGGAAATTCCATCTCCGTCAGAGTCCAACTCTCCCAGAGCTTTCGTATATTTCTCTCCCGCCATAATGCCAATTCTCTGGTAGTCCTTTCCGAATGGATTCCTTTTTCCACCGCCCCTCGGATCAACATGGCATGTGCCACAGCCGAAGTTTTTTCCCTTATCGGGAAGCGTGCCCAGCCTGAAGGATCTGGCTAACGCAAACGAAGGGATCAGTGCAAAGGAAAAAAGAGCCCAGATAAGAAGTGCCAGCCTAAGCCTCTTCAAACGCTCACCCAAGGTGCTTGTCCTCATGTTTAGCCTCCTCACTTATTAGACATGGCGTTACCACCATCGAGAGCGCTACGTAATTATAGTCTCATTCTTTCTGTATCCTTGTAAAGGCATAACACAGAGCGCTTGTTGTAAGCAGTGAAATGGGAAGAAAGATTTGGCTCACGTGACTCCTCAAGGGGGAACCTATGGTGAGGAAACGTCCGGTGGTTTCCACAAAACTGTGTTCGGTGCTGACCATGGCGTTGATGGCGAGTGCTTATGGGACCGGCCCCAAGAACGAATGAACTTCCCCGCAGCAAGCTCGAGGGAATTATCAAGTTAAAGTTTTCCGGCAGGTTTGCCGATACCCAACACGGATTATCCTATATTTCGTGGATATTGCCGGGGCAAACCTCGGAGCCTGGAACCCTACCAGAGATACCCGGCGGATACCCGATACCCCGTTGAGGCAGTGAGACGATATGGAGATTACAGGTAAAATCAACTGCATGAGCCAACAGCAGCCTGGGCAATTCAAAAAACCCCAAGAAGGCATGGGCTCGTTTGCCCCTGTTAACAACCAGAAGCTGAATAACATTGAAGAGCGGAAAGAGTACTCAAGAAAAAACAATTGACTCAACTGTTCCTAAGCTCCTCGATTTTGATGCCGGCATGCCTCGGCATGCAATTTACTGTTGAAAAACTCAGTAGGGATAAGGCAGACAGAAACCTGTACCAGAAATATGACAAGGTCGGGAATACCTAGGTGACGGACAAGCAGGAATGGATCATCGAACAGTGGGCCTGCAGTATCTGAAAGCTGAAGGTCTCTGATTCTTAACAAACGGGTTGAGGGAGGGAACGCTTTTTGCAAAGCCGCTAATGTAGACTGCCGATCAGGAGAACCTAGTCATGAAAAGAAAAACATTCAAGCCGGGAGAAATCATAATCCAAGAAGGGGAGATGGACAGAGACCTTTATGTTTTGAACGATGGCGTTGTCGAAATATCCACAAGGGAGGAAAATGGGGCTGTTGTTCTGAACAAAATTGAGCCACCTCAAATCATTGGCGAACTCTCGTTTCTGACCGGTCTCCCAAGAACAGCCACAGCGAGGGCGAAGACAGATACAGAAGTCTACATCTTCAAATATGAGAATCTAGAGAATCAAATTGCCGAAATGCCCAAAAGCATCAGGCCCATCATGAATACCCTGATCAGCCGAGTCAGGGCTCAGGACAAAAGGATCGTACAGTTAGAGGAGGAAATTCTAGCACTAAAAAGCAAAATGCAGGATTTATAATCTCTCGCACTCATGAACGAGTGTCTCACCATTTGGGCTCTTCAACCGTGAAATAAAAAGGTTGACGTCATATCTCCCACGATGACCACCCGCCTACGCAGAAAGCCATGGGCTTGTCCGCCACAAAAAACGGCGGACTTGGCCGTGGATAAATGCTTGGCAGGGTAATCCACGGTAGTCCTATGGGGACGAAGGCGGATATGCTGGACGGCTTGCTCATAAGGCTGAAAGAATACCATGACTGGCTGGAGATCTTGCTGGCCTAACATTGATAGCAAATAGCAACACATCTGGGGCCCGGATTCACTCTATATTCTCCTATTTCTCGACTTGACACACGCGAAATGCTGTTTTTATACTTGTTTATTGATTTTCCTCTTCTCGGACAAGCGTGCTCCGCCCGGACGATCCCTGTCTTCAGGTTTGGTTGTACCGATAGATACAGAAAATGAGCGAGCGGCAGGCACTACAGTTGGGGCAAGGAGTTCCTGAACCAGATCCGCGAAGGGACCGATGCTCACAGGCACCTAAGGACATAGACAGAATTTTAGCATCCATACAGGCAACCGTTTTTTCGCAAGGTTCCCTTCGGAGCGATGCGATTACAGGAGAGAGGCATTGAACAGCGTGTACATCACTGACGGGCCGAATAAGGGCGCATCATTTAACCTGAACGAGGGCATTACCACGATCGGCAGAAACCCCGACAATGATATCCCTATATCGGACAAGGGGGTTTCACGGCATCATGGCAAGTTTATCAAGAGGGACAACAGGGTCTTCATCATAGATCTCAATAGCCTTCATGGAGTGCTCATCGATGGTCAAAAGATAGCGCCAGGCCAAGAGGTAGAAATCAAAAAGGACAGCAGCGTGCGCATTGGAAAAACGCTTCTCTCCTTTTCTGACAGACGACCCCCCGAACCAACAGACCTCCCACGACCCGTGTATGTGCAGAGAAAGCTCTTTGATACGAGCACATCCCATCTGGTTAAGGACAAGAGCAGGAGCTATGTCCGCAATCTGGAGCTACTGCTCAAGGTGTCCAACATATTCGCCCAATCCCTCAATATCGATGAGCTGCTCGGTGAGGTTATAGAACAAATTTTCAATTATTTGGGGAGAATCGACCGGGGAGCAATACTGCTGTTAGATGAGGATACCCGCGCCCTGAAGGAGGCGGCTTCAAAAACAAGACTTGACGACAAAGATGGCCTGTTTTCAAAAATCAACTACAGCAGGACCATCGTTAATCGAGCCATAGAGGAAGCTAAGGCCGTGATCGTCTCTGATACGAGCAGTGCCGACAAGGCTGATCTCTCCAATAGCATGGAAAAGATGCGTATCACCTCAGTCATGTGCGTGCCACTCAAGTATAAGGAAAAGGTGCGTGGAGTGATCTATGTTGATTCTCTCGGAATGCCTGACGGATTTGGCAAGGAAGACCTGCAGTTGCTGACGAGCTTAAGCAATACCGCTGCTATAGCAATAGAGAATGCACGGCTCTACGAGGCGCTGAAGCAGGAGCTAGCTGAGCGCAAGCGTGCAGAGGAAGAAAAGGCAAAAATTGAGGCCCAGTTCCAGCATGCCCAAAAGATGGAAGCCCTCGGTACCTTGGCGAGTGGCATCGCCCACAATTTCAACAATATCCTCATGGGGATACAGGGCTATACATCGTTAATGCTCATGGAAATCGACTCCGATCATCCCCACTACAAAAGACTTCGAGGCATTGAACAGCAGGTTCAGAGTGCTTCCACCTTGACCAAACAGCTTCTCGGATATGCACGGGAGGGAAAATATGAGGTCAAGTCAACTACCCTGAACCAGATGGTTAAAGAGACCTCCGACACCTTTGCAATGACCAAGAAGGATATCACTGTACATCTCGATCTTACTGAAGAGCTCTACGTAATAAAAGCGGACCAGGGGCAGATCAAACAAACCTTACTGAATCTGTACGTGAACGCCGCTGAGGCCATGCCGCGAGGCGGGGATCTTTATCTGAAGACCACGAATGTTACCGATCAGGACATAAAGGACAAGCCTTACAGGCCAAAACCAGGAAACTATGTCCTGCTGACCATTACCGATACGGGCACTGGAATGGACAAGAAAACCATGGAGCGTATCTTTGATCCGTTTTTCACCACTAAAGGGATGGGCAAGGGAACAGGTCTTGGCTTAGCTTCGGTATATGGTATCATCAAGGCCCACGGTGGATATATTGACGTTGACTCCGCGAAAGGCCATGGTACCACTTTCAGTGTATACCTGCCGTCCTCAGAGGCGGCTGACTCAATGAAAGGACAGCTCAGCCCAGAAGTGCTCAGAGGGAACGAAGGCATCCTTCTCGTAGACGATGAGGACGTGATCATTGACGTCGGCCAGCAGATGCTTAAGACGCTGGGCTATCAGGTTTACGTTGCCAAAAGCGGAAGAGAGGCTATTGAAACCTATGAGGCAAACAATGACAGAATTGATATGGTAATTCTCGATATGGTTATGCCGGATATGGGCGGCGGGGAGGCGTATGACATGATAAAAAAGATAGACCCAAGCATCAGGGTTTTGCTGTCCAGTGGCTACAGCATAGATGGGGAAGCTGCCGAGATCCTACGCCGGGGGTGCAATGGTTTTATCCAAAAGCCATTTGATGTAACCCAGTTGTCACACAAGCTAAGGGAGATTCTGGAAAAGCAATAGGATTTGCACGCCCGCCACTCATAGGCTTAGCGGAAGTTCTATCTCAAGCTCGCAGTTACAGCCATCATTGAATCTGGCACTGCCGAAATCCCCCATGGCGGCTCACCTTGAGTGGTGTAAAGCATCCCCTTGAGTCGCCGAACTTATCTCTTCAAGCAGGGTATCCCGCGTTCCGTCGTCGATCGAGTCAGCGATAATCACATCCCCCCGAGAGTCGCTTGTAGCCTTCGTAATGCCCGGTATTGTCTTTCCAACCTCTCAATGACTGTACGCTGCGGGTTCTCCACCCTTAGGGTGGGGTGGATTCCAACCACGGAAGCATTGTTTATCGCCCCGCCTAGGAGCGATTCACTCTCAAATTCGCAAGACATATGCCAAAACATTGCTTGGATTCGGGCTTGTCTTTTGGCAAACTTGTAGTATGTTATGAAGTCAAATATATGCAATGGGGTACAATGAAACGTTGGGTAACCCTTTCTCTCTTTGCTCTCACCTTATTCCCGTCCCTTGCAGCGCTCGCCACAGCTCACGCACAGGATAGGGTAAGGTGCGCCATTCATGCCATTAATCTCAACATAGTGGCTAATGGGCAAAATGGTGACGCCTATGCGGACAGGCTCGATGCTATAGCGCGCTCGCTCATCGGCGAGCTCGATTCCAGAAACAGATCCTGGGATCTGGTGGGCCTTGTTGGAGCGTATAGCAGGCCACAGGGTACCTTCCCAACCTTTGAGGAGATGCACCACCCCTGCCGCTGCTATGCTAACGATTATCCAGTGCTGACCGCAGGAGAAAAGCTCACCACCCATTGCCTTGCAGATTACTTCCAGCGGAAGGAGTCGCGAATAGACAAGACAGAGTCTCAGGTACACCAAAGCCTTCAAAAGGGAGAGATCGGGTTGATAGCCAAAGGGCCTAAGTTCGAAATACTGAATGGAACCGTTTACGAAACACTACTCGGAACAACCTGGTTTGGGAAAGCGCGGCGAAGAGTTGTGGGAGCTCGCATACGTATCCGGGACACGGCGCACATTCTTCCCTTTTACGCTACCCACATCAACCCCGCGCTACCCGCATCTCGCAACAAAACACCAGTATACAGCACGAGAAAACAGGTGAGGGATCTTGTGTCAGCCATAAAAGGCTGGTGGCAACAAGGTGACCTTACGCCCGTCGTAGTCGGTACGTTCAGCTTTAAGAGAGGCAGCAAATCCCACGATATCATGAGCAGGGATTTTGACGAACT
>Ga0209636_10004392_pt1 | contig 14362 bp, 17 predicted proteins | sample DeeMarSWOR152_54_FD_187464 | JGI IMG/M metagenome (GOLD analysis project Ga0209636, IMG submission 187464) | Marine sediment microbial communities from White Oak River estuary, North Carolina - WOR-1-52-54 (SPAdes) (version 2) | ecosystem: Environmental > Aquatic > Marine > Intertidal zone >...
GATGAGTGACATCGAGGAAGACGCGATCGGTGTTGCTCTTTTTCATCTCGGTGAGGATGCTACGGGCTACGATATCCCTGGGAGCGAGATCGCCATCTGGGGAATAATCGGGCATGAAGCGATGCCCTGAGGCATTGCGCAACACACCCCCTTCCCCCCGCACCGCCTCGGAAATGAGGAACACAGGAACCCCGGGCAGGCGCAGGGCTGTGGGGTGGAACTGGAAGAACTCCATATCCATGATCTCTGTCCCAGCGTTATAGGCCAAGGCTACGCCGTCGCCAGTGACAACATCGGTATTGGTATTGAATCTAAACAGCCGCCCTGCGCCACCGGTGGCCAGGATTAAGAAGCGGCAAACTAATTCCTCTACCGAGCGGGAGCGGCAATCAAGAGCTACAACCCCTTGAACAGCCCGACCTTGAACCAGAATTTCAGTGGCCAGGCAGTCTTCAAGGATGGTGACCCTCTTGGAAGAGCGGGCGGCATTGCTCAGGGTGACCTCGATGTGCTCACCAGTGGCATCGCCCCCGGCATGGATGATGCGGGACACGCTATGAGCTGCCTCCCGGGCAAGAGCTATCTCACCATTGAGGGTATCAAAGGGAACGCCGAACTGGATCAGGTCATGGATACGATCAGTGGCTTCTTCGACCAAAATGCGCACCGCCTCTGGGTCGCAGAGTCCGGCGCCAGCAGCTAAGGTATCTTGGAAATGGAGCTCAGGGGAATCGTTACGCCCAATGGGGGCAGCGATACCACCTTGGGCAAGCTTCGTATTGCACTCATCGATGTCACCTTTGGTCAGGATGAGGACGCTGCCCATCTTCTGAGCCAGCAGCGCAGTGTAAAGCCCGGCAATCCCACTTCCAATAATGATAAAATCATAACTCTTCATCGTCCTATTGTGAAAACCTCCTCAATGAAGATCAGGATCGCTCCTACAGCTAGATTGGCCTTTTCTATGTTAAAGATTTCTGACCAAGGATGAGCAGCCTTGTGTCTATAGAATTTTGAAACTTCCATCAGCTCCTCATAATGACCCGTGACAACCCCAGCATCCTTAAGAGCAGTAATTTTAGGCCCCAAACCATCTCTCTTAATGTTCTTACCATCACAGGCCGTCTGCACTAAGCTTTCCAAAATAGGTCCGCATAGAACAACACAGCAGAGTATAAGCGCCCACTGAATAACAGAGTAGCGCCTCTTGAAATAGATACCTTTCCTTTGCATCAAACCTCTTGAGGCGGGAGTCCTTGGGGTCGATTGGATAGGGGCTCGCTCCCTGCATTCTCTGTACCATTTCTGACAGGCTTATCTCCCTGGCAGATGTCTTTTGGAGTTGTTGTGATAAAATTTGGATTTCGCCTTCGAGCTGTCTGATTCGCCTCTGGGGGTCGCCGACGACACCGGTAATGTACGCTACTAGTGCCTTAGCGGTTATTATTGCGTTTAGCATTGTCCCTGATGGGCTGACGAGAAAATCTACTGAAGATGGGTGATCCGTTACTACCTCTGGCACATATTGGTCAAAGTTAGGGTCCTTTGCTATGCTTTTGATCTCTTCGCGGAAGGCATTACCTCTTGCCTTGACTTGCTGCCATTGTGAGTCTTGCCCGCCTTATACCAAAATCGTAGTTGAGTTTATGAAATCCTGAATAACTGGCAGCCGCTGTAGAAGGCTCCGCCTTTCTTCATCAGAGATATTAATTGGGATTTCCCATTTCAACTCGCAATGAGGCATCCTGACCCTCATCGCTCTTGTCACCAATAATATATCCATGGCACCTGCTTGTCAATATCCATCTCGGAGCCCTGCAGTGGCCCCCTTGACATGCGAGCCGTGCACCGCAGCCCCTAAAATCCTCGTCTATCAGCGCTGGCAAAGCTCTCTACTTGGAAAGAGGCGATACTTCCCCTACCTTTTTCACCCGGCTGGCTGCGTGCCTTCGGGTGTGCTTAGCCGGGTGACAGGCATAACCTGGTTATCCGCTCCAGAATGGCAGCAAATAGGTCTCTGGGCACTGCCACCTCAGATAGCTGGAAGATAATCTGCCGGGCATGGCGCACAATCCGTCCCCCCATCTTGATCAGTTTCACTTGAAGGCTGCGCAATGACCAGTCGTTGATTGCCTGAGGAAATGATCCAGAAGCATTGGATAAAGGTCGTGCCAGCGGCAACCATCTTCTGTGATGGTAAGACCTTTGTTGACTGAGTGGATATAAGCACTGCGGAGGCTTATCGGCTCTTAGCACAAAACCCGACTCAGTTCACTACCGCAGCTATCCCGCCAGACTATTTCAGGAAGGCATTCGAAGAACTGAGTAACAACGTGAAAGAGGTGCTGTGCATCACTGTCTCTTGAAAGCTCAGCGCAGTGTATAATAACGCGGTCATGGCCAGCGAGCAGATGCGGGAGAGGATACCCGACCTTAAGATTCAATGAGTGCTGCTGGTGGTGAAGGTTTGATTGCCCTGGCAGCGGCAAGGGCAGCTGCTGAGGGGTTAGACCTGGACGCGGTTACTGCAGTAGCGGATAGGGCACGGGAGAGTGCGGAATGTCTGTTTGTCTTTGACACCTTACGCGACGCCTACCGGACAGGACGCATTCCTAAGGTAGCGTCGCGTGTTGGTCACATACTCAGCGTCAGACCCTTATGTCGCATACAGCCGAGATGGGAGCGTACACTTCATTGGCCTGACAAGGAGCCGGGGAAAAGGGGTACAGCGAATAATCGAAATGGCCCGAGAACAGGTAGGAGATATGCCTATCTATGTCATGGTAATGCATACTGCTGCTTTAGCTGACGCCGAGAAGCTCAAGGCTCGGGTAGAAGGGGAGTTCAACTGCCGTGATATTCTTGTCAGCGAGTTCAGCCTGATTATGGGATATGCGACTGGCCCCGGTGTTTGAGGTATTGCTCTCTGCCCTGAATTTGATATCGCAAAGCAGGAGAAGTGAACCTTTACCGTGCATGTCACCGTTAGCAACACCACACCGGCGGTGCCACTGCCACAGGAGTCAGTGCTACCATAGACCCCGGTGATATTGCCTCTCTAAAGTCAGGCGAGACAGCAACGAAGGCTGCTACACCTGCGACCATTCCAGGTGGTGGTTCAGGCACAGTGAGCTGGACGCTGCACTGTGATAGTTCAGGTGACAGCGTTATCACTGTGACGGCAGCAGGGACTGATGTTAATACCGGTTCAGCTATAGTTGCTGCCAACATAGCCCGTGATAGCGTCACCGTTCATCAGCAGACACCGTGTCTTGGCGGTGGTGCCATAGCTGGCATAGCGATAGAAGCAGCTGCTGTGGCATTCTTACGCGGCTTTCTCGCTGCAAGAAGGAAGAAGAAAGGCAAGGCGGAGGGTTAAGCTGTAGCTAAGTATAACTGAGGAGGGAGCAGGCTTTAGCCCGCTCCCTCCTTTTTCAAACAAAGGACATTAGGCGGGGATATTCCTTCTTACCCTTTTGGCACCGCTCGCCTGGCCTTCGCCACAAGCATCTAACAAACGTCCACATCGTTCAATCGAGCACAACAGACGGCCCGTCATCCTCTGGAGACCCGCCCTCATTCTCTTACAGCCCCGGCTGCATTTGCACCTGGGCTTTAGCCTCTTCTGTGGCAAAGGCGGTCAAACTGTTGCTGAGCGCTCTGCCGCCGGTTACTTAACCCTAAAGCCCGGCGGGGTTGCACCTGCGACTTTTTGTGTGACACCTTTCCCATATCGGCTCCTAGCTATCTAACCGTTGTGCCTTCGAGGAGGCGCAGACTTATTGGCCCACTCCATGTCGAGCTAGCCGAACGGCGTAAGACTCAGAGCCTGCGCAGGCTTGCCAGAGAATATGAGACGTGTTACTAGGCAGTCAGGCGAGTTTTGGCCGCTACAGGCAGGGGCGACTTGACTAACTTGGTGTTGGGGAACACGTGACAGAGTGCATCTCCAACTCATGCCAGTTCGAGGGGGGAGATTATCTCAAAGCATTTCTTATCGCCATCACCATTCTCACAGCCAACGACCACTTCTGCGAGATATCGGCCTGGTGGCATATAGCCTGGTGCCGTCGCGCAGGGATTAGCCAATGCAATGCCATTTGCTATCCTGCATCCCTCCGTCGGAATAGCCCCGCTTAGCTCGCAGCCTGAATTTCTGGGCTAACTTCTCAATTTCCTTTTCAAGATTTTGCAGTTTCATGTTTTACCCTGCAATCTATCTTCAACAGTGGCGTTCTGTGCCACCGCACTCAGTTTGGTAGTGTGCCCCAATGTCTTTGCCAGTGCCTCTCTGTGAAGTTTACGATTTCAATGGCATGAATGCAAGAGTCAGCCGCCATCAACAGCAGCAGCGAGAAATAAAGCAAAGACCAACCACCCTATTGCCTACCCATAATGCTAACAGCGACTGGGCACTCTGGCGACTTTCCCAGGTTCTGGCCGAAATCGCTGCTACTCAGGCGGACTCAGTCTAATTTTCGTATCGACTATTTGCGAAAAGCGCTTTTAGCGTCCACCCATCATATCCACTCGTTGTATTGCCTCGTTCATAAAGTCGATTAGCTGCCTAATGATGTTATCATAACTCTGTCCACTGTGCTTACTGGTCCACCCTATATTTCGCTCTAGCCTCTTCATAGAGACCTCCGCCATAGATGTCATTTATCACCGTGACGGGGAAATCTTCCACCTCCAATCGGAGTATCGCTTCAGCTCCAAGCTCCTCATAGGCTATAACCTCTGCTTTCTTAATGCTCTGGGAAATAAGCGCACCGGCACCACCAATGACACCTAGGTATACTGCCTTGTATTTCTTCATGGCATCCTTTACCGCTTGGGAGCGCATACCCTTACCAATCATCCCTTTTAGCCCCTCAGCTATCAAACGCGGGGAGTAGCTATCCATGCGACCACTGGTGGTAGGCCCAGCAGAACCAATTACCTGTCCCGGCTTTGCCGGAGAAGGTCCCATATAGTATATTGTCTGCCCTTTAATATCAAAAGGCAAAGGCTTTCCTTGATCCAGAGCCTCAACCATCCTCTTGTGAGCCGCATCGCGGGCAACATAAATAACGCCGGTGAGCAGAATATCATCCCCGGCTCTAAGCTGTTGTAACGCCTGATCAGTCAATGGCAATCTAACCTTTTTCATTATGGTCGTCCTCCGGTTTAGATTTTCAGTCCTCTCAAGATATCCCGGGCGATGATGCTTCTCTGCAGTTCCAAGGCAAGTTCAGTAGCACTAGTGGCTAGAGCATGGCGACATAGCCTTTCCATGGGCAGTCCCGCCACATAGGGTGGTCCGTTGAAAATATGAGCCATTCTATCCGCTACATTATGAATCATCTGAGTAGTGAATAGTTTCACCATCGCCGCTTCACGGCGTATTGACCCTCCCTTATCTGCCTTCCAAGCGGCTTCATAAACCATAAGCCTACTAGCGTGAATAGCCAGGGCAATATCAGCCAGCGCTGCCTGGATGCTTGTCCGCCGGGAAATCGGTTGCCCAAACGACTGCCAGGCTTGGGCTTGGGTGGTTGCCTCCTCAAGCAATCTTTGCGCTAGTCCAACACATCTCGCCCCTCTTATCACCCGCCGTGGAGGAAGCCATCTCTTACCCAAGTGAAACGCCTTACCGACTTCGCCTAGTATGTTTTCCCCAGGGACTGGACAATGGTCGAAGACAAGGGTCATCGGCTGTCTCACTTGAGATTGCCACCCTGTCTTTGCTTCCCCACCAATCACCTTAAATCCCGGGATATCTTTATCCACAAGGAAGCAGGTCACCCCATCTCTGGTTCTGCTATTGGCGGTGACGGCGAAAACCACGGCAAAATAGTCTTTGCCCGACCGGGAAAGTGACACCATTTTGCCATTGAGCACATAATAATCGTTTACCCTTTCTGCCCTCATCTTAGTGCTGGAGACATCGCCTCCCTTATCCGGTTCCATTAGTGCTAGATAGGAATATTTTTGCCTATTGAGGGCGGGAAGGAAATATATTTCTCTTTGTTTGGCATTGACATCAAAAAGGATGGGCGTGACATCACCAAAGTCGAAGGGAATAACCGTTTGAGCCAGCTCTTCGGCCACTAGGCAATTACCTAAAGTGCTCAGCCCAACACCGCCAAGTTCTTCTGGTACCCCGACCCCCCATAGCCCCATGTCCTTAACCATTTTGATGAGCCTTTCCTCCGTCTCTGGTGACAGAAACATCCGAGCATCACTCAGGTCAGCAGCTCGCCCCAGGATATCCCTCTCTAATGGTCGTAGCTGGTCATCGACAAAGTCTCTCACCAGACTTTGCACCATTTTCAATTCTTCCGGTAGCTCAAAATCCACTGGACACCCTCCAGCATAGGTTAGCCCTGGCTAACAGCTTCTTCAAGGAACAAATCCAGATCAGGCTCATCCTCATCGCCGATTCGTTGCTCCAGACGGGACATAACCTCCACCATGCGGCGATTGACCACATAATTCTTAATAGTAGTATCTACCTGCGGACAGACCAGAATACAAGCGCAACATAGGTCGCAGTCCTCACCGACGATACTTTCCAGCGCCATTGACGTCCGTTGCTCCGTCTTCTCACGGCGCGAGGGTTCCCGAAACAAAGTGGGGCAGATATCTATACAGTTGCCACAGCCGATACACTCTTTGTGCCCGCTGATGTCTTCGGCTATATTGAGCGCATGTCCGGGGTTGAACCCGCTGGAGAGGAGACGACAGCGACCTACCGGCGGGGAGTGAGTACTCAGGATTTCGTTTAAGATACCTTCAACCTCTTTGACATCTGTTTGGATACGCAGTGGCATATCGCCCCCCAATCTTAAGCCAATTTCACCTGACCTACAGATACTGCCTGTTTGCTGTAATCAGATAAGTAGTCGGGCATACGTCTCGCATAGTCGGGTAGCAGCAATGGTGAGACAGGCCGCACCTTAGCCAAACCAGCCTGCTCCAGTTCCCGTTGCCATCGCTGCACATGGTCTAGTGTCAGAGCCCCCAGCTTTACCTCCTTGGCATATTGAGCTGCGGCTTTCCCCGCCCTTCTGCCAAAGACAAAAAGGTCCAGCGTTGAGTTACCAATAAGCCGATTCCTACCATGCACTCCCCCGCTAACTTCACCAGCGACAAACAGCCCTGGCACCGTAGTTGCCCCGTTGGCATCAATCTTGACCCCCCCATTTTGGTAGTGGAGGGTGGGGTAGACCAACATTGGCTCCTTAGCTATGTCAATATTGAAACGACGAAACTGGCGCACCATAGCAGGTAATTCGCGGGCTATAGTTCCTTCTCCACGTATGATGTCAATCATGGGTGAATCCAACCACACCCCGACTTGCCCGGTTGGTGTCTCTATACCGTTATGATGCTCTTGGCACTCGCGAATAATTGCTGAGGCGACCACATCTCGTGGCTCTAAAGGCATGATAAATTGTTCTCCATCCTTGTTGACTAACTGCGCCTCCAGGGTTCTTACTTTCTCCGTAACCAATTGCCCCAGGATTTGCACCGGATGGGCTGCCCCGGTGGGGTGATACTGCATGGTATCAATGAAAATCAGCTTGGCGCCTACCCGATAAGCCAATACCAGTCCATCGGCGGTAGCACCATAATGATTAGTAGTAGGATAGCTCTGGATATGTAAGCGCCCGATGCCGCCGGTAGCCAGCACCACCGTCTTGGCTCGTACCAAGATTACCTCATTGGTCTCCAGGTTTACCAATATGGCTCCAGCGGCTTGCCCGCTGTCATCCAGCACTAGCTCTATAGCTGCTGAGAATTCAAGATAATCGATCCGTCGATTTTTCATCTCATCACGGAGGACACGCATTTCCTCCAGTCCGGTATAGTCTCGGGCGGAGTGCAATCTTCGCCTGGAGGCACCACCGCCAGATAGCTCATGCATTGAGCCATCTGCCTCCTTATCCCAGTTGACACCCAGTTGTTCCAGCCACTTGATCGCTGATGGGCCATCTTTGACCAGTGCCTCTACCAGCTCCGGGATATTGGTGAAGTGACCACCACCCATAGTATCCAGGTAGTGGATCGCGGGGGAATCGTTAGGTCTATCTGCCGCCTGGGTTCCAGCTTGAGCCCCCACAGTGTTGGCATCACCCAGGCGCAGCTTGGTTACTAACAGGACTTTGGCGCAATTTTCCTCGGCGAGCAATGCTGCTGATGCCCCAGCCCCGCCACCACCTATCACCAGAACATCCACGTCATAATCAATCTTACCGAGGTCAATTTTGTCCGGGTCGACCCGGCTATTCCCCTCCAGTAAGTCAGCTAGCTCGTTAGGTGTGCGCTCACCCTTGTTTGGTCCTAGCAGCAGCTCACGCATACTTTGCTTAATAAAATCGGGGTGATATTTCTGCACCAAAGCGGTTTTTTCCTCATCGCTAAGGCGAGGAAGTCTTTCCTTTAGTCGCCTCTGTCTAGTTGCCTCTACCTTGCGGACGCTTTCTTCCATGTAGGGAGGATACATTTTAATTGCCCTCCGTTCCAATGCTTATGTTAGACAACCTTCTAAGCTGGTTCAATGTCACGCTCAGCGTATCGCCGGCGCAGCCCAGCCTCGTCCATTCTTTCTAATTCTTCGAGCTCGGCATCAAATTTGCCGGCCTCGATTTCAGCTATCCTATCATCCAAATGCTTCGAGCGAGGTGCCAGATAGCGACCGCGCAAGCGCCGACATAGTAACGCTATATTATGAGGTGCTAACCCTTGGGGGCACCTAGCAGCGCACAAACCACACATTACGCAGTCAAAGGATTTGTTACCCACTTCTCTAATGTCGCCCCTGAGTGCATCGGAAATATACCACATCACCTCAAGCTCCTGAGGGCAGGTCTTAGTGCAAGTGTTACAGCCAAAGCAGGTAACCAGTTCTGGGTAGAGAGCCAATACTTGTTCACCAGTTGGCTTTAGCCTTTCCAGATTGTAACTGGCTGTAGCCGCGGGGAAGAACGGTATTTGCACTAAGTACATGTCTTGCTCAATGGTTTTCTGACAGGCGAGGTCAAATCTGAGCTGGGGGTCATTTTTAAAGTTATAGACGGTAGCACAGGCACCGCAAAAACCGGCACGGCAGCCGCAGCCACGAATCAGCCGGTAACCACAATGCTCCAGTGCTGTCAGTATGGTGAGCCCTTCCGGAACCTGATAATGCCTGCCCATAATATAGATATCAACCATTCGAGTTGCTTCAGCCATTGTTCTACCTCAATTTACAGAATTGTCTCTTTGTGCCGAGCACTGTGACATTGCAGGTTGACAGCTGCTGGCAAGCTAGCAATATGGGCGGGTAAGACCTCGGCATGAACGGCTAGAGCAGTAGTCCTTCCGCCGTATCCCATCGGTCCGATGCCCAGATTGTTAACTCGCCGCAGGATCTCCTTCTCCAATTCGGCGACTTCGCTATCCGGGTTCGGATCGCCTACCCTACGCAATAGCGCCTTCTTTGCCAGCAGCAAGGCCCTATCTGCCGTACCCCCTATACCGACACCGACGATAACCGGGGGGCAGGGGTTACTACCCGCCTCATCAACCGCGTGTACCACAAAATCGACAACCCCCTGCCGACCAGCGGCTGGAGGGAGCATTGCCAGGCGAGTCATATTCTCGGCACCACCACCCTTGGGCATGACAATGATTTTGAGTTTATCTCCAGGGACTATCTCAGTGTAGATGACGGCGGGGGTATTATCTTTGGTATTTACCCGGGCGGAATAGGGCTGACGAACCACAGATTTACGCAAATAACCGGCATTGTATCCCTGGCGTACTCCCTCATTTACCGCGGTATAAAGGTCACCACCGGTTATGTGGACTTCTTGACCTAGCTCCAGCAGGACTATGGCAGTGCCGGTGTCCTGGCATAGGGGAATCTTATCCGTGGCAGCGATTTCGGCATTTTCCAATATCCTGTCCAGCACCTCACGCCCAACCGGCGATTCCTCCGTTTTTCTTGCCTCCCTTAGAGAAGCCAGGACATCTTCCGGCAAAAAGAGATTAGCTTCTTGGAAGAGATGGGACACCGCTTGGGTGACCTCCTTGGAATCGATATCTCTCATAGCAACCAAACTCCTTTCCCGGTATATGGCAAGTAAGCTCAAACTGCCTGTTGGCGTGAGCCATATTATCCCTCCGGTGCTGGAGGAATTAGCTCTGCCTTCATCAGCAGCGCGGTTGTCTCTCTTGCCTCTCCAATCATCTTTTCCGCCAGTTTAGTCAATTCTTCACGGCTGGGCTGTTCCCGAGCTACCCCCTGCTCTATAGCTTTCAGGGCTACCGCTATTGCCTCTCGAATAAACACCTCCCATTCATCCATGGTCGGGATGAGATAGTCCTCGCTTATCCCGCGGTCTTCAGCACAGTTGGCTAACTCATAGGCGGCGGCGATGCACATCTCATCGGTAATCGTTCTGGCTTTGACATCCAGGGTGCCTCGGAAGATGCCAGGAAAACCGAGCGAGTTATTAACCTGGTTGGGGAAATCTGACCTGCCCGTAGCTACAATTCGGACTCCTGCCTCTTTGGCTTCCCAGGGCCAGATCTCCGGAATGGGGTTGGCACAGGCGAAAAGAATAGCATCCTTGGCCATGCTCTTCAACCATTCCGGCTTGATGGTATCTGGTCCTGGCTTTGAGAAAGCAATGCAGACATCGGCATCAATTATTGCCTCGGGGATACCCCCTGTCCTACGCTCAGGGTTAGTGGTATTACACAATCGCCACAGGTCAGGGAAGTCCTTTTGCTGCTGCTCAACGTCGCTTCTACCGGGATGCAGGATACCTCCGATGTCACAAACAATAACGTTTGCGGGCTTTAGTCCATAGGTGAAGAGAACCCTACTTACAGCTATGCCCGCGGCACCGCCGCCAATCAGGCAAAGCCTTATCTCATCCACCTTCTTATTTACAATCTTAAGAGCATTGATCAACCCAGCTAGGGTAACCGCGGCTGTCCCCTGCTGGTCATCATGCCATACCGGGATATCCATTTCCCGGCGCAGGGTATCAAGAATGTAGAAGCATTTGGGATTGGCGATGTCTTCCAGATTGATACCACCAAAGGACGGCTGAAGCCACTTTACTGCCTGAATTATTTCATCTGGTTCCTTAGTATCGAGACATATCGGCACGGCATCCACCCCTCCCAGGTACTTAAATAGAAGTGCTTTACCTTCCATCACCGGCATGCCAGCTTCGGGACCAATGTCACCCAGACCGAGGACTCTGGTGCCATCGGAGACCACGGCCACTGTATTCCACTTATTGGTGAAGTAGTACACCTTTTCCTTGTCCGCCTTAATTGCTTTACAGGGCTCGGCAACGCCTGGTGTATACCAGATAGCGAAATCATCAAAGCTGCGAACTGCACACTTGGGCACCGTCTGCATCTTCCCTCGATAGAATGGGTGTAGTCTCATTGCCTCCGCTGCTGGCTTTTGTGCCTTAGCCAGGAGTTCCTCTTTAGTTATCCTCTGTGCCATGACCCCTCCTTCAACAAATATTCATACCGTCAGCAATCGTGCTATATCGCTAGGTTTTTCGGCTACCGGCACCCCAGCTTTGGTGAAGGCATTGAGTTTAGATTTCGCTGTCCCGACATCGCCCATAATTATCGCTCCAGCGTGCCCCATGCGCTTTTCTGGAGGGGCTAGTCTTCCCGCAATATAGGCGACAACCGGTTTGGGATAGTTTGTTTCAGCTATGTATTGGGCAGCCGATTCCTCAGCATTGCCACCTATCTCGCCGATTATGACCACTCCCTTGGTTTCTTCATCGCCTTTAAACATTTCAAGGACTTTGATAAAATCTAGCCCGACAATAGCATCTCCACCGATACCAACACAGGTGCTTTGCCCCAGACCAGCGTTGCTAATGTGCCAGGCAATCTCATAGGTTAAAGTGCCACTCCTAGAAACCATACCGATAATACCCGGCTGAAAAACATGCACCGGCATTACCCCGATGTGTATCCTTTTGCCAGGGTTTATCACCCCGGGGGTATTCGGACCAACAATTGTAACATTGCCCTGCTTGTTGGCTTCAGCAATAAATTCAATAGCATCTTTTTGTGGGATTAACTCGGTAATGACCACCAGTGTTTTGATACCGATATCCAGGGCTTCGAGAACAGCGCCATGAGCAAAACGGGCGGGAACAAACAGAATAGAGATGTTAACGCCATGACTACTAGCTGCCTCGGAAACTGTGTTATAGACCGGTATCCCTTCAACTTGCTGCCCTCCCTTGCCCGGGGTCACTCCAGCAACGATTCTGGTTCCGTAGCGCAGCATTGATGTGGTGTGGAATCTGCCATCGTTCCCAGTTATACCCTGAACCACAACCTTTGAATTATCGTCTACTATAATGCTCATGACCCCCTACAGTCTTAGGACTTCTTTGACCGCCTCTTCCATATTAGAATAGGCATGAACTCCAGCCTGACGCAGTAACTGGATCCCCTCCTCCTCGTTGGTACCAATCATCCTTACCGCTATCGGCTTTCTTATCGGCAGCTTATTGAGTGCTCCAATAATTCCCTGGGCCACAATATCACACCTGGTTATCCCGCCAAGGATGTTTATCAGAACTGTTCTTACCTCCGGCTTCGACATGACTAGGGTAACCCCTCGGGTAATGACATCAGCTTGAGCACCACCGCCGATATCTAGGAAGTTGGCTGGTCGACCACCGAAAAGGTTAACCAGGTCTAGCGTTGCCATAACTAAGCCGGCGCCATTACCAATGATACCTATATCTCCAGATAAGTCGACGTAGGCTAGTTTTTGCTGTCTTGCCTCAGCTTCCCTGGGGGTATCATCAACCCGGAAAGAGGTTCTCTCGACAAATTCAGGATGCCGGAAAAGTGCATTATCATCCACTATTATTCTTGCGTCACAAGCGATGAATTCACCCGAGGTTGTCTTGACCAGGGGGTTTATCTCAACCAGTTCAGTGTCATAGTCCATGGTAACCTTATATAGAGTATGGAGGATGGAAGCAAAGCTGGTAGCATCCTGTTTGCTCATATCGAATTGGGCCAGCATTGCTTCCGCAGTATCCGCGCCGAAGCCGGTGGTGGTGTCAACCCAATACCTTGATATTTTTTCTGGACAGGTGGCAGCAATCTCTTCAATATCCACTCCGCCATTAGTGGAAGCTAATACGATATATGTCCTGGCTTGCCTATCTATAGCTACCGAGGCATAAAACTGCTCAACAATGTCCAGTTTTTCCTCAACTAACAAGCTGCTTACTATGGTTTGCTCGATGGTACTGCCAATAAGGTTTGAGGTTACTTTCTTAGCTTCGATAGCATCGCTAGCAAATACAATTCCACCAGCCTTACCTCTGCCCGCTACCGGTATTTGACACTTTAACGCCACCGGTTTACCTATTTCCTTAGTGATTACTTCCGCTTCGTCCGGATGGCAAGCGATATCGCCTCGGGGAGTTACAATGCCATATTTCCGTAAAATGTCTTTGGCTTCAAATTCGAAGAGCTTCATTTTTGTTCAAAAAGGGTACTACTACTGTGCTAGTTCCGTCATGTTGGCATAATACCATACTTCTTTTTTGGGTCTTTCCTCCTCTTTCTCCGGTGACACTTCCAGTGCGCTAATAAGCTTCGGTCTTGTTTCTGTATCAGCACTCCCCCGCCTCAACTAATTCGATTAACACCTTCGTTCCCTTAGGGTGCAAAAAAGCTATCCTGGTGCCCTCAACACCAGCTCCTGGCTTACTATCAATGAGTTGAATCCCCTTCTTTGCTAATGTTTCTAAAGCCTGTTGAATATCGCTGACCTCCAGAGCCAAATGATGTATCCCCTCCCCCCTTCTTTCAATATGCTTGGCAATTACTCCGTCCGGGTCAGTTGACTCCAGTAACTCAATTTTGCTCTCGCCCACTGGAATAATGGCAGTTTTCACCTTCTGGTCTTCGACAATTTGTATATCCTTAACTTTTAGCCCGAAAACATCAGTATATAGCTTTACAGCATCATCGATGCTGTTTACCGCAATCCCAATATGGTCAATCTTCTTTATCATCCCCCTTGCTCGCCAAGGTTGTTTTGATAAATCCGGCAATCTCCTCAATAGCTGTGCCCGGGCCAAAGATTTGGGCAATGCGGGCCTCATTTAGCTTGGGAATATCTTTCTTTGGGATGATCCCACCACCTATGACCAGAATACCCTCACCGCCCTTCTGCCTAATAAGTCTTACTGTCTCCGGGAATAGGGCCATATGGGCACCAGATAAGCAACTGAGACCAACCACGTCAACATCCTCTTGTATCGCTGCCTCAGCGATTTGCTCTGGAGTTAGGCGCAACCCAAGGTAGATT
>Ga0209636_10004393_pt1 | contig 14362 bp, 14 predicted proteins | sample DeeMarSWOR152_54_FD_187464 | JGI IMG/M metagenome (GOLD analysis project Ga0209636, IMG submission 187464) | Marine sediment microbial communities from White Oak River estuary, North Carolina - WOR-1-52-54 (SPAdes) (version 2) | ecosystem: Environmental > Aquatic > Marine > Intertidal zone >...
AACAGGTAATCACCAGCAGTATATTGCCGTCCAATTTTCGCTAACTCCCAGGTGAGAGGTTCAACTTCTTCCTGCAGGACAGGACTTCCACGAAGTTGTTCAATATTCCTGAAGACGGCTGTCACACCTCCCGACCATAGGGCGACAAAGTTTTGATACATGGCTTGAATGTTAAAATCGGGGTTTGCTTCAACCAACTCATGACCATGTTCAGAACACAATGAGACGGCAGTATCAATTGCTTTTACACACTCTTTGTGGGCGACTTCACCCGTTATTGCCTTCGATGTGTAGGCTATACGTATTTTTCCCGGATCCGCTCCAACTTCTTGGAGGAATGGCCGTTTCGGTGGTGGTGCCCAATAGGGATCACCGACATCTGGACCGGCAGTTGCATCAAGTAAGGCGGCACTATCTCGAACGGAACGTGTTAGTGCATGTTCGACGACCAGTCCGCTTTGGATATCACCATGTGTGGGCGCCAAGGGATTGCGGGCCCGTGTGGGTTTTATACCAAATACACCACAACAGGAGGCGGGAATACGGATAGAGCCTCCACCATCACTGGCATGCGCCATTGGTACAATCCCTGCAGCCACCGCGGCTGCAGTTCCTCCACTGGATCCCCCGGTTGTACGTTCAGTATCCCAGGGATTTCGTGTGGGACCAAAGAATAGCGGTTCAGTGGTTGAAAGGAGACCAAATTCTGGAGTATTAGTTTTTCCAACGGTAATGAGTCCTGCCCTTTTGAATCTCTTAACAAGTTCACTGTCAAAATCAGGAATGTAATCTTTTAGGGCTGCTGAACCATAACTTAGTCGAACACCCGCATAAGCAGCCAAGATATCCTTCAACAGGAAAGGAACCCCAGTGAAAGGTCCTTTAGGTAGTTTTCCTTTAGCTGTTTTACGAGCCTCGTCAAACATGGGGGTGATGACAGCGTTGATTTTTGGATTGATGTGTTCGATGCGTTCAATCACGACCTCTACTAACTCAGAGGGTGTTACTTCTTTTTGGCGAACCTTTTCTGCGATAGCCGTAGCATCAAGAGTAGCTAATTCACGAGAGTCGACCATAATCTCACCCAAACATCAAGTTTCGCTTTGAATAGGGGACATCCTATTCATTATTGTATGGGGATGAATGCACATCTGCTGTTTGCTCGTAGAAGGCTTCTGATGGATGGTTGATTCCTCAGCCTTTAGCAATCACTAAGAATTCTACCCTGCAGTTTTTGAGAAAAAGCTACTCCCGTTCCAATATACCGGTCAAACAGCCAATCCCCCCAGCCGCTTTTGTCACCTCACTGATATTGACCAGATGACACTTCAATCCTAGCTCTTCATAAAATCGTTGTGTATTTGGATTTCCACTTGCTGTTAGGATTTTCTTGGGCCCCAATGTGACGAAGTTCATTGATAGCCCGGTGGCAATTTCAGCTTCATCAGGTGCAAAAAGTGTAGAGAAACCATGTTCCCGTAGTATTTCCAAGGTTGAATCACACAGTCTGCCAGGCCTACAGATTGCTAGGTCTTGATCTGCAAAGCGAAGGTCCCCCATGAGATGCATAGAACCTGATGGAAGGTCAACTTTTACTGATTCAATTCCCATCTCTTTCAAGTGACTTGACACCTGCATTGCTCCCTCTTTGTTAGTTCGAAAACCTACGCTAATCATAACCGTGTCAGGGTTGAGCCAAGCCGCATCAGCTCCTTCGAATGTCCCTTTCCCGTGTATGCTTCTTAAAATGGGTATGCCAAGGCTGGCTAGCCGAGCTGCGACAAATCGTTCCTCTCCTGCGCGGACTGACGAAGCGGGACGAGAAAGAATCATTCCTTCAGGTGTGGTAAATAACAAATCTGCAACAAACATCAGATTGGGGGGAGGCGTTACATTTGGTTCAAGATACGACACAGTTACACCTGAATTTCTGAAGGCTTCTGCAAGGTTATCATGCTGCTTCGTGATTATTTCTATGGATGGAATTTCAATCATCTGCACATCGTCTGGATCTGAGATTCTCTTAAGCTCAATGCCTGGACGATGAAGAAGCACCTTCTTGAGACGGTTCCACTCATTGTTGACTCCACAGGAACTCCATATGTCCCCAAGTTCTTCTTTCAACGATCTTTCCCGTGGAGACCAGCCCTTTCCTCCATATGGAGAACCCTTTGACCTGTCTTTCATCTAAGACACCACGAATCTTCGAAAACTATGTGATGACAAGGGAAGTATCTCCCCTTGCACTACTAATTAGTAAAATTACATTTCTTCTCGTACTTGAAGCTTGACTTGATGTGAAGTTTTTTCAAATTGCAACCTTATGTCTTAGAACGAGGCCCGAAGTTTTTCATGGTTTTATCTGCTTTACTCTCATGTATCGAAGACATATGTGCAATTCCGATCAAATGACGTGAAAGATGATTTGGTTCACATTAAAAACTTCTAAAAATCCTTCGCCGAAGATACTAGCAAAATGCTTAGCGTGTTCTTCAAATCTTATGATTGCAGTTCCATGGTTTCTCTCAGCCTTTTCCCCCGTAGAGCATTCATTTTGTTCTTGATTAAGCTTAGACCAACAATTTTTCGGTCGAAGGAAATGGTCATTTGAGGTGAAAGATATGTGATGCTAGCACTGCCAATGGCATCGGGAAATTTTTCGCGATAATTCTCTTCCCACCTAAGATGACTTCCAATGCTATGGTGGTTTCCAAAGAGTAAGATGTTGTATTTTCCATGGAGGACTTTGTAGCCTATCGGAATGTAAGGATCTTGAACAATCTCACGAATGATCTTTTCTTTAGACTTTTTAATTTCAAATAGTGAATAGGTCAATACATAATTTGGTGGTACAAAATAATTAGGAAAACGGCAAATCGGGGTAGCGAGTATATTCTTTTTTAGTAGTGATGCTATCCGCTTTTCAACCGTCTTTCGATGTAATCCAGTTTTTTCACATAAAGCAGCGTAGTTGGCTTTAATTCCATTTCCATCAACTAATTGTTTCATGATTTCGATATCGACAATGTCGAGGGGGTGGCCATTTAAAGTCAGTTCACCCTTCGCTTTGAAATCGCTCTCAATGAGATGAATTCCGGAGTTGGGGTCGTATTTGATTATACGTTGATTCGAAAAATAAGTCGTGCTCGAATTAAAATTCGCACCTTCCTCAGAGAGCCCATATTGCGATTTTAATATTGAAGGTAATGATTCCATGTAAATTTGGAAGTTTGTGATGTCTTTATGATAAACGAACAGTATGGTATCATAGTCTCCTTGCCGTGAACTAAAAGCTGCGAATATATATGGATCCTCTTTTACCCAGTTCTCGAATTTTTTTCGATCCTGTGGCGTTTTCGGTAGGTCTAATTGTAGATCAATGAGTAGCGGATAGTATTGATAAAGACCGGGGAATCTAAAAACGGGGCGATCGAGAATTTTATGATTAAAGAGTTTTTCAACTTTTTTCCTAATAGTATTTCTGTGTTTACCAAGAGCTCTTGAAAGATTGCTGAGGTTGACATTTACAGCCTCACCAGATACCAGACTTTGCATTAGTATCAGATCTTCTTCATTCTTTAGTAAATTTGACATAATTTCACGCACTTTAAGCCAATATTAATATCTTTTTCGTAATATTATATCAACTTTGTCATTATTCGTTGTTGATTATTATCTTATCAAATATGAATATTATTTGAACAAATGTGTCAATTATGTCATTTCTCTTTGCATAATAGTTAATCTATTTTGTATTTTTTCTCAAAAATTTGTAATCTATATTTAATAATATCTATTCTTCAATTTATAATCAGAGCAAACACAAAAATTGTAAAAAAGGTGTTTATAATGGAACAAACGGTTGTTGATTTACAGGAACAACGAATTTCCGTACTTGATGATTTGCTCGAACAAGTAAACGTTACCAGCCTTCTAGATTCTTGGGGACCAGAGAAGGTCATCCAAGTCTATGACCCTAAAATTAAGATGGAGGGGATCCTCGTAATTGATAATACGGCGCGGGGTCCTGGTAAAGGAGGATTTCGAATTAGCAGTGGTGTCACGCCTACCGAGGTCTTTAAGCTCGCGAGAACAATGACATGGAAATGCGCTTTAGCGGATCTTCCATTTGGCGGAGCAAAGGGTGCAATTAATGCAGATGCTTATTCGATTGATAAAATTCGATTCGTGAAGACTTTCGCCAGAGCTGTTTCCACTTTTTCACCCGATCAATGGGTGGCTGCTCCAGACATGAACGTGGGTGAGAAGGAGATTGAAGCGTTCGTTGAAGAAATCGGTAGTATGAAGGCAGCGACGGGGAAACCTGAACGCCTTGGAGGAATCCCTCATGAACTTGGTACTACAGGGTTTGGAGTGGGTGTATCAATTGAATCCACCTTGGAGGTTCTCAGTAAAACGGTGACAATTCAAGAGACACTTGAGAACCTAAAAGTCGTCATTCAGGGCTTTGGCAATGTTGGCTCAGAACTCACTAAGTATTTGGCGAATAGAGGCGCGCGGATTGTAGGCATTAGCGATTACTGGGGGGCAGCATATAACCCGAAGGGAATCGATGCTTCAAAAGCGTTGAAACACGCCTATGCCTGCGATGAAGCTCATTCTATTAAGGGATGTAAGGGTGCAACTGCAATTGCCAGAGATGATGTCACTTATTTGAATTGTGATATCTTGGTTCCGGCTGCGATATCAAATGTCATCACAGGCCAAAACGCCTCGAAAATAAAAGCGAAACTTGTTTTTGAAGCTGCAAACAACCCAACAACCATCATAGCAGAACAGACCCTCTTTAAGAGAGGAGTCTTAGTCATTCCCGATTGTATAGTGAATGCGGGTGGGGTTATCGGTTCCTATGTTGAGTATATCGGGGGGAGTCCTGATGAAGCCTTCGCGATGATTGAAGCGAAAATCTCACAAAATACACGTAAAGTGCTGAAAAGCGCAATCAACAGCGATACTATCACATTACCACGGGCCATGGCGATGAAGATTGCACAAAAACGCGTTTCACAAGCAATGCATCGACGAGCAGGTCAAGAATTATAGAGAATAATCTGGAATGGAGGTGAAAAAATGGAAATTAAATTAGTTAGAATCCTACAATGCCTAGATCGATCCTCTTCGGGTTGTCCGCTAGGTCACATAACACGACATACGAATATCCCTGAGCCATTAAGTCTCCTCGACATCTTGGAAGAAAATAATCTTGTTCAACGCTGTTCATGTGATGGATGGTCACCTACTGGTCATCCACAATTTGAGATTACATCAAAGGGTTCTCAGAAGCTAAGAGAGATTGAAGCTTCCAGTATTCATATTCCGATTCGCATTTTAGAAAAAGCTTATGTGGGGCATTAATTCAACGCTTCTGAGAAGTGTTCGAAAATACGCATAAGCAGTAGTCTTGGGCGATGAATTATATGACGAGGGGGCTGTGGATCCTCCCTTCGGCGAATTGTCAACTACCACTAATTGTAATCTATAGCTTGTATATCGCATCCTGTGATACGGGTTCCTAGCAATGGTTGTTGCCATCGCTGGTTGAGCAACGGGAGAGGATTGAAGTCCCCTCAATCATGTTTGTGAGTGAGTTTGATGCTTAGTACTACGCCGCAGCTAGAACTGAATTTCTCTCCACCTTGCAATAAAGCACCACATGTAGGACAAGTCGTCAATACTTGTTGGTTGGAAACTCGAGTACGGGGACGGTTTTGAGTGGATAGAGACGATTGTGTTAGAGCTTACGTGCGGCGATCGTGGATGAATCCTATAACGAAATAAATGGAACAAACGATTAGAAGGAGAACGAGTACCGTGACCGCGCCAACTATTGCCACAAATGGGTCGAGAAGGGGAGATAGGGACCATGATCCGTAAAATTCAAGGAACAGGTAGAAGCGTATGAAGGCAATAACGATTACTACGAGCCTGCATTGACAAAGATAACTCCTGAGCTTTGCGGAGAGAGTTTTATCTTCATTTTCAACACTCAAGTACCCCACCCAACTTCAAGTTGAAGTGAAGCCTTCTCATGCGAAATGGTTATGACGTCCTTAGTTAATTGGTGTACGAGATAATTTGTGCAGGAGACTGACTGATGCCCCGACGTCCAAAGTATAAAATTGAAAATGTAGTGGCAAGCGTAGAAGTTGTTGCAAAAATCGACCTTAACCTGTTAGTTCGTAAGCAAAAAGATGCGGAATACAACCCTGAACAGTTTCCAGGGTTGATGCTTCGGATCAAGAATCCGAAGGCCACCATCCTCGTGTTTAGCAGTGGTAAAATGGTGATCACCGGATTACGCAGAGAGACTGAGGCCGAGGCAGCTGTTGAAAAAGTCGTTAGCAAGATTCGAAAGGCAGGCATTACCGTCACAGGCAAGCCAAAAATCACCATCCAGAATATTGTGGCCAGTGGTGACCTTCACAGCCGCATCGATCTGGACCTGGCTCAAATGACGCTGGAACGCTGTCTTTACGAACCCGAAGTCTTTCCCGGACTCATCTACCGAATGAAGACACCAAAGGCAGTTTTTCTCATTTTTAGTAGTGGTCGAATTGTGTGTGCTGGCACGAATAAAGAATCCATTACGAAGAAGTCCATCTACCTTCTTGCAGATCACCTGCGGGAATTAGGACTCATCGAGTAATAGTGCTCCATTGAATGCTCCCACATCGACGTTCTCCACGACTGAAGCCGAGGGAGTTCTCGCTGCCTACTCTAAAAAAATCAGCAACCGTTGCAGCAGGACATTTTTCGGGGTGTGATCTGCCCCACGTTACGAATATCGAAGACGTTCCTGAAATGTTTACACCTATGGAGAATTAATCCACAGCTGCTTATATTAAACCGAGATCTCTGCTCCTTCGGTGATAGATGGTGAACAACAGCATCTGTATCAAAACCGAAGGCTTGACGAAAATCTTTGGGTCCGTTCAAGCCATCAGAGAGCTCGATTTAGAGGTGAAATCGGGTAGTCGATTTGGTTTTTTAGGTCCGAATGGGGCTGGAAAGACCACGACGGTTCGCATTCTCTCAGGGCTCTTAAAACAGACGAGTGGCACTGGCACGGTCTGTGGATATGACGTATCTACCCAGCGTAATTCGATCAAGGCTGTAACGGGTCTTCTCCCCGAAACACCTGGCCTCTACTCCAAGCTTTCTGCCGTGGAGTTCCTCGAGTTTATTGGAGCCCTGAATGGTCGTAATGGAGACTCGCTGCATCAGCGGATTGACCGCCTTCTGGCCATTCTGGGACTGGAAGGTCGCCAAGAGGATTTACTCGAGTCATATTCGTCTGGGATGAAGCAAAAGGTTCTCATGGCTTCGACGTTACTGCATGATCCGCAACTCGTGTTTTTGGATGAACCAACGTCACGTCTCGACCCCGCGGCTTCAGCTCTAGTAAAGGATTTGATACTCCTTCTCGCCGAGGAAAATGAAACGAGCTTTTTCATCTGCACGCACATTACCAGCTTCGCTGAGGATGTGTGTGATGTAATTGGTATTATCAATGAAGGGCAATTAGTGATCGTTGATTCGCCTCATCAAATAATTGAATCAACAAAAACGAGGAATCTTGAAGAAGCGTATCTCAAAATCGTCGGTGGCAAGGTCGACCGCCAGACCTTACTTACATGGAGGTAGCGGAGATGGAGTGTAGATGGCTTCAGATCGCGAAGGCAGAATTTTTCGTCTTGACTGCGAGATTCAAGGGTCACCGGAAACTCTTCATGGGCTTAGTGCTTAGCCTTGGATTGCTCTGGGCAGTTTATTTTGCCCCATTAGTAGTGGGGCTCGTGATGGAGGTCCTTACTCCCATAACGCCAATTCGTGTAATTCTCCAAGTCATGTTTCCGGGGCTGATGCGTGCAGTGATGCTATTACTGTGGATGCTTCTCCTTATCATCCCCTTAGGTCAGGCACTTTCAGAGATTAAGATTGGGCAATGGGAGATTCTCCTTGCCAGTAATGTCACAACCCGCGATATCCTCGTTGGAACCTTTCTTGGAAAGATACCTAGCTATACGTTGTACGTCCTTGTTTTGGCACCACTCTTACTCTCACCTTTTCTACTTGCCCTTCAGGTCTCGCTTCTAGGGCAGCTACTAATTTACACAATCCTTACACTGATGATTCTGACCATTAATTGGCTGTCCAACATCATTTGTGCGGCTCTTCAAGCAAAACTAGGTGAGTCCTCACGCGGTAACGATATCGCCAAAGCCCTCGCCCTGCTAATGGGTTTGATAGCGATTATTCCAGTATTGGGTCTACAGCTCTTCGCCACTCAGTTCTCTGTGATCTTAGGGCTAAACGTCTTCTTGGTGTTTCCCTTCACCTGGAGTGCTGACCTCGTTAGCTGGCTCGCTATCACCTTCAACGGTATTAACCTTACTGCTTCACAAATAGCGCACTTTCAGAATGTCCTGCAATTCGATTTACTCACAAATGGGCTACTCATAGTGGTCTTCGGCGTGGTGTGTATTGGTATTGGTCTCCTATCCGCTGAACGTCTCTTTACATACCAGATAGGGGCGCGAAGCGAAACGGTGAGAACTGTAAAGCGTGAAAACATCCTTCTACGGGGTCTGCGAAAAATCAGTCCTAGTTCCTTTGGGTCCCTAGTAGTGACCTGTTTTAAGACCTTCTTCCGACAGGTTCAGAACCTCTCTAAGATCGCGATGGCACTTACCCTTTCAGTGATCCTGCCGTTTCTTGTGATTCTTGTATACGGACAAGGTTCTCCGATAACGTTGGACTCTCTTTTACCAATAACGGGATATGGTCTGGCATTTATGGGTATCATGGCTTTTAGCGGAACTTCTTTTCTTGAAAGCAAGGATCAGCTTTGGATGATCCAAGCAGTTCCACGGGGGACGTCACGGTTTGTTAAGGCTCGATTAGTAATAGCAGTTCTCATTGCTTTACCGCTTAGTCTTATTCCCACAACTGTATTGACCATCATGATGGGGTTGGAGCTATTCCAATTCTTCTGGCTTTTCGGGTATGGCTACGCCATGGTGTGCGGCGCTGCATTGTTCGGCACCGGAATCACAGCCTTGAATCCGAACTATGAGGACATAAAATCACCAGTATATACGACGAGTATGATGATCGCAAATATGATTTGCTTATTCGTTACTATGGCCAGTCCCTTCATACTCAGTGTCATCACAAGGTTCTTCATCGGCGTCTCTCTTGATACTCTTCTTGTGACATGGGGTTTCTTGAGCGCAGGAGTCGGTCGAACAATAATCACAGCAGTATTTCTGCTGGTACTCGGTGCACTAGTTGTGTTGGTGGGAACTCGAAGGCTGGGTCGACCTGGCACTTAATTTGAATAAGGAGGAACAAAGCAACTTTATACAGGCTACAACTCCTGTAGACTTTGAATCGGTCATGACCTTTCATACCGGTTCATCGTCTTCAGGAATATACTGGTCAATGAGTGAAATGGATTTCCGAATGAAGCTGTTGGTTGATGGAAGGTGAACGAGTGGATTGAAACAGGCGGAATTCAGTGCAAACGGTGTACTTAGTAGTCAAAGAGAGCTGTTACCACGGTTGTATCAGAGCCATCGCCTTTTCGTAATTAACTTCTTTGCCTCACTATTGATGGTTCCTCTCTGGTTTCTCTGGGTAATCTTCTTCGCAGCAGTGATTGCAGAATCTTTTCAGTGGTTTCTCCTAATAACTGCGCCAATATGGATTGCAATACCACTTACTGTTTTTATTTTTGGATATAGCGGGAAAGCATTTTTTGTTTATATGCGATCTGCAAAACACTTCTTAGATAATGCAAAAGTGGATGTCAATGCCTCTAGGACTGCTGAAGATTTCACTACGTATATGAATCTCCTTTTCCCAGTTCTTCTCCCTTCGATGACATCGACACCCAATTCTACGCAGCAAGAACAGGAGCGAATCCACAAAATAATTCGAAACTTAAAGAGGGCACCGATCATAGAAGGGGCGATTCTTGGAATCCTTATCTTTAGCTTTGTCAGTTTCTTCGTCAGACATCCGTATCTCCTTCCCCGCCTTCTTCTTACACTGATTATTCCATTTCTCTGTTTCAACTTCGCTATTATGGTAATCCGACTTGGAATTTTCCTTAGGTGGCGACAATATGTTAGCCGCTGGCTGAATCTTTATGACAGCCTCACCACTTGGCAGGCAAATCTTGAGTTAAAAATCCAACAAAACGCGAACAGTATCCAGAGGGAGATTTGATGCCAAAAACATCTACCGCCTCTGATAAAACAAGTTACAAGGCACCTCGTCGAGGGAAATTCGAGATATGGTCAGCATTATTAGAAGCGTGTCTTCGAATCCCGCGAACACAAAGTTGGCTCATGCGGAAAGTTGGCCTCAACACAGCTACCGCCAAAGAAGCACTGAGTAGTCTCACCAGGGGAAGACTTCTTGAGCAAGAAAGTGAACCCAAAGTGGGTATTTTTGAATATAAGACCACTGAGAAAGGAAAAGCCGCTCTAGCCCAATATTACCAACTAATTACATCCTTCTTCGGAACCAGCCACAAAAGCCGAGTGAAGCAATATATGATCGTCTTGCTTTTCGCCCTCTCCTCTTGCTTTGTCTATGGGCAAATCGTTTTTCGGCAAGTGTACAGTTTCCTTGCAGGGGGAGACTCGGATCATACTCCTATTTGAAAAATAAATTTTCGTGCAATTCTTTTGAATTTCGAAGACTTACTTTTCGTTGCTTTTTGCCATGCTTTTTTCGTAAAAACAGCTCTCTTTGTGTGTAGCTGCGAGCTTGTAACCACAAGAGTCGTATAATATGCGTGCGGCTTTATTCGATTCAATTACGTGTAGCCCGATGAGTTTCAGACCCTCACTCCTTGTCCACTCTTCGATTTTTTCCAAGAGTAATTTTGCCAGACCCTGTCTGCGAAATCTAAGCACAACATGCAGATTATAAATCCACGTTAATGGTTCCTTAAATCGCCAAAATGGCCCACGATGGCACACCCATACTAGCCCAACTGGTTGTCCTTCACTGGTTTCTCCAATGAACACCACATGATCTGGACTAGACATATCCACCGGATCGTTCTTATCGAATTCCTCATATTTTCGCTTTATTTCTTCTTCTGATAAGGAATCTGCGTCTGTGAGTGTCCCTTTATATGATTCAAGTTGACAGTAGTCGAAGAACGCTTGATCCGTTTGGCGATTCCATTCTCGAATATGAAATTTCAAAGAGAGACCTTCTTCTGCATTGATTTCTATGTGTTCGTGTATCTTATCCATTTTTACATCAAGTGTTTATGAGTAATGATTTAATGGTGAGGGATATTTGGCTAATAGTGTGACAAGTCAGAAGTATCATTCTGATGTTTAATGTCAAACAAGTTCTACGTGTCAAAAATATTAAGTGAGAATTTATTCAACTGTGTCGTTTGATTTTTCCTGAAGAACTTCAACGAGTTTGTACGAGTCCCAGAGATCACCTTGGAATCTAGCAAAAGGAATAATTAGTATAAATTGGACCGCAAACATGACTAATAACCGGATTATTACGATTGCTAGTGGACCCCAGAGAAGGATTATTGCGTTTTCTATCAGGACAAATGTTGGAGCGAAGAGTTTTGAAACTGTGAAAGACGCGAGGTTAATGAGGAATAATCCAAAGCTGAATATGAAGTACAAGAGCAGTTGGAGCGTGCTTCGTAGACTTCGGTGAGAATTATGTCTGAGTTCAACGAATTTTTCTGCAGGGAATTCTTCAGTTTTAACCTTGAGCAACTCTTTCGCCAAATAGAAATTAATTTCGTGACTGATGATAGAACCCATAATGGCTAGTCCTAGAGCGTAGGTGATTGTGAGAAACATCATCAGGGGCATCCCCCAGGCTGTGAGAAATTCATGGGGGTATTCAAGGATGTAAATCACGACAACGAATAAGAAACCCAGTAGAATCCCAACCAGTGCGAGAATCGCGTCAAAATGGACATCTGGTCGTTGAAGTTTTGTAGGTTTTGTCGTCATTTGAAACCTTCCGATTGGTTCAATTTGATTTTAATTCTTAAAAACTTGAATCGGGGAGATATATTGAATTTGTTCTTAAGAATGAATTCTTTATGATGGTGTGAAGAATCTAACTTTACCTACTAAGACGTACAAACAGACCGGGTCGGTTGAAGATCACCTCGAAGTGAGTAAATTCTGAATTAATAGTGTTTGTGATGGTGTCGTGGTTTATTCTAGTTTGACCTTGACGGCTTTGAGGCCGCGGTCGCCTTCTTCAACTTCAAAGGTGACTTTGTCGCCTTCGTTGAGGACCTTTTCGCCTTCGACTTCGCTTCCGTGAACAAATACGTCTGTTCCGGATTCTCGTTCGATGAAGCCGTAGTTTCGGTCGCGGTTAAACCATTTGACAGTTCCTTTTTCCATATGATTCACCTCGATTGTCTTCAGTTAGGTGAGGTTCCCTTTCGGGAGGTTTGGCTGTGTCACGCAGCCGTGCTTTTCCCACGAATAGTATTCTAGGGAATTGCTGCATAGCACGATAAGTAAAATTTCTGATAAAAAACGAAATTGTCCTATTTGCTACTATGCAATGCTACAAATATGTGCTATATAGGGGTTTCGATGGTGTATAATGTTGTAAGTAGACTATGCCTCATTCAAACAATTTGGTAAACGATTGGGAAAGAGTATTGAGAATTAAAAATCCATTACGGGTTTAGGAACCACGATTTCTTCTTTCGGTGCGGCTAGTTTCAAGGCTTCATTGATGATATCTAGAGCTTTTTCGCGGTTATTGGGATCGATAGCGACCATTCCGTAGGCTTTGATGCCCAGAATCCGTTGCACTAGCTGGGGAGACAAGGCGCCGGGTAGATCTTGTTTATTGGCAATAGCGAGGAGCTCTGCTGCAATGTCTTTGCGGCGGATTAGATCGATGATATCTTTACTGTTCAGGACATTTTCAAGGGTCGAGTCAGTAACGAGGAGGATAATTCGGCTGCCACGGAAGTAGAGTTCCCAGAGTTTACGGAAGCGGTCTTGTCCAGCAAAGTCCCAGGTGGAGATTTCGTAGGTGCCAATACGAGCGCCTTCGATTTTTTGGATGTCAATGGCGATGGTCGGGACATAGCTTGTGGGAGGAACGCCGCCATTTAGAAGAGTAACCAGGGTGGTTTTCCCGACGCCACCGTAGCCGATGATGCTGACTTTTAAAGTAGTGACAACGTAGTCGTCAACCTTCGCCATGAAGTCTTCGTATTCGACCTCGTAGCTGATAACACGACGAAATTCATAAGTAACACGATCGAGCTTTTCGCGGAGGGTATCATCGTCGTCTACACTTTCTGCACAAAGTACGACCACACCGCGTCCTAGGGGTTTACCGATGTATTTGATGGGACCAATTTCCTCGATAAGGGAATCTTGGGCCTCTTGGACGCGGCCAGCGAAATCTTGCATTTCACCTTGATTGATGGTGATAATCCAGAATTTCTTCTGAACGACGATTTCGTCTCGTGCGTCAATGATGAAAACGTGGTGTATCATCCAGTATCCCCTGGTGAGAGCATCCGCTATTGTCTTTTGTGTATTTCGGGTAAAGCTATTTCAACTTTCCGCACCAAAACGGAGAAGGAAGGTTTATGTTTACTTTTGCATAAGGTTCATATGGTCGACAATTAAAGCTCTGTGGAGTCGATTTCGGTGGAAGTTACAATTCTAGGCAGTGGCGCATCGCTACTTTCTCCAGACCGTGTTTTATCTGGCTTAATGATTGAAATTGCTGGTGAACCACTTATTTTTGATATGGGTGCCGGCGTGTTACATCGTTTGTCGTGCAGTTTAGTTGAGTTAACACGGATTGAGCATTTGTTCATCAGTCATCTGCACGTGGATCATTGTTCAGACATTGTGGCGCTAGTCCAAAGCTTATGGTTGATGGGTTATGATAAGACGCTCAATGTGTATGGACCAAAGGATATCCTGAAGATGGGAGAAGCGATTGGTGAGGTGTTTCCCTATCTAATTGGAAAAATCAAGATAAAATCTCACACCATTTCTCCTGAGTTTCAGGTAAAGTCAAAGAACTGGACAGTCAAGGCGTTTCCAGTGAATCATGGCGACTTTGAAGCCTATGGCTACCACCTCGAAGCCGAGGGAAAGCGAATTGTTTATTCAGGTGACACTGCACCAAGCGAAAACTTGGTGAAGGCCGCTAAGGACGCGGATCTTCTGATTCATGAATGTTCCCTTCCGGACCGTATGAAAGGTATGGCTCCAAATCATTCCACACCTGGTGAAGTCGGGAAGGTGGCGGCGGAGGCGGATGTCAAAACCTTGGTGATTAC
>Ga0209636_10004394_pt1 | contig 14358 bp, 11 predicted proteins | sample DeeMarSWOR152_54_FD_187464 | JGI IMG/M metagenome (GOLD analysis project Ga0209636, IMG submission 187464) | Marine sediment microbial communities from White Oak River estuary, North Carolina - WOR-1-52-54 (SPAdes) (version 2) | ecosystem: Environmental > Aquatic > Marine > Intertidal zone >...
ATTAACATTAGAATGCATACTATCAGAATAGCAAATACAATTTTCAGACTACCGCGCATCTTTATTCACTCCCTCGGTAGCATCCTTGGATCGGAGTTAACTCGCCTTTAATTAGACGACAAGCACAGCTAAATGTTTACCTCCTCATAGTGGGCAGGTTTCTTTGGTACAGTCAAACGTCTGTTGCGGATAGAGCCGCTATCTGTATTACCACGGGCGTTGAGCAGGACAGACAAAACCTGCCCCTACAGAACATTGACCATATTCTACCAGAGTTCCAGCAACTCTCCCTGCGATTCCGAATTGTACTCATCGCTAGGAATCTGCCCCAATCTGGTGGGTTGGTGCTGTATCGAGATTCTTCGCTTCGCTCAGAATGACAAGTTCGCTGGCTGTTATTCTGAGCGAAGCGAAGAATCTCCCATGCCACCGTATGATTTTCCATTGACCCACCAGTCTGGGACAGTCTCCCATCGTCAGATATTGTTTGACAATTAGTGGGAAATCTGGTAAGTTTATGGTAGATCGCCTGTAAACTTTCTTTTCTAGCTTCTCGTTAGACTTTTCAGTATTGTATATTTATTCTTAGAAGGATCTTCGCTGTCAATGACAGATGACGAAACGCTTGTAAATCAGTTCAAGGCGGGAGATCTCTCTGCGTTTGATGAGTTGATGAGTAAATACAGCAAGTCAATCTATTACCTGGCACTTAGAATGACGAACAGTCACGAGGATGCTGAGGATATCTCGCAGGAGGTATTCGTAAGAGTTTTCAGATCGCTACCTACATGGAAGCCAAGAGCTAGTTTTTACACCTGGTTGCGCACGGTAGCATTGAATCTGTGCATTGACCATCATCGCACGCGAATTCGCCATCAGACTCAATCGCTTGACGCCAAAGAGGGCGCTGTTGTGAATATTCCTACCGATCCATCTGGTGATCCGCTGAAGATCACGGAGGCAGAGGAATTGCGGCGGAGGATTCTCTTGGCTGCTGAAGAATTATCACCGCGTCAGCGCAGGGCCTTTATGTTATTCCGCTACGGTGGCCTATCGCTGAGAGAGACTGCTGAGGCTATGGGATGTGCCGTAGGAACTATCAAAGCTCATTTATCCAGAGCTACTGAAAAAATGAGGGACCTCTTGAAAGATCTCGCTGATGACTGGGAAGTGAGGCAGAACAGGGAACAGTGACCAGTCACTAGGGAATAGGGATTAGTCATTAGGGGATAGGGATCAGTCGTTAGAGGATAGGGATTCCCCTGATTCCTAATGACTATTTCCTAGCTCCTAGAGGAGGGCAATATGAAGGAATGTAGTAAAATTAAAAGATTGTTCGGGCCTTACCTTTACAATAGCGTTACAGCAGCCGAGCGCGCGGCTGTCGAGGAGCATATAAACAGGTGTGAGAAGTGCGCTGATGACTTGCGAAGCCGTCAGAAGGTTCTCGAAAAGGTCGATCTGCATTCGCAGCTCGGCGAGATGCCACAGAGAACACAGGACAATTTTGCATGGAACGTGTACAGAAGGATAGCTTCGGACTCTCTGCGGCGACGGTCACGACAGATATTCTTACGACGATTTGTATTGCAGCCATCTTTGGCCGCGGTTGTACTCGCAGTTATGGTGATCGGCGTTTTCATATTCTATCCCGGTTTTTCTACAGTGCGCGAGCCCTCGCGCGTTGCAGTGAGAACTGATGAGACCGACAAAAGAGGGCTCAGAGCGGCTCTTTATGTTGAGGAATTCCTCAGACGACAGGGAACGTCTTACGAACGTGAACCGGGCGACGCAGGCGCGGGTAAGGTAGTACGGGCGATGCGTGCGTCTTCCCTACGATCATCATCGGACACGGATCATTTGGTGCAAGATATGTTACTACCTGATTTGCGGCGCCGGCTGGAAGATGCCAATTTTATCAACTATTCTCTGGGAGATCGCAGGCGGGCTCTGGCAGAATATCAACGACTGGTTGACTATTACCCCGATACTGATGCTGCTGTGGAAGCGCGAGTGAAAATCAGAGCTATCTGGGATACCGAGTATAACACTCGGGTCGAGAGCGCTGACGCAGAGCAGACCACTGACACGGAGATCTAAGAGCAAAGGGCTAAGGGCAAAGAGCTAAGGGCAAAGAGCTAAGAGCAGGAAGAGGAAGAAAAGCTCTATGCTGGCTCTACAGAGGGCGATGTTGAGAGAGATTTACAGATACATCCGGATGTCCTTTACAATAGTATTTCCCCTTGTGTGTTTGATGGCCTTGAAGCCGGAGGATCTGGGCGAGCCCTGGTCGGAGATCGCTCATCTGATGAACGCCAGAAATTACGCTGGTGCAATTGAGAAATTGCGCCGCCATGCAGAATCCTCCTCCGAAGTTGAGCATCTGGCAGAGATCTATTACCGGATAGGGTTCATACATCACGAATATACACATGACTATGATCAGGCCCTGGATGCGTATCAAAGAGTCGTGAGTCTAGGCAAGAAGGCGGAGTCTCCTTCAGCTCTGGAGCCTTATTTACCGCTCAGCCAGATGTCCATAGCGGGAATATACCGCCGCGTGGGGCGATACGATGATGCTATTGAAATATACAGGAAGGTAGCAGCCGATTACGCCGGGCTAGGATATGCCACGTATGCTATCAGGAATATTAAAGGTATACAGGATGCCCTGGCAGAAATACAGTTGCAGAAGCGAATAATTGATAAATACTCTAATACCGAGTTTGCTGCAGAAGCACAGTTCGAGATAGCGGAAGTTTGTTTGTCAGTGCAGAATCTAGACAACCCGGAGCGGGCGATACAGGAATACGCCAGGTTAGTCGAGCAATATCCCAATAGCCGCAGGGCTGCGGAAGCACAGTTGAAAATAGGAGACATATATCGGACGGTTCTTAATAAGCCTAATGAAGCCATATCCGCATACGAGAAACTGGTGCAGAGTCAGTTCTCCGTAAGCAAGCTAGGTGCAGAGGCGCTCTTTCGGATCGGCAGGCTCTACTGCAATGATCTACATGAATATGGGAAGGCACTGGATACTTTCCAGCTTTTTCTGAGGGATTATCCCACTTACTGGAAGTTTCCTGCTGCTGTTTATTGGCAGGGGGTATGTTATGAGCAACTGAGAGACTATGATAATGCAATCAGGGCATTTGAAATGTTCGTCCAGATCTACCCTGATGATGAACCCGGCTGGCTAGCTGATATTGGCAAGCTGGGCGAGATGGAAGTCAAAGCGGAGAGCGAGTCCAGAATAGATGAACTGAAGAAGCTGGCGCCGGAGGCGCAGTGGCGCGAGGCAGAACGGCTCCGCTCCCTGGAGAAATATCGTGAGGCTCTGGTTATCTACAGGGAATTAATGACCAGATACCCCGATAGCGAATACTCCAAGAAGGCTAGAATCCAGGCCGATAGAGTGGAAAATCTCGCCGAGATACAGGTATGCCAGGATATAATCAAAGGGAAGGGCATTGAAGCGCCGGCTGCACAGTACAGGATAGCTGAGATATATGAAATAGAAATGCAGGATTACCCCCGCGCGGTAAAGGAGTATGAAAGGGTGGCTGCAAACTACCCGAATGCATACCAGGCGGCTGATGCACTATACAGAATGGGATTTATCTATTCCGGTTTGAACTCCTCGGATGTTCACTCAGCAGAAGAGGACAGGAAGACGAGGAGGGGCATAAAGCCGGACTATCATAAGGCTATAGAGAAGTATCGCCAGTTGATCGGGGAATATCCGAACACTTATACCGCCGCCAGAGCTTACTGTCAGATGGGAGAGATATACAGAAATCATCTGAGCGATCATAAGCAGGCGTTGGAGGCGTATAGAAGGGTTGTAAACGACTATCCAAAACGAAATCTCTATGTGGGAGAGGGATACAAAGACAGTCTGGCCGATGAAGCGCAGTTCAAGATCGGTAGGATCTACTATGAGAGCCTACAGAACCATGATATGGCTCTGAAAACCTTCACGAAGTTTCTGAACGACTACCCCGATTCCTGCAGGAAGGCGGCAGCATATTCCTTCGTCGCAGCCATCCAAGAAAAGCGAAAAGACTACAAAGCGGCAGTAATTTCCCTCGAACAGATCAGCGATATAATATTTGATAGTGAAGTCCAGAGTTCGTTCTTTATCCGGGATGCTCTCTATGAGGCCGACAGTCTGGAAAGCGGCCTGCGCGGCTTCGATCTCCAGCGAGATATTATAAAGCAACTCAGACGGAAGATCTCTCAACTCCAGGGACAGGGCTGATGGAGATTCTTGATTTTCGGTCCTCGATCTGCGATTAATGCGTAAAGCGTAAAAAGGCCGATTTACCCATTACGTTTTATTGATTCATCCGGCGATCCCTGAGTCTTTCGCAAAATGATCCTCAAAAATGTCGTCTTGCCAGGATTAATTATATCCTCTATCTTGCTTTTCTCCTTCGGTTGCTCCGAGAAGGAGGAGCCGGCCGTCGCGCCCGGTTCGACTTTGAAGGCTGATGATGCTCTGAAGGAAGCAGAGGCGAAATTGGAAGCGGCGGGGATCTCTCTCTCGTTCGACGAACCCGGTGCTTTGATGCACCCGGAGAACCTGATACCGGATCCGGGCGATCTGGCATATGCGGAAAAGCAGAGCGACCTCGAGGAGGCAATCGATCAACTGAACATAGCACTAGCTGAACTTGAGCAAGAGGGCCAGGCGGGCCCTCTAGGTTCGGTCAGCGACCGGGCACTGGTACACTTGCATCTGGGATTCATCTACTTCTTTGATGCTATATCACGATTACTGATCTCGGATGACCCGGCGATCACTTTCATAATAGGACAAAACGCAACTGCACCGTGCGCTGGATGGTACACTTTCGACATCTCCCCTGTTGTCCATGCGAAGCTGGATCCGGCGAAAGATCCTCTGGAGTATCCCCTCGCCTTTACAGTCAAGGAGCGGCAGGCCATTCTGGATGCAGCCGACCTGATAGATGACGCGATAGTGAAACCGAGAGCGTCGGATATTCAACCGCAGTTATCATCCGTAGACCGACCGCCATACTCAAAGTACGCTATATGGCACTTTCAGAAGGCGACTAGCCTTTTTGGCCAGTATAAGCCTGATGTGAGGGATGCGTTAGAAGATTTCAACGAATGTCTCGAGGATCTGAGGTCGGACTTCCAGAGCAAATTGGAGACGTGGGGGTTCAGTTATACGGTACCGCCGTGGAGGTAGATACTGGATGCTGGACGAGGAAGACGCAAGCTGAAGCTTGCTACTCCGGGTATCGAGTATCAAGAATCGAATATCGAGAATTATGCGGATCAGGAAAAACACACTTTGGGTCGTTATCTTGGCAGTCATTTGGCTGCTCGCCTTCGGCGAGGATAGTATGCCCTCGTCCGAGGACAATGGCGCTGGAAGTCACCAATACAGAGGCGTCAGACCGATGGGCATGGGAAACGCCTTCGTTGCAATAGCCGACGATGGGGATGCTTTCTACTATAACCCCGCCGGCCTGACTGCCGTGAGGAAGATCCGGATCGATCTCCAACCCGTCAAGTTTATACCAACTCAGGACCTATACGATGAGTTCAAGGATCTGGATCAGTTGATGGATGACGTAGAGGCGATACGTGAAAGCGCGGAGCCGCTGGAAGATCCGACCCTCGAAGATGAAAGACGGAGAGTGACGCGTAAAATGAAGCGTCTGATGCGTGGGAACCTAGGTTTGGATATGGCGTCCCCCGTCCGGGTTATCGTGCCGCTTCACATCGGAGATTATGGTGTGGCCATTGGTGGTATAGCACATGCGTGGTCGGACTCGCGCGTCCATGTCCGACGACGGGGCTTGAACTGGAGCGACTTCGTGAAGGATACGCTGGATGACGAGGTCATATACAATATCATGGCAGAAGCTTCCTACGGCGTTGCGGCAGCTATTGAGGTCCCAGTTGCGCCGCTGCCTTTGGAGCTATCCTTCGGTCTTGCCGCCAGAAGGATACATCGTTGGCAGATGAGCGATGAAGATGATCCGTTAGGTATGGAAGATTTGCTGAACCCCTATGGTAAGGACGGCATTGAGGGGACTGCGGATGACTTTAAGGAGCGCTACTTTGATCCCGAGGATCCTCTGGCAAGTGTATCCGAAGTCAAAGGCTATAACGTAGATGCGGGGACCATCGCTTCGTTCGGCGACACAATTAACCTGGCAGTTGCACTCCAAAATGTGGTTGGTAAAGTTAAAGATGAAAAGTTCCCGCGAGACTTACAGGTCTCAGCCGCGGTGAACCTCGCCAAAGTCCCAAGCCCCGATATTCCAATGCTGGATATTATATTGGCTGCCGGCTTAGACAATCTAAACGAAACGTGGGAGCGCGATGAGATAGTTGATACGGCTCGACTGGGTCTGGAACTTGTGTGGAAGCTGCCCTTGATGGCCCTCTCCGGCAGAATAGGAAGCAATCATGGACACATGACTCTGGGCGCTGGCATACAGTTAATGTTCCTGGACTTCGACTACGCGTTCTATGGCGATCAAGATGCAAATTGGCACGCCTTCTCCCTTAATCTGGCATTTTAGGCTCTGCTTTGAACCGATCCCATTTCCATCCGACCAGCCGTCGCCTCAACGAACGTTCCTGGACACTGCAATGCCAAAAGACTTTTGTCCGAATGCTTAGCCATAGAAGAACACAGGATCTCACAGAGATCGTTGGAATCGTTCAAACCGTTTAAGTCGTTCAAATCGTTGAGATAGTTTAGCGACTCGAACGACTTTAATGTGTAACGTTTCTCTGCGTCAACCAAGGAGGTATTACAGATGATTATCAATCTGACTGCTTTTGGCTTGGCACATGTTATAGCGTTGACGTGTTTGAGTGTCTTTGTGCTGTGCGCATCTTTCGGAGCTACGGCGAACGCTTCCACGGATGCCAAGGTAGGTGAGATTACCGTTCATCATTATGTGGACGTGGGTGTGAATTTTCCGTATTATGTGCTGGCGCGCAGTAACCTCAGGATAGGACCATTTGCAAGGCGTGATGAAGCCTATGCGGAAATCCACCAGAAATATGGCAAGACTGATGTGGATTGGGATTCTGTGCCACGCATTGCGGATGTTTGGTGGGATTGGCTATGGCGCGTCGGCTTCAATGGGCCTTACAAATCTGCGCAGCAGGCAATAGCACACATCCATTCCAGAGAGGGAGATGCGGAGTTCAATGCTGCTGCTGAAAAGTTGATATCCGTTGCCGAAAGTCTCATACCTGATTATGTAGAGCATTGGAAAAGGATTCATGCAGAGGTGAACGCTGTTGTTCAATCCATGCTTGAGTCTTTTCCAACTGAGGAGACCCTCAGGAAGAACGAAGAGATAATGCACCGAACCTACGGGCCGGCAGAAGCTGTCTTCTACTACAATTTCTTACGCACACAAGCAGCGCAAAGTGACAGCCGGGAGCGGAACGGTGATATTTTCTGCCTCTACATCGTAGGGCTAGACTATCTTCGAGATGCAGAGGGATTTGCGGGCTTCATGGCGCATGAACTGCGGCATATCCTCATCAACCAATCCGGCGTTTTCGGACGGGAAGATGTTCAGGCTCTCATTGGACGTATTCATCCGCTGACTGAAGGTTGGAGAGACAGTACCGAAACAGGATGTGTCATTGAGAACATGAACTTCGTTCTGGATGCCTGGTTTCATCATGGCATTGATTTCGAGTTCCGCCAGGTTGGAAGCTATAGAAGGCGAGAGGAAGATAGGATAATCGCGAGAGCTTTCTGCGACAATCGGCAAATCCTGGCAAATAACTCTTTCGAGGAATTTGTGGAAGCATCACTGAAACAGCTCGCCGCTATGTATGAGTAAGTCCTTCCGATATACTCTTCAAAGCTCTAGCGCTGCAAAAACTCCGGGAATAGCACACACACAACGGATTTTCACGGATTTGATGAGCGTCTATCCGTCTCAATCCGTGGAAATCCGTGTGGCATTCCGGGATGAAATCTACCAGGGAGACGATAAGATATTAAGGTCTTTTGAACCAAACCTTTTTGCAGTATATCTCGCCAGTATAGATGACCGCACTAATGGGGATTGGAAAAGACAACAATGCAAGGAGTTTCAGAATACATGCATGAGAAAGTTAGGAATGCCCAGAACGGTGACGTTGCGGCATTCGGCGAACTGGTAAGAATATACCAGGACGCCGTATACGGCGTGGCATATGCAATCGTCGGAAACTTCCAGGATGCGCAGGATATTGCTCAGGAAGTGTTTATCCAGGCATGGCGAGATCTGGATAGTCTGAGAGAACCTGCCAGATTCCCGAACTGGTTATACCGCATCACAAGGAATCGATGCCTGGATTTCCTGAAGCGTGCCAAACTCGATACGGTTGGGTTGGAGGAGGCTGATATGATAAGCAACCCATTGCCAGATCCCCTAGAGCGAGCTGAAAGAAGGGAGATTGAAGAAAGAGTGCTTGCTGCGATTATGGAGCTTTCGGAAAAACTCCGTATCACCACAACGCTCTTCTACATCAATGGATATGCTGTCTCAGAGATCGCTGAGCTTATCTCTGTGTCTCCCAACACAGTTAAATGGCGACTGCACGAATCAAGAGAACGTCTAAAGGAGAATATAATGAAAGATAAGAAGATGATTGATATTATGGTGGATGGGGTGCTTAAGAGCTTTCCTCTTCCTGGTGACTTCGCAGATGCTGTTGTTCGGGTGGTCACTTCCGACGAAGACCTGCAGAGGGTTGATGAGCTTGTGGGAGGCTACGCCAAGTCAGTGCCAGACGCGCAAAGAATGGGGATGTTTGTGGTAGAGGAAGAGGGCAAAGTGGAAAGCGCTGGACAACTGGAAGTAGGACTGTGGGGCATTGGCTCAACTATAGTGAAGAGGGCATATAGCGGAGCTGGAGTTGCGGGTGAAGCCGATGGTGTCCCAGATCCCCTATTCGTCAAGGGATATCAGGGACACTTTAAGCTGGCAAAGGAAGAGGGCTGTAGGCTGGTGATCGTCCATGGCTCCCAATATGACCATGGGTTCTGCGGTTTCGTCCCTTGTTTTTATCACGCCTACGCGACGGGCATGCTTCAAGAGAAGCTCAAGTCCATCCCGACTCGCGCAACAGTGAGGGAAATACATGATGAGCGGGAAAGGGAAGAGGGTTGGGATGCCTTTATGCGAGACCCTCATTCTGTCAAGATGGGCGGTGCATCTCCCGAACCAGTGGGATATGTGGTAGAGCAGGATGGCGAACCGGTGGGCTATCTGTCTACCGATGGCACTTCTCTTACATATAAGACCAGGGAAGCCGTTCTGGCAGCCATGAAGTGGGGGAAATCGGAACGTGCCTGGTCCATGTCATCCCATATGTCCATGCATACCCAGACCATCCTGAGCCTCGGAGGTAAGTATGTCCTGCGTCCATCGTGCGATGTGGTTGGTCTTGATAATGAAATGGTGGCAATCATTGACCTGATCGGGCTAACACAGGATTTGCAGGGGGAGTTTCAGTCCCGGCTTACCGCTTCTCCCGCGCATAATATAGACGCACGCTTCTCAATTGAGATGAGTGGCGAAGCGGTTGGCTTCATAGTCAATTCAGGACATGTAGAGATAGTCACCCAGAAACAGAAGAGCCACCGTATTCTGCCCAGATGGGTTGTCACAAGGCTGTACATGGGATATTACTCCGGTGAGGACATCCTCAATATGGGTCCTATTCCATACGACAGGAGCGATGGGAGAACCCCTGATGATCCGGACCTGGATATGAAGGAGCTTCGCCTGCCCGAAAGCGAAGCAGAGCTTTTCAGGGCGCTGTTCCCGAAGCTATGGCCATGCTCATGCCCTGACGGGGATGTTTGGCGATGGGTTATGGGTGAAGAGCACCCTAAATACCAGCACGAAGACCTGAAGACCACTGAAATGAAGGCTCAGATCGACGCGCTGAGGTTCCCCTGGATTGGCTACTGATGAGTATCGAATGAGCATAGGATGCTCTGTTTTCTCCCCGGTGGGTCTGGAAAAGCCGGACAGGAGGTTCCCGGAAAGGTAGGATAACATCAGCCGTCGCGATGAGTCTTCCCAATCTCCTGTCATGGTCCAGACTTCAGTAAGCATAGCCTGGTTAGCAAAACCCACGTTTTTCTGACAGAGACAGTACATGCATACGCGATGCCTCTATCTGCTCCAACGTTTACCAGGTAGCCAGAATCCAAGCTTAGGCATGTTCCATTCGTCAGTTGGTTCGAAGAGACCGGGGACACGCAGGTTTTTCTCGATACCCTCATAGTTGAGATCGACACCCAGACCGGGCTTTTCCGGCACGAGCGCATAGCCATCCTCTATCAAGTTCTCCGGCAAGCCGGTCACCAGATCCTTCCAGAAGGGTAGATCCAGCGCATGGTTCTCCAGAGCGATGAAGCTGGGAATAGCCGCTGCACAGTGCAGATTGGCCATAAATGCGATTGGCGAACCGGCAAAATGAAGCGCCGTGGGCAATCCGTAGCGTTCGGCATAGTCTGCAATCTTTTTTGCTTCCAGCATACCACCTGCCGTGAGTAGGTCAGGGTGGATGATGTCAATGGCGCGCTTTTCAATCATCTCGCGCCAGCCATCCCACAGATATATGTCCTCACCGTTCAAAGTGGGCACATTGATGGCGCGGGTGACCTGAAGGTTGCCTTCCACATCCCACCAGGGAATGATATCCTCGAGCCAGGTCAGGCAGTAAGGCTCCAGCGCACGGCCGAGACGGATACCGTCTTTGATGGTGAGTGGGCCAAGGTGGTCAACCGCCAGGGCGATCTCCCAACCCGCCGCTTCACGCACGGCTGATACAATCTCCACAATGCGAGCGATGCCCTTGTCCGTCAGTTGCGTTCCGACCGCAGTGCCCCGCGCGACCCAACCACGGCCACGACCGTATTGATACTTGGTCGGCGTTCCTACGACACCATCCTCGACGTACCCTCTGAGAACGTTCATGCCCACGTCAAACTTGATGATGGTCAACCCCATTTCCTTGCGACCCAGCACGCGCTGCGCATAACCTTCAGGCGTTGGCTTCTCAGGCGCGGGTGTATCAGCGTAAATGCGGATTCTATCGCGGTACTTCCCTCCCAGGAACTGATAGCAAGGCACACCATAGACCTTGCCTATTATGTCCCACAAGGCGATCTCAATGCCGGAAACGCCGCCTCCCTCGCGCCCCCAGTTGCCAAAGCGTTTGATGGCGCGAAAGATCATATCCACGTTGCAGGGATTCTGTCCCAGAAGCATGCTTTTGAACTGCAGAGCGTTCTCCTTGTGTCCTGCATCTCGCACTTCGCCGATGCCATAGACATCTTGATTTGTGTCAATGCGAATGATGGGATAGTCATAGTTGCTGCGGACTACCGCCATGCGCATGTCGGTGATCTTGAGATCGGAAGGTGCAGAGTAAGTGTTTACAGCGTCTTGAACTAATTCACCAGGTGCTCTATCTTCTTTTGACATAATCATCGCTCCATGCTTGATCGGATATATTCCTTTCTGTTGTTTCCAACGAATGATCGAAAGATTGCTGGAACCTCTCAGGAAGGATACAATAGATTTTTTCTTTCCAGATATACTATTAACCTATTTAGGTTCGTTTCGTCAACTGTTTTCTTCACCCCAGGCAGGATTAGCCGCTGCCTTTGACTTTTATATTGACAGTGTATCAGAAAGGAGGTACACTACATTTATAACAAGGTTTATTGCGGCGTTCAATGGTTTTTGACTGGAAAACGGCCTGATCCTCGCGACCGCGCGTCCCGTAGGGGCGAACCTTGTGTTCGCCCTCCTCGTCGAGCGTTGCATCCGGCTCAAAAACGGGCGAACACAAGGTTCGCCCCTACGGGACGTTTTCCATTACGTCAAAATTCGGTCAAAAACCTTTAGCTTGCATCTTTAACTTGAACCTGAAGCCTGCTACTCCGTCGGGGGATTGCTCAAAGCTGGGACGAGATGCCGCCATAGGAAAGGGCGGAAGTCCTGTTAGTAAGATGGGAGGATCCCAATGTTACAGAGCCTGAAAACAGCGTTGAAGCTTCTTTGTTTGCTATTCGTTCTGGGAATGTCATATTCCGTTTGCTTCTCAGAGGATGTTACCCTGACAATTCTGCATACTAACGACACTTATGGACGACTGTTGCCATCTTCTGAGGAAGGCGTAGAGTGGGGTGGTGTGCTACGCCGCGCGCACGTGATACGTGAAGTACGAAAAGAGAATCCAGATGCGATCGTTCTGGATGCTGGAGATGCAATCGGGCCGTATCATCTGGCGTCTTTTGATCAGGGTGAAACGGTTATCCAATTCATGAATAAGATGGGCTACAATGCGATGGCATTGGGCAATCATGAGTTCGATTATGGAGTAGACGTACTTCGCAAGAGAGCCGCTGAAGCTCAATTTGCTTTTCTTTCTGCTAATACCCTTATGAAGGACACGAATGAGCCGTTGACTCAGGCAAGTCTCAAAATGGAAGTTGGGGGTGTCAAAGTAGGAATAATTGGTCTAACAACCCCATCAACTCGATACAGAGCTTTACCACTGCATCAGAAAAACATAAAATTCGAGGATCCTATTGCTAAAGCGAGGGATGCCGCAAAGGAGTTGAAAGAGCAAGGGTGTAGTTTTGTCATTGTCCTGAGCCATATGGGAAATCCGGGCGACATGAGACTAGGGGCTGAGGTGGATGGAATCAACCTGATCGTAGGAGGGGAAGTCAGGACTACTTCTCCAAAAAGCATCTCCGCAATAAAACCGGTTGATGAGACAGTTGGTACTACGCTCAGCTATTGCCCATGGTATGGAAGCTACATTGGAAGAGTGGACGCTCATCTGGAGAAACAGGAGGATGGCAGCTATATAGTCAAAGGCATGGAAATCCATAAATATCCACTTGACAGCAAAACGTATCCCGATGAAGTCATTTTCGCATCCGTACCTGAGTTGAAGGCCAGCCTGGATGCTTTGCTTACAGAATACCAGAAGACTTACCGCGGGATATTGGGGCATGTTGCTGAAGGCGAAGAGATTGATCCCCGTGAACTGATCCCACTCATTGTTCGCAAGAAGACGAAAGTGGAGGTTGTGCTGTTAAACTACGGGAGTATCAAACCGGGGGTATTCAAAGGAGAGGTACAGCGAGGTCAAGTGACGGAGACTCTTCGATACCCTAATGAGATTGTTACGCTGGAGTTGAAAGGCGATCAATTGCGAGCCGCAGTTGGACATAGTAATGGACAGGTAATTGACAATAGAAAGCTGATTCTGTTGGGATTGGATCCCTGGGGTAATACAGTCAACGGCCGTGGTACGAATCCCGGAGAATATTATACTGTAGCGACGAATGATTTCTTAGCCGCAGGCGGGGACGATTATGGTATGATCGCATCAGGCCGTAAGAAGAAAAACACAGGGCTAATGCTGGAGGATGTCGTAATTGATTATATTCAAGCGACCGAGGACGCCGGACGAGCCGTCTCCCTCGCCCCGCTGAAGGCAGCGGCGCCGAAATTCGTTGTAAAATCAAAAATCGGATTGGAGCCCATGCTCAAAGGGCTTACAGTATCCGAGACTGCCAAAGAATACTGGTACATCGGATTTCTGCAAACCAGACAAGTCGGGAATTTCGCCCACTGGGGTATCAAAGGTGACTTTTCAACTCTCATTGCATCGCCGAAATATGATCTAGAACTGAACCTGAACTCAAGATATGGGCGTCTGCACCATCCGGACCTGGAGAAGTCCATTGAATTAGACGACAATGTGAAAGCCTCCGCTATACTCAAACTCCTAGCAGGGAAATGGGGTCTCAAACCCATCGCCCGGCTTGAATTTGAGAACATCGAAATGACACTAGAGGCAGACGATAATGGGCAGAGACGCATTATCTCGCAACTCTCAGCCGGCCTCGAGCGGAGACTGTTTGGCGGCCTCGTTTTCTCAGGCGGCGCCAACTTCCGCAGGCATCAGCCTGAAGAAGAGATTCAACACCAGGGAAACGCCGATCTTAGAGCGCAATATGAAACCAGAATCAAAGGTTTCGAGATCAAATCTGAAGTCAAGCTGTTCCTTATAATCATCGATACCGCTTCGGAAGAAAATGAACCGTTTAAAGATTACATCGCCACCATTTCAGGCTCTGCCAATCTTCCGCTCAATAGATATCTGTTCCTTTTCACCAACGCAGTTTTCTACCGTGAAAGTCAAAAAGGCCCATGGGCTCATAATGCAAACATTGCCATTCAATTCCGTCAGTCATGGGGCAGAAAACAGTAATCAGTAATCAGTAATCAGTAATCAGTAATCAGTGATCAGTGA
>Ga0209636_10004397_pt1 | contig 14356 bp, 12 predicted proteins | sample DeeMarSWOR152_54_FD_187464 | JGI IMG/M metagenome (GOLD analysis project Ga0209636, IMG submission 187464) | Marine sediment microbial communities from White Oak River estuary, North Carolina - WOR-1-52-54 (SPAdes) (version 2) | ecosystem: Environmental > Aquatic > Marine > Intertidal zone >...
AACGAGGCCGCTGAGCCCGTCGCCGAGTCGGCCGAGCCGCAGCCTGCGTCGGTCGCGGTGCTACCGTTCACCGACATGAGTCCGGAGAGGGACCAGGAGTACTTCTGCGACGGGATGGCGGAGGAGCTGATCAACGCGCTGACTAAGGTGAAGGAGCTGCGGGTGGCGGCCCGCACATCCTCGTTCCAGTTCAAGGGGAAGTCGGAGGATGTGTGTGAGATCGCGAAGAAGTTGCGTGTTGGGACGGTGCTGGAAGGGAGCGTGCGGCGCGCCGGCGAGCGGCTGCGGGTCACGGCCCAGCTGGTGAGCGCGGAAGACGGCTACCATCTGTGGTCCGAGACGTACGAGCGGCAACTGGAAGACGTGTTCGCGATCCAGGACGAGATCTCGCGTGCGATCGTTGACACGCTCCGCCCGACGCTAGTAGGCGAGCGTGCGCCGTTGGTTAAGACGTCCACCGAGAACACCGAAGCGTACGATCTTTGCCTGAAGGGGCGATACTACTGGCACCAGCGATACAAGTACGGGCTCGAGATGGCGATGAGCTACTTCCAGAGAGCCATCGAGATCGACCCGGACTACGCGCTGCCCTATACCGGTATCGCCGATTCCTACGTGACTCTCGCCATGTACGGCTTCCTGCCCGTTCGAGAGGCGGGTCCCAAGGCGAAGGCGGCCGCGACGCGGGCCCTGGAACTGGACGATGAGCTGGGCGAAGCCCACGCATCGCTCGGCTGGGTCCAGTTCCTGTGCGATTGGGACTGGGCGAGTGCTGAGGAGAACCTCGAGCGAGCCATCGAGTTGAGTCCCAGCAACGCGGAGGTCCGCACCTGGCTGGGCCTGCTCTATGGCGCCCAGGGCCGGTTCAAGGAAGGGTTGCGCCAGGTGGACAGGGCCCGCGACCTCGATCCTCTTTCCTCGTACGTCGCTACCATGGCGGGTGCTCTAGATCGCTTGGCTCGGGACTTGGATCAGGCGATCCACACCCTGGAAGGTGTTGTGAAGAAGGAGCCGGGATACGCGTTCGCTCTCTTCGTTCTCGCTGCTACGTACGGAGATGCTTCCCGGCACGCGGACGCGGTCGAGACCGGTGAGCGGCTCGTGGCCGCTACCCAGAACGCTTCCCTCTTCAAAGGTCAGCTGGCAAGCTTCTACGCCAGCGCGGGAATGCCCGAAAAGGCCCGGGCAATCGTCGATGAGCTGCAGGAGCGCAGTCGCTCCGAATACGTCTCGCCCTTGCCCCTGGGCTGGGCCCTACTCTCGCTGGGCGACACCGAGGCGGCGCTCGACCGCTTGGCCGAGGCTGTGGACGAGCACAGTCCATTTCTATTCGCCATCCACCAGGACCCTCCGTATGATCCCATCAGATCGCACCCACGCTTCGCTCAGCTGGCGAGTCGCGTGGGTTCGGGCGTCGTGAAGAGTTACTCTCCCAGCGACTGAGCGGCGAGCGCGACCCTCTCAACCAGCACGATGAATCGCAGCTTCCACCGGCTCTAGGAGGTCGAGATGAGAACACTACGCATGCTTGTACCGTCGGCAACGATCATGAGCTTGCTGGTCGGCTGCCAGGGCAAGGAGGCGACAGCAGAGCTCGAAGCGATGAAAGCCCGAGCAGAGATTGAGGAACAGAACAAGGAGCTTATGAGGCAGTACTATATCGAGCTGGATAATACCGACATTGGAGACCTAGACGAATTTGTCGAGAGATTCGTCTCACCTGACTTCGTTCTACACCTTCCAGGAGGTGTCGATATCATCGGAACCGAGGCGCTGAAAGAGTATTACGTCGGCACGAGTGAGGCTTTCCCAAACGCGGTGCATACCATCGATGACGTGATAGCCGAGGGGGACAAGATCGCCTTTCGAGCGACAACGAGAGGCATCCACCGAGGCGAGTTCATGGGTATCCGACCGACCGGTAATGATGTGACGATCACATTCGATGGGTTCTGTCAGATTCGAGATAGCAAGATCGTTGAATGGTGGAGCGAGTGGGACGCTCTGGGCCTGATGACGCAACTCGGCATGCAGCTTACGCCGAGCGAAGGAGAACAATAGAATCTTCATCGATCGCGCGAAGAACGTCTGGGCATTTGTCGGGCTGATCCCTGATAGAGGCTGGTGAAGCGGTGCGAGCCAGGTGGGCTCGGGCGTCGTGAAGCGCTACTCCGGCAGCGACTGAGCGGCGACCCCAACCCGATCGACCAGGTCGATGAACTGCGGGTCCGAGCGGAGGTCGTCCCAGGTGGGGTAGTAATGGATGCTCATCATGTTCGGGTCGCGTGCTTCGAACGATTGCTCGAGCAAGTCGAGGGCCGCGTCCTTCTCACCCAAGCCCAGGCGGATCAACGCGTAGCCGAAGGGCGATACGTATTCCCGCTTCGATCGCTCGACCACCTCAGTTATTATCTCTTGCGCCCTGTTCTCGTCGCCGTTCAGCCCGTAGGCCCAGCCGAGAGAGGGGAGAAACCATGCCGTTCTACCGGACAACTCGACGGCCCTCTCGAAGTGGCTCAGGCTCTCGGCAACCCGGGAATCGTACGCGTTGGCTTCGCCCAAGAGCCAAAGCGCAATCGGGAAGTCAGGATCCAGCTCGATCGCCCTCCTCAGTCGCTCTCGTGCCTCGGCATAGCGGCGCGCGCCAATCAACTGCCAACCGAGAGCTACGCTCTCATAGACCGAAAGGGGATCGATCTCCACGGCACGTCGGGCATGCTCGATGCAATCGTCGAACCGACCCAGGGCCGCCAGGGCTGACGAGTACCAGTGGTGTGCCTGAGGAGAGTTGGGGTTGAGCTGGAGGGCGCGCTGGTACTCCGCCGCCGCCCCACGCGCATCCCAATCGTAGTACAGCCTGACGAAGCCGAGCGAGGTGTGTGCCTCGTCGAGCGTCTCGTCGATCTCGAGCGCCTTGAGCGCGGCCGCTCTGGCTGCGGGGAATGCGTCGCTCGGTGGGAGATAGGCGTAGAAGCCGAGCAGGTTGTAGCAGTCGGCGACGCCGGCGTAGGCGCGGGCGTAGTTCGGGTCCCGCTCCAGCGCCTGCTGAAAATACTGTAGACCTCGCCGGATCCCTTCTCCCCGCTGGCTCCAGAAGTAGCGGCCCCTCAGGTACAGGTCGTAGGCCTCCTGGTCCGCGGTCGGCGCTCTCTCGATTCGTTCCCTTTCATCGGCTGTGAGCGTTGCCTCGAGAGCGGCGGCTATTTGCCGCGCCACGTCGCTCTGGATGGCGAAGATGTCGGTGAGCTCGCGGTCGTACTGCTCGGCCCAGATGTGCTCGTCGGTCCGCGCGTCGATGAGCTGGGCGTTGATCCGCACGCGCTCGCCGGCACGCTGGACGCCTCCCTCGAGGATGGTAGCGACGCCGAGCTGCTCGCCGATCTCGCGCAGGCCGAGCTCGGTGTCCTTGTATCGCATAACGGAAGTTCGCGAGATGACGTCGAGGTCGGCGATCTTCGACAGGTGGAGGATGATGTCGTCGGTAATCCCATCGCTGAAGTACTCGTTGTCGGGATCGGCGCTCATGTTGGCGAAGGGGAGGACCGCAATCGACTTGGCATCGGGCGAGGGGGAGGCTCTGTCGTGGAGGACGAGCCAGGACGCTCCTACGACTATGACAAGGACTACGACGCCTGCGCTCAGGGCGGCGGCCTTGTTGCCGGGCTCCGCCGCCTTCACGCCTTGCGGGGTGATGTCGAACGCCCAGGCGAGGACCAGGGCGATCGGGAAGCCGGCGATCGTTAGCAGGACGACTAGCGTGAGTGCCCAGTCGGGGAGCCGCAGGGCCGGGACGGCGATCTCTGCGGCCTGCCAGATGATGAACGCGACGGCGGCGTAGACGATCGCGACACGATAGACCTTCCGGCGCTTCAGCTCGGCTAGGAAAGATCCCATGGCTCGTAGTTCATCCCGGTCACAACGGCGGTGTACCTGGGATCGGAGATAATCGCGTCCCAGACCGGGTAGCGGATGGAGTTGCAGAGCGCGGGTTTAGCCTCAGTCAGCGCCTGCTCAAGATAGCGGAGCGCGTCTTCCGGTAGTCCGACGTTGGCGCAGGCCCAGGCCAGGGCCACTGGAGTGACGTACTCTCGGCCCGCCCGCTCCCGCAATTCCTCGACCATGGCCCGAGCCTCGGCCATCATCCCCGCTCGCCCGTACACGGCGCCGAGTAGCCCGATGACGAACGCCATCCTGTCCGAGAGAGCAACCGCCTTCTCCAGGGTGGCGATAGCCTCCGCGTGCTTTCCTACCGCGCTGTAGCAAGCCCCGGCACAATACAGCGCCAGGATATCTTCCGGCTCCAGCTCGAGCGCCTGTTCGAGGTGGTCGAGCGCCTCTTCGTACCGCCGGCCCAAGAGGTTGGCCAAGCCGACGATCCCCCAGATGTAGGGCGAGTGCGGATCCAGGGCGCAGGCTTGCCGAGAGTACTCGAAGCCCTCGTCCACTCGCACACCTACATTGACTAGCCCCATGCCCCTCCAGGCGAGTGCCGCGGCAAAGTCGGGATTCAGCTCGACGGCTCGCTTGAGTGACCCGTCGCTATTCTCCCAGTCAACGTGGAAGCAGTGTTGGATCAGGCCCGTGGAGAAATAGGCCTCGGGCAATTCGGGATCGAGGGCCATCGCCCGCTCGGCCGCCTTCTCAGCTATGCCTTGGGCTTCGGCGGGATCGAGAAGTCCGTAGATCGCCAGAATCGTGTGGACGTCGGCTATCCCGGTGTAGGGAAGGGCGTAGCCGGGATCCTTTTCGATCGCTTTCTGGAAGTACTGCAAAGCCGTATGAAGGCCAACCTTGTAGCGACGGACCCAGCAATGCCGGCCCTTCAAGTAGAGATCGTAGGCCTCCGGGTCCTTCGTCGCGACTTTAGCCAGCGGCTCATCCTGCTCTCCCAGTAGCGTCACCCGCAGAGTACCCACGATGGCCCGCGCGATCTCGTCCTGGATGGCGAAGATGTCCTCGAGCTGTCGTTCGTAGGTCTCGGACCAGAGGTGGAAGCCGCTAGGGGCCTCGGTGAGCTGGGCGGTGATACGCAGCCGCTCGCCCGCTTTGCGCACGCTCCCTTCCAGCACCGTCGCCACCCCAAGTTCCCGGGCGATCTCCTGAACCGTGCAGCCTTTGTCCTTGAAGGAGAACGAAGAGGTCCGCGCGGCGACCCGCAGGTCCGGGATGCGCGTCAGGACGTTGAGCACCTCCTCCGCCACCCCGTCAGCGAAGTACTCCTGATCGTGATCGGGGCTCATGTCGGTGAAGGGCAGGACGGCGATGGACCGTGCTTCGGCGCCGGCATCCAAGCTGATGGTGCGCTTGACCCCCGACGGGGTGATGTCGAAGGCCCAGGCGAGGGCGACGACAATCGGGAAGCCGAGGATAGCGAGGGCCACGACGAGCGTGACGGTCCAGTCGGGGAGGTTGAGGGCGGGAAGGAGGTTGTTCGCCGCCTCGACCACTACCAGGCCCACCACCACGTAGACGATGGCGACGCGGACAACCTTACGCCGTTTCAGCTCGGCCAGGAACGGCTTCACCGGTCCAAATACCCCAGTCTATGCAGGAAGGGTGCTGTAGCCGGGCCCGAGCGCAACAGGCTGCGCTGCCACCAACCTAGTAGCCCGGCGGCCAGGCTACAACTCCTGTGGGGGCAGGTCTCTTGTGGGGAGATGTCGGCGCCCTATAAATAGGACATCGCTGTCGCTGATCGGAGGATTCGCATGGCTGGAGAAGAAGATCGGCCCGCGGGCGAGGTACGCCGGCGCGATAGGGCCGTCACCGACGAAGGCTGGATCAAAGCTTTCCTTCATTCGGGCGCCTGGGGTGTCCTGGCCACGGTGGCCGAGGGGCAGCCGTTCATCAACACGAACCTCTATATCTACGACGAGGGGAGCCACGCCATCTACCTGCACACGGCCCGTGAGGGTCGCACGCGCTCGAACCTGGAGCGTGACGGCCGCGTCTGCTTCAGCGTGGCCGAGATGGGACGGTTCCTTCCCGCCAATATCGCGTACGAGTTCAGCGTCGAGTACGCGGGCGTGACCGTGTTCGGACATGGAAGCGTAGTGGACGATGATGAAGAGAAACGCCGCGCGCTCGACTTGCTGATGGAGAAGTACGCGCCACACTTGAAGCCGGAGCGCGACTATCGGCCACCGAACCAGGAGGAGCTCGACCGGACCTCGGTGTTCCGCATCGATATCGAGCGGTGGAGCGGCAAGAAGAACGAGAGGGAAGCGGACTTCCGCGGTGCCTACCGGTACGATGAGCACCGCCGACCCTCGCCCTTCTCTCCCGGCGGTCCGAGCTGAGCTGGAGTTGTTCCCAGAGATCGGTACGCGTTAACTTATTAGCTCTCATTGCCCAAATCTCAGATTCGGGAGGTCATCATGAGTGCGCGTTCTGTGCTGATGGCCGCGCTCGCGTTCATTCTTGCAGGTGCGGCCTGCGCCGGCCCGGCCCCGGAAGCCGGCCCGCTCTCGGAAGACGATGTGGCGGCGATCAATGACCTTGCCGAGCGACAGATGGTCGAGGCCTTCCTGGCCAAAGACTGGGCAGCGTTCGCGACGCTGTTCACAGAGGATGCCGTGCGGATGCCACCGAACGAGCTGCTGCATCAGGGCCGGGCGGCCATCGAGGCCTGGGCTTCTGCCAACTGGGGGCCGCTGACGTACACTGAGATGTCGCAGGAGGCGCTGGAGATCGAAGGGCGGGGCGACCTCGCTTACGTCCGGGGCACCTATTCGGTGACGGTGGGGGCGCCAGGTGCGCCCGAGCCGATCACAAACGTCGGGAAGATGCTGGCGATCCTGCGGAAGCAGCCTGATGGCTCGTGGCTGGTTTCGCAGGCCATCTACAACGCTGACGCGCCGCCGCCTCCGATGCCGGGTCCGGCCGAGCAGTAGTCACGCCAGGGTCCGGCGGGTTTCCAGTCGCCTGGGCTCATGTGGCGGCACCACATCGATACTGAGGAGGTTGCTGTGGGTGTGCGCTCTTTGCTCGCGGCCGCGATCGTTCTTGTCGCAGCGGCCTGCGCCGGCCCGGCGCGGGAAGCGGGTCCGCTCACAGAGGAAGACATCGCGGCCATCAAGCACCTTGGCGAGCGGCAGATAGTCGAGGCGTTGCTGGCCGAAGACTTCGCGGCGTTCGCGGCGCTGTTCACGGAAGATGGCCTGCGGATGCCACCGAACGAGCCGCTGCATCAGGGCCGGGAGGTCATCGAGGCATGGGCGACGAGCAACTGGGGGCCGCTGACGACAACTGAGTTCACGCAGGAGGCGGTGGAGATCGACGGGCGGGGCGACCTCGCCTACGCCCGGGGCACGTACTCGGCGACGGTGGAGGTGCCGGGCCTGCCCGAGCCGATCACGGAGGTCGGCAAGATGCTGGCGATCCTGCGGAAGCAGCCTGACGGGTCGTGGCTCGTCTCGCACGCCATCTATAACGCTGACGCGCCGCCGCCTCCGATGCCCGGTCCGGCCGACCAGTAGTCACGCCAGGCTCTGGCGGGTCTCACTCGTCTCCGCTCATGTGCCCGCAGTATGTCATAACTGAGGAGGTTGCCATGCGTGTGCGCTCTTTCCTCGCGGCCGCACTCGCGGTCGTTCTCGTCACCGCGGCCTGCGCCGGCCCGGCTCCGGAAGCCGGCCCGCTCTCGGAAGAAGATGTGGCGGCGATCAGGGAGTTTGCGGGCCCGGCCGTTACAGAGATCTTACTGGCCGAGGACTGGGCGAGCTTCGCCGCGGGGTTCACGGAGGATGCCGTGCGGATGCCGCCGAACGAGCCGCTGCATCAGGGCCGGGCGGCCATCGAGGCCTGGGCTTCCGCCAACTGGGGGCCGCTAACGCCGATTGAGTACACGCAGGAGGCGCTGGAGATCGACGGCCGAGGCGACCTCGCCTACGCCCGGGGTAGCTACTCCTGGACGGGTGAAGTGCCAGGCGTGTCGGAGCCGATCACGGACGTCGGCAAGTTCCTGGTGATCCTGCGGAAGCAGGCGGACGGTACGTGGCTGGTATCTCACGCGATCTTCAACGCTGACGCGCCGCCGCCTCCGATGCCCGGTCCGGCCGAGGAGATGTAGTCAGCGCGTCTGGCCGGACCCGCCCTCGTTCTCGTGCCGACCGGCGAGCGGAGTGATCTGGGGCGCGCCCGCGTCCGGGCCGGGGCCCGGGTGCGCGCCGACCATCACCGCCCACTGGTAGACGCGCTCGATCGTCTCACATGACAGGACCTCGGCGGGTGCACCTTCCGCCGCAGGCGTACCGCGGTCCAGCAGCAGAAGTCGGTCGGCGTAGCGCGCTGCCAGGTTGAGATGGTGAGTCACCAGGACCACGGTGACTCGATCCCGGGCCGTGACCTGGGCGAGCAGCTCGAAGATCTCCATCTCGTGCCGGATATCGAGTGAGACGGTAGGTTCGTCGAGCACCAGCGTCGCGGGCCGCTGTGCCAACGCTCGCGCGATGAGCGCGCGCTGGCGCTCGCCCCCCGATAGCCGGGAGATGGGTCGCTCGGCGAGCTCGGTCACGTCGCAGCGTTGCATCGCCTCCTCGATCGCATCCCGGTCCTCGGCTCCCGCGCGACCCAGCACGCCGAGATGAGGGTAGCGGCCCATCGCCACCATCTCACGCACCGTGATGGGGAACGCCATCTCCTCGCCCTGCGGCACCACACCGATCCGTTGAGCGAGTGCCCTGCGGCTCCAATCCGCCACGCGCCGGCCGCTGTAGAAGACGTCGCCACCCTCAGGCTTCAAGGCCCCTAAGAGAAGCTTCAGGAGCGTCGATTTGCCGGAGCCGTTGGGCCCGATGATCGCGTAGAGGTCGCCCGCAGCAACCTGCAGGCTCACCTCGTCGAGCGCTGGCCGCGCCGCGCCCTCGTAGCGGAACCGGAGTTCCCGGACCTCGAAGACGGGCGTGTCGTTACCCGCGTCGCTCACACCGCCCTCCGGGTCAACAGCACGATGAACAGCGGCACGCCGACGAGCGCGGTTACCACACCCACCGGCAGCTCGGCGGGGGCGGCCGCCGTGCGTGCCACCGTGTCGGCCACCAGCAGGAAGCCGCCTCCAGCGAGCACTGACGCTGGCAGCAGCAGCTGGTGATCGCTTCCCCACATGAGCCGAACCCCATGGGGAACGATGAGCCCGACGAAGCCGATCACTCCGCTCACCGCGACGCCCGCGGCGACCAGTAACGACGCGATCAGGTAGGAGGCCAGCTTCACCCGCTCCACACGCGTCCCCAAGTAGAGTGCGGTTTCCTCGCCAACGGCGAGCAAGTTGAGCGGCCGTGCCATCATCAGCAGGACCGCGATCGCCGGCGCCAGGTACGCGGCGAGCAGCAGCGCAGCCGACCAGTCGGCCGCCGCGAAGCTGCCCATCATCCAGAATCCCGCTGACCGATAAGCCTCTGCCGTAGCGAAGGTGAGTAGCAACAGGATCACCGCGTGGAAGAATGCTCCCACCACGACACCGGCCAGCAGCAAAACCCGCGTGTCGAATCCACGCGCGGCGCGCGCCGCGATGCGGAGCACCAGGATGATGGCGAACAACGCACCGCTGAGCGCCGCGAGCGGTAGTGACCACGGCGCGCGCAGATTCCAGCCGAGGACGACGGCCGCGACGGCGCCCACGGCCGCGCCACCTGACACACCGAGCACGTACGGCTCGGCGAGTGGATTGCGCAGCAGCGCCTGGAAGACCGCGCCGGCGAGTCCTAGCGCGCCGCCCACGAGTATCGCGAGCACGGCGCGTGGGAGTCGAAGGTTCACGACGATGGTGCGCGTCGTCTCTTCGCCGCCGCCGCTCAACGCATCGATGACCGCCCGCAGCGGCAGCTCGGCGGCGCCGAACGCGATGCTCGCCATCAGTGCCGCGGCCAGCAGCAGCGCCAACGAAAGGAGGCGAACCGCGTTGCGCGCGGTCACCGCGCCCTCGCGTCCGAAAACGCCTCGGGATGGAGGAGGCGCGCCAGGCAGCGCGCGGCCTCCGCCACACGTGGGCCTGGCCGGTTGAAGAGGTTGGCATCCACCGGAACGACGTCCCCGTCGCGCACGGCTCTGAGCTCCCGCCAACCCACAGCGGAACTCAGTAGGTCGATGTCGATGGGGTTCTCCTCTGTCTGCGAGACCAGCACGATGTCGGGCTGGCGGCGCACCACCTCCTCCAGGCTCACCCGGGGCCAGAGGCCGGGCGCGTCCTCGAAGGTGTTACGGCCGCCGGCGATCTCGATCAGCTCGTGGATGTAGGTGCCTGAGCCGGTCGTGGTCGGTGGATCGTACCAGACGACATAGAAGACCGCGGGCCGCTCACGACCGGCCACCGCCGTACGCAGCGCAGCGAGCTCCGCCTCGATGGACGTGACGAGCGATTCGGCCGCTGGCTCCATGCCGAGGATGTGACCTAGCTCCCGGGCCGTCGTCTTGATGTCGGCCAACGTCTGTACCTGCGGGGCGTAGATCTCGACGCCGAGATCGCTGAGCCGTCCGATCAGCGAACGCGATGGGTTCTCCGGCCAGGCGACCACCAGGTCGGGCTGCAGCACCGTGAGCTGCTCCAGGCTGGGTGTGAGGCCGGGGCCGACCGACGGCAGGTGCGTGAGTGCCGGATCGACGTCGTGGTCGCTGCGCGCCACCAGGCGGTCGGCGGCGCCCAGGGCGACGATGATCTCGGTGGCCGACGGTATGAGGGAGACGATGCGTTGGGGCGCTCGCTCTACACCGGCCGCCTCGTCCGCGGACCGCCTAACGCCCGGCTCGCCGGAGCAGGAGACTATGACGAGCAGCAGGCTAAGAGCGATGACCCGCGCTGTGTTCATGGGCCCTCCACGTGGGTGAAGGCGATGGCGATGGGACAAACACCGACGTTGATCTCGCGATCGAATGAGAGGTCGGGATTGAAGCGTAGCGCCACGCTCGGTGCCGTGCAGTCGCCCGGTATCAGCGTGTAGAGTCGGCCCTGGGAATCGAAGCCGACTCCGCTCACCGTGCTGGACCCTTGTAGACGGAGCGGGTCGGACGGCGGCCGGATGAACGTGTCGGCTTCCGTGTCCCAGACGGCAATGCCGTAGCTGAAGGAGCTGACGTAGGCGTGACCCACGGGGCTGAACGCGATGTCGCCGGGAAACTCCCCGAACCCGGCGTGATGTTCGACCTCGCTCAACGTGGACGCATCGACGACGGACAGGCTGCCGTCACCCTGGCCGAACGTCCCTGAGTTCACCACGTAGAGCAGCCCATCGGGGCCGAATGCTGCGACTGAAGGATTGAAGCCGCTGAGCAGGATTGCCGATACTTCCGTGTTCGAGGTTGGATCGACTACCGAGATCGCACCCGTCCGTACCGGCCGGAAAGTCTCATCCAGCTCGGCGTTCAGCACGAGGACCCGATCGCTCGTGGCCGTCACGCCCTGCGGATAGATGCCGACCGCGATCTCATCGGCGGCTGTCCCGTCGAAGACGTTGATCGGGCTGACCGTGTTCAAACCCGGGTTCGCCACGTAAGCGATAGAGTCGTTGAAGAATGCAACGCCGGTAGCGCCCGAGTTCTCAGGCAGCGGGATCGTGTGCACATCGCCGATGGCAAGATCGATCACGGCAGCGGCGCTCAAGAGGCCGAGCGGGACCACGGCGCGACCCTGGCGCACGGCGACGCTGACCGGTGAGCCTGCCTGTGCGAGCCCGATCGCCCGGGCCATCTGTGGGCTATCCACCGGGAAGACGGTCACAGAGAGATCCATGCTGTTGACCACCACTGCGGTCTCGACACCCGGTACGCCATTCTCGACGCCGGTCGGAGCATCACCGTCGCAGGCGACGGTGGCGAAGGTGAGAGCCGTGACGATCGCCAGAGTCTTCCACGCCGCTTCGCAGCACACTCTTCTCTCTCCTTGCAATGCGATCATTGTGTATGCCTACGTTTGGATCGTGTTCTCTCCTGTCAGCTTGTGCCGCGCGGTCGTACCGCGATCTCGAATCGAAACGTTCGGCCCGGCTCCGGGTAGCCGAAGATCAGCGAGTCCTCGTTGTCCAGCAGGCGATCGACCGTCAGTGTGGGGGTGATCTCCCAGGCGCCCGCAGTGAAGCTCCGACGCAGGCGCAGGTCCACAGTCCAATAGGGATCGAGCGCGTTGAGGTGCGCGGGCACGGGATAGCGGGTGCCGATGAAACGCGCATCGACTCCGATCTCCCAGCGCGCCGGCCGCCAGGTCGCCGCCACGCCGCCGCTGTGCCGCGGGCGATAAACCACCTGTACGGTGTCGTCCCCGCCCGGTCGGTCGTAGGTAACACGCGCCAGCGTGTAGGCCGCCCGGAGCGCCAGGCGCCGGCCCGGTAGTTCGAGCTCGCCGTCGATGTCCAAGCCGCGGCGCTTCACGTCGAAGTTGCGTGGGCTCCAGACGAAACGGAAATCGGGCGCCCAGATGATCATGTCCTTCACGTCGGCGATGTAGCCGTCCACGGCGAGCCGGCCGAGCACGCCCGCGGCGACGTGGCCCGCGACGCTTGCGCCGAGGCTCAGGTCGCTGGGGATACGCTCGGCGCGCAGATCGGGATTCGGTTCTACCACCACACCTTCCTTGAAGAACTGGTCGCCAAAGCTGGGCGGGCTGTAGCTGCTGGCGTGTCGTACGTGGAAGGCGGTCGCACCGACATCGGCCGTGATCAGCAACTCGTGCGTCATACGCCACAGTCTGTCCAGGCCGTCACGGTCGAAGCGCAACGCCGCGACCAGGCTCGGGCCGCCAGCGGCACCGAAGGGCGCGAGCGCGCCGCCGGCGAAGAGGCCGAAGTCGAGGCGGCCGTCGGGCGCCGACTCGCCGAGGGTCGTGCTTTCATAGCTCTGCTGCCGGAGCTCCAGGCCGCCGGAGAGCGACTCGAGAAGACCGCCCAGCGAGACCTCCGTCGCCAACCGGCCACCCAGCGCCAGGGCATCACTGCGACTGTCGTACGGCAGACCTGCGGGCGGGCTCGGGTCTGAGAAGTGGGCACGCTGCGCGATGCCGTGCACGTGAGCCGAGACCCGCGCTCGACCCCGCTGACGTTCCCAGGCTACCTGACCGCGCCAGCGACGGAGCTCTTCACGCGCCTCCGGCGTCGGCAGGTAGCTCGGGCCCGGGAGCCCGCGCTCGAGCCGCGAGCAGCCGGCACGCAGCCGCAGCACGCCGCCGCCCACGGGCCCGGTCGCGGCAGCGAACGCGCTTCCCTCCCGAAGGTCAGAGTTCTGGCGGACGGCACGGCCTCCGCCCAGCTCCGCCGGACGCTCGTACTCGAACTCGCCGGCCAAGCGCCGGAGCTGCCCGCCGAGCGACCAGTTGAGCCCCACCCCGCTGGCGCTCGTCTCTGTGACGCCGGCCCACGTGCCCAGCGAGCCGGTCTCCAACCTGAGGCCGAGGGGCGCCACTGTCGTGCGCGACTCGATGAGCACGACGCCCGCCTCGGCGCCCGCGCCGAAGCGCGCCGACTGGCTGCCCTTCAGCACCGTGATCGACTCGATCTGGGACGCGGGGATCGCCGAGATGTCGGCCTCACCCGTGAGCGGGTCGTTCAACGGCGCGCCGTCCAGCAGCACCAGGACCTCGTCGGCCGAGCTCCCGCGGATGCTTAGGGTCTGCGGGCCGCCGGGGCCCCGCTGCCCGACGACCAGTCCGGCACGTCCTTCCAGCAGCTCTGCTGCGGTCGCCGCACCACTGTCTTCGATCTTGTCGCGGGAAATCGCGATCGCCGCGGGCACTTCAGCTCGTGCCGCCGGGCCGCGCTCGATCTCGGCTCGCAGCTCCTGCAGAGGTACGGGGTGCACGCCCAGGCGAACCAGCAGCCTCACAGGCTCACCTCGGCTGACCTCGAACTCGTGCAGTCGCGGCTCGTAGCCCAACCGGCTGAAACGGGCCGTGTGCCGGCCCGCTTCGAGCCCGCGGATGCGGAACGCGCCACGGCCGTCGCTCACCGCTGTGAGCCCGGTGCCCAACACCTCGACCAGGACGTTCTCCACCGGGTCGCCGGTGATGGCGTCGGTGACGCGGCCAACCAGCTCACCGGGATACTGGGCTGTCGCGGCTCGCGCCATGACCGCTAGAACGAGCGCGGTAAGCGTAGCGCAGCGGATGACGATGGAGGGGAGATGAACAAGGCCGTGTCGGTCGATCGTGTGTAACTGACCCCGCGACCGTCGCCGGCCTGAGTGAAGAATGGTTGGCAAAAACAAAGCCCGCACGTCTTGCCCTGGAAGAGTGCCGTGGCGTACGGGGCGGAACAGGTCTCCTGACTCGAGGCAGCCGAGCCCGCCTTCCCAGAATCTGCGACAAATCCCAGTGGCGTGGTGGGCTGGCTTCTTCCGGCGCTGCGCCGGGCCTCACACAGTGGCGGGGCCGTCC
>Ga0209636_10004398_pt1 | contig 14355 bp, 14 predicted proteins | sample DeeMarSWOR152_54_FD_187464 | JGI IMG/M metagenome (GOLD analysis project Ga0209636, IMG submission 187464) | Marine sediment microbial communities from White Oak River estuary, North Carolina - WOR-1-52-54 (SPAdes) (version 2) | ecosystem: Environmental > Aquatic > Marine > Intertidal zone >...
TAATCCAGCGATCGTAGACCCAGATGTCTGCGCCGAGTGACTTCAGCTCCATCGCAAGATCATAGGTCGGTGAGAGCCGGGTGTCAGCGACATCCCCCCTAAACGCCAATCCAAGGATAGCGACCTTGGAGCGGCCGACCTTCAGCTTCCTTGCAACGGCCTCCTTGCATAACAATCTCACAATGTAGTGAGGCATGGTCTCGTTTGTTTCTCTCGCAAGCTTGGTCAATGGAAGGTTGATGCCCACCTTGCTCGCCTCACTTAGCACGAAATATGGGTAGTACGGGATACACCACCCGCCAACTCCGGGCCCGGGCGAGTGAAGACGGCAGAAGGGCTGGCTATTCGCTGCTCGCCGTGTTTCCCAGAAATCCACACCAAAAGCCTGGCAGAACTTCGCCAACTCATTCGCCAGAGCGATGTTGACGTCTCTGTAGACCCCTTCGAAAAGCTTCTCGGCTTCAGCTGCAACGCTCGACGAAAGCCTGATGACTCCCTTCTGTGCGATGCACTCGTAGAGCGCGGCTGCCGTATCGAGGCTGAATGAATCGTCAGCCCCAACGACCTTGGGATAATTCTCAACGATGTCTTTCACAGCCCTGCCTTCGTATATTCTCTCGGGGCTGTATGCCAGCCCAAAGTCGGTTCCCACCTTAAGCCCGCTCTCCCCCTCCAGCAGAGGCTTCGCCACCCTTGTCGTCGTTCCTGGAGGGACGCTGGTCTCGGTGATGACTAGGTCTCCCTTCTTCAATCCTCTGCCGATCTTTGGGTACACGTCCTCTAGGGATGAAAGGTCGACGGTTCGGCTCACTAAGTCGACTGTGGAGGGAACGGCGATGAGTTTCCCCTCACACTTTTTCGAAGCCGCCACTCCGTCGGTTGTAGCTGTGAGCCTACCCTTTGGAACGAACCTCTTTAACGCCTCAGGTATGCCGGGCTCGTCAAAGCGGCACTTCATTGACATGACATTGCGTACGGTCTTCTTGGTTCTGCTGACCCCTATCACCTTGGCCCCTGCCATAAGCCATGAAACAGCCAAAGGCAAGCCAACCCTTCCAAGACCATAGACAGCAACGGTCAATTGACCGCTCGAGAGCCTATCCTTCACCGTGTCAACGGCAAGCCCAAACACCAACAGAAATTCAGCCTCTCGAATCGATCGGGCGGTTGAGGAATAAAGCCTTTCGAGACCTGGAACCCGGCAACTTTTAAATGAGCCCACCCCCAACGTCGAAAGCAGATGCACGAAGAAGAAATGCCCGGGATACCGACATCCGAGATTATAGGAAGGGGCACTTGGCTGGACAAGCTAGCACAAGAGATCGTTGCGAGAGAAAGAAAAATTCGAAGAAGCAGCCCTGTGTTGAGAACCGAGAGCGGATTTGGTTGTTCCGGTCTACCCCACATAGGGAGCTTCGGCGATGCCGCTCGAGCCTACGGAGTTGCGCTCTCGCTTCAAGATCAGGGACACAAATCCGAGTTCATAGCCTACTCAGACGACATGGACGGGCTGCGCAGGGTCCCGGCTGGTTTTCCCCCGTCTCTCAAGGATTACCTAGGTTTCCCCGTAAGCTCCATACGAGACCCATGGTCCTGCCACGAGAGCTACGCCTCACACATGGACTCTCTCCTGCTTGAGGCCCTCGAGGGAGCGGGGATAGAGTACACACATCTATCGGCAACCAAGATGTATCGCTCTGGAAAATTCAATCCATACATCAGAAAGGTACTCGAAAAGGCCGACAGGGTAGGAGAGATCTTCGAGGAGGAAACCGGACAAGAGAAGTACCTACTTCAGCTTCCATACCTGCCGGTTTGCTCCAACTGCGGCAGGATATACACGGCAAAATCGAAGCGGTACATCCCAAGAGAAGGAAAGATCCTCTACGAATGTGAGGAAGAGATCGTAAGAGGTAACTTGCTCCGTGGATGTGGTTACAAAGGGGAAGCTGACTTCACTCAGGGACAGGGAAAAGTAGCCTGGAAGGCAGAGTTCGCCGTGAGGTGGGCTGCCCTAGGGATAAACTTCGAAGCATACGGCAAAGACATTGCAGACTCTGTCAGAGCAAACGACCGGGTCTGTGAGGAGATACTGGAGACCCCAGCTCCCTATCACATCAGATACGAGATATTCTTGGACAAGGGCGGCCGGAAGATCTCCAAGTCGATCGGAAACGTGCTTACACCGCAGCTTTGGTATAGGTACGGTTCAGCGCAATCCCTTCTTCTCTTGATGTTCAAAAGGTATGAGGGGACGCGCGAGATCTCCATAGTCGACGTCCCCAAGTACATGGATGAATTGAGCCGTCTCGGCCTGATCTATTCCGGAAGAAGTGTCGTGAAGGATGAGAAGGAAAGAGCGAAACTCAGAGGGCTCTACGAATACAGTCACCTGCTCCATCCCCCGGAAGAGCCTCCAATCTACGTTCCCTACAGGTTGCTTGCCCACCTGATCAAGGTCGCTCCAACCGCCCAGTCGAGGGACTATGTCCGAGACAAGCTTAAGGAATACGGCTACATCGATGAAGAACTGCCCGCCAACATGGACAAATATCTCGAATACGTTGCGAACTGGGTTCGCGACTTCGGCGCTGTCCAAGAAGAAGAAGTAGAGGCCGCTGAACAGGAACTTCAGGCCATCCAAGACCTGGTTGCTTTTCTACACACGGAGAGGACAGAGGATGACATTCAGGCGGCGGTATTCTCTGCAGCCCGCGGTAGAGGGATCCGCCCCGGTTCGCTGTTCAGACTTGTCTATCAGATCCTCCTGGGAGACGACCACGGCCCAAGGATAGGTCCATACATCAAGACGGTCGGAGAGAAGGAAGTCACGTCGGCCTTGGAGAGGTTTCTGGAATCCAAAAAGAAGCCGACCTAGAATCCGAAAAACAGCAAGACCGACAAGCATATTGGGTGACTTGAGAAAGAATAATAGAGTGAGGAATAAGGTGTTCGAGCGGGTTTGCGACCATGATAACCATTTCTTTCAAAACCAAGAAGGATCAAGAATCGATATTGAATGAGGCCGTTGAATACTTCACTAAGAACGCCGGTTTGAAGATAGCTGAACGAAGCCACTGCTGCGTGTTTTTTGGAGACTACCCAAGCAACTACGTGAGGGTAACGCTTTCACAAGAGGATGAGAAGTCCGAGGTTGTCGTGGAGAGCAGGGAGTTCGAGTACCAGGCCAAGAGATTTGTCGAAGAATTCAAGGGAAAGGTCTAATCCTCTTGGAGATCCAGAAGCCTCCAGAAAGGGCGGAACCAAGAGGCAGAGCGGCTATGAATCTTAACGGCTATCGATCAACACCCTCGATCGGTCCATCAAATGAGTGGATTCCCGCGCACAGCTCACTTTGATAGCGGCCAAGTAGGGAGTGGCTTGACAGAGTAGGTTGGAGGCTGAGCACAAGATTGGCTACGTGCAGTCTATGCGGTAGGGAAGTCGTGCTTCCCTTTAGGTGCTCCTACTGCGGGAGATCTTTCTGCGAGTTTCACCGGCTCCCAGAGGGTCATGACTGCGAGGGTCTTGATGTGCTGAGAAGACCGAAGACCGAATGGAGAGAACGCAGAAGGGAGCAGAGACCCATATCCCTACCCCGCGCCTATTCGGAGCCCGGAGTCAGAGGAGTCGCTTCTACGTTAGGGCGTCAGAGCGAACTCAGGGATCTTGCGATCGCCTGGATCAGCATCTCTTTTTGCTACTCGGTCAGATTTCTTCACGACATCACAATCTTCTTGGAGTACTTCCTCATCTCTCTCGTCACGATAGGCTCGGGGTTCCTCCTTCACGAATTGGCCCACAGGTCTATCGCTCGAAGATACGGACTGTGGGCGCAGTTCAAGCTATGGTGGTCCGGTCTAATCATAGCTCTTGCCACAGCGGTCCTAACGGGGGGAACATTCTTCTTCGCTGCCCCCGGAGCGGTCCACATCCTGCCGAGCCGCAAGAGACCCTTGGGACCCTCCAGAAGGGAGAGCGGGATGATATCCCTCTCGGGAGCAGTGGCCAACGTTGCCGTTGGAGTGTTTTTCCGTGCGCTAACTCCACTCGGTGGCGTGCTGGCGAACGTGGGCAGCATCGGCTATCGCATCAACCTCTTGCTAGCTGTCTTCAACCTGTTGCCGGTTCCTCCTCTCGACGGGCAAAAGGTCATGTCGTGGAGTGTCGTCATCTGGGCCGCAGCATTTGTGCCACTCGCCGGTCTGCTCTTCTTCGATGTGTTGCTCTAGGTCTGCTTCGCTTCAAGCAGGTCAAAGACAACTTGATCGATCACAAGGGAATGGTTCTAGGGAATCCTTGGCTCCATGGATCTCCGGCGGATCGCTTTGACCGCCCTGGGGAAGAGGCCTGGATCTCGGTGAGGCAAATACGTGGCATCGAGAAACTCCTTCTGAAACGCGGGCTCAGCGCTTAGCTCGACGTGACTTGAATTGATCGCAATCTCGGCTGCCTCCTTCCTATGTCGCTCCGATAGCAGGTACAACCTCGCCCCGAAACCAGAGCCATTTCCAATCGGTTTGATCCTGCCGAGAGGAATCTCCGGGATTAGGCCAATCACCGAAGCTGAGGCAGGGTCCAAGTAGTTTGCGAACGCACCTGCAAGGTACACCCGACGAATGTCACACGATGAGACCTTCCGTCTCTTCATCAGCATGGAACAGCCGGCGAACATGGCGGCCTTTGCGAGCTGCAGACTTCGAACATCTTTTTGCGTCACAACTATGTCTTTTCCCAACGAGTTCTCTTGCGCCCAAGATACGACGAAGCTCGGTTGCCCGGACTTCAGCTTCAGCCGATCGGTCTCGAGTTCTCTGACAAATTTGCCTCCTGCATCAATCACTCCCGACAAGAGCATCCAAGCAATCGCGTCGACCAGCCCGGACCCGCAGAGCCCTCTAGGCTTTTCGCCACCGATCGTTCTGTAGTAGACCTGGTGGTTCTGAGGGTCTATCATCACCCTCTCAATCGCGCCTTTCTCCGCGCGCATACCAAACGTGATCTCGGCTCCCTCAAAGGCGGGGCCCGCCGCGCATGAAGCGCTGTATAGCTGTCCCCTGGATCCCAGGACAACCTCCCCGTTTGTCCCCACATCGACCAGAAGACAGAGGCCGGATGACCGATGCACACCCGACACGAGCGTATCGCAGACGACGTCCCCTCCGATGTACCCGCTGACCACGGGAACTGTGTAGACATAGGCTGACGGGTTGACCCGGAGGCCAAGGTCCTTCGCCTTGGCTCGCATTTCGCTTCTGAATGGCGGCGCAAAGGGGGCAGATGCAATGCTCGACGGATCCACTCCTAGAAACAGGCTGGTCATTATGGTGTTGCCGGCACAGACAACTTCGTAGATGTTCTCAGCCCTCGCGCCTGACCTAAGACAGAGACTGGTGATCACGTCGTTGACTGTGTCCACCACCAAGCGCTGCATGGTGTGCAGTCTCCGGGTTTTTGCAGCCACGAACCCGACCCTTGAGATGACATCCTCACCGTGAACAGCCTGACCGTTCAGAGCTGACTCGACGCCTTTGATGTGACCATCGTTCATCCCCAACAGGTAGGCGACGACCGTGGTGGTTCCGAGGTCCACGGCCAGGCCGTAGAGTTCATCTCTCGTATCCCCCGGTTCCACGTCAACGATTTCTCCCAAGTGAGAGGTGAGAGTGACATCCCAGCCTGCTTCCCTGATCTTTGAGGGAAGGGATGAAAGAACTTCCGGATCTATTGCCTCAGCCCGTGCGGCAGCTAGTACGCGCTCCAAGTCCGACGCCTGGTCGTGCAGCGTTGGAGGGGTGAGACGCGCATGAATCTTGCTCGTTCTGGGACGGATCCTGACCGGCAGCTCTAAGCCCCAGGTGAGAATCTTGGCTGCCTGAGGGCGAGACGAACCGGGTATCGAGACGGAGACGCTCCCCCTTGGAAAGACCTGGCACGCGAGCCGAAGCCCGCCAGCTATCGACCGCTTGCCAATGAGTCGTCTCTCGGAATCCGTTGGCAGGGACACAGAGCCCCCCTGAATCCTTATCACACATTTTCCACACCGCCCCTTCCCGCCGCAAAGGCTGTTGATTTCAAGACCCAGAGAAAGGGCCGCGTCCAAGACGCTTTGACCCTTGGGGACAGCCTTCTTCAGCGACTCCTCTTGAAACTCAACACAGTTTCGGGTCCGCATGCTGCAGAGCCGCGTCTGTCTCTTTTTGAGTCTTTGGGTGCCTAGAGACCTAGGCTCGAGAGAAAAGCTTAACTAAATACAGATCTCAACGCCCAGGAACCGGGTTCCCGAAACCTGTTCATGGTGAAAGCAAGATGGCTGAGAAAAAGGCGTTGCAGAAAGTTGTGGACTGCATCGTTGGACTGAAGTTCGACCAGGTCCAGGAAGCCTGCCAGCAGGTCTTGGATGCAGGTATTCCTGCGTTCAAGATTGTCGATGAGGGTATGGCCGAAGGAATGCGAATCGTGGGCGAGAAGTACGAAGCCAGCGAGTACTTCCTGTCGGAACTAATCGTGGCAGGGGAGGTTATGAAGGAAGGGATGAAGGTGCTGGAGCCGCACCTCAAGAGTGGTCAGGTGAGGAAGATAGGTAAGATTGTTATGGGAACCGTTTACGGCGACCTCCACGATATAGGCAAGAACGTGGTTTCTCTTATGCTGGGGGCGGCTGGCTTCGACATCGTGGACCTTGGTGTGGACGCGCCGGCGGAGAAGTTCGTTGAAGCCGTCAAGAAGGAGAAACCCGAGATAGTAGGCATGTCGGCGCTCATCACTGTTACCATGCCAGAGATGGAGAAAGTGGTGAAGAGTCTAGAGGAGGCAGGGCTGAGGCACGGAGTGAAGGTGATCATCGGTGGAGCTCCTGTCACAAGCCAGTACGCCGAGAAGATACACGCAGATGCTGCGGCCAAGGACGCAATTGACGGGGTCAACATATGTAAGTCGTGGGTCAAGGCCTAGCGCCGCGTCCTGGGTCGTGGCCACTTAGTGCTGCTTCGACGTAATCGGTCGCCGACCAAAGCAAGCCATGTGCTGGCAGCGGTGGTGCTGTTACTCCTGGCAGTCCTTTCGTCAGCGGCTGCCCAGCTGAGCTCGCAGTGGTTCATACCAGCGAACCAGGGGAGAGTGATCGCGATGGACGGAAACCTCCAGACTTTCTCTGGCGAATGGAGCGACGCAAGCTGGATAAAGTTTGATCAAAGTCCTTACCCACCTCAGAGAGTCACGCAGCCACCGGGGTCGGATCTCTACATGATCTACACCAAGACCTATTCCGATTTCTTTTACGTTGCTTGGAACATGACGGAGTCCGACCCGATCCAAGGATCGATCGAGATGTTCATCGATCCCAACTACGACCGATCATCAGCTCCACTTCCCGATCACTTGCTCCTCCACATTGAGAGATCGGGGGGTGCCACAGTCTACCGTGGAACGGGAAGCGGATGGGAGGTCGCTGTCGGCGCATCTTGGATCCATTCGGAGAGAAACCGTGCCTGGGGATGGCAAGGGGAGATCGAGATACCTCTATCAGACCTGATGGGAGTGGGACAGGAGCTTCGCCCAATGGGAATGGCTTTCAGAACCGCCGGATCAGGCACCGGGTTCTGGCCCAGCAGCCCCACTTTCGACGCCCTCGGTCCGTATACCTGGGGAACTCTTCTCTTCCCGACTCATACTGCTGTTACAGTGACGGTTCTCACGACATCCACGTCTGCGATTACCGAGACAACTACGGAAACGTCTACAACAGCGCTGTATTTGGCATTCACAACAGTGAGTACTTTCGTGCGCTCAACGACGCATCGAGAGACGTTCTGCGAGACACTTACTACGACCACACTGACCTCCGAGACGAAGACAGTGATCACAACAAAGACATCAACCCAGATTACAACACGAAGCGTGCAGATCGGCTCCACGTCAACGCTCGTTCTGGAAGAGCGGTTGGTCGGCGTTCCGTCATGGACCGTTCTCGTCGCGGCTCTTGTGGTCTCTATCGCGATCCTATTCTACGCACTGCTGAGAGGTGAAAGACCGTGAAATGCGTCCGCCTGAGAGGGATCTGTCTCGGCTCATTCAGTCTAACCAACGATGTGATGCGTGCCTGCCTCCTGATCGCCGTCTGCATGTTCGCCCTCTCGCCTACCCCTCCTGTCGGAGCGGCTGTCAGCTGGCAGGCGACTGTGACGGGAGGTTGGACGCCCAGACTCGATGGGAACCTTGACTCCTTCTCAGGAGAATGGGCGGACGGCACACCTGTGCCGCTAGCGTCCAGAATGCAGACGCGTGAGTACCAGGTGTGGATCAAACATGACGGTCGTTCTCTCTGGGTGGCATGGCTGGTAGAGGATCCGACCCCCGATATCTGGGACAGAGTGGTGCTTCTCGTAGATACCGATCACGACGCGGCAACCTCGCCTTGGCCAGACGACAGGAGGCTCGAACTGGGAAGAGCAGGACAGAGCTCCCTGATCCAGGGCAACGGGCAAAGCTGGGCGTCTTCGCTGCCGCCTTGGGAGAGCAGGTTGCTGGACTCATCATCAGGTTGGAGCATAGAGGTTAGCATACCGCTGTCGCAGCTCGGGGTCAACATGGGACCCTTAGGATTCATGACCGGTCAATCGAAGACGCAGGGGATTGGATTCCAGTACTTCGACCTAACTGTCTCCAATCAGACAGCGGCCGGAACTTGGCCTCCCACGTCCTCTTTCAGCGAAAACTCGCCGAGCACATGGGGAACGCTACTGATGCAAGGCGCCTCGGCCACCACGTACACACATACTACCTCGGTTATCTACCTTTCGACGGCGGAGACCACCGAGTCTTTCACAGTCACTGAAGCCTCCAGTGAGACTTCGACTATCACCTTGACATCAAACCGCACAGTCATCAGCAGCATAGCCACAACGACCACGTCCACTCAAATCATCACGACAACAACCCTCACGGCATACAGCTCGACGTCTCTGGCGACAGAGACGACCACATGTACCTTGGTCTCAACCGTCTGGACCACAACGTCCACCATTTCCTGGGATGTTCCTCTCTGGGTCTTCATCGCATCTCTCTCCGTCGCGGTCGCAGTAGCCTCTCTTGCCGTCCTCCGGATGCGCCGCGTCAGTGTTCCTTCGGTTGCTGCGGCGTAGGTGTCTCTATTCGCAACACTTTAATCCCAACTGAACACTAAAACTATCCGATCCAGACATGGAGTCCCTGTTCGGGTCCAAGACCCGCGTTAGGCTTCTGTCAACCTTCCTTCTCAACCCCGACAGGGAGTTCTACATAAGACAGCTTTCCAGGAAGATCAAGCTCAACATGAACGCGGTGAGACTGGAACTCACTAACCTAGAGGAGATAGGGCTCCTGAAGACCGAAAAGAAGGGTAAGGCGAAGTACTACACGGTCAACAAGGAAGCGCCGATCTACCAAGATCTCAGGTCGATCTTCCTCAAGACAGAAGGTGCATTGGAGTACCTGAAGAAGGGCCTCTCCGACTTTGACGGCCTTGAGCTTGCTTTCGTCTTCGGAAGCTACACCCGCTCCCGGGAGAGGATGCCGAAGAAGATGGAGATCTTCCTCGTGGGCCAGGTCCCTGAAGAAAAGCTCTACGACTTGTTGGCCGCTGCTGAGAGAGACCTCTCGCTGCAGATCCACTACGCTCTGGTCACCCACGAGCAGCTGGCTGAAAGGGTTACGGCTCTCGATCCGTTCATAACGAAGCTGCTCAAGAAGAAGAAGATCCGCCTCATAGGAAACCCCACGAAACTTGTTCGAAGCATAGTGAAACATCAATAGGCCACGGGCGTCAAAAGACTGTGGCGTCGTACCTGGCGAGGAACAGATAATACCCTCGCTAGAGCTTGTACCCGATTTCTCTTAGGAAGCTCCTCCTTTGCTGCCTATCCTCGGGCTTCTCAATGCCCTTGGAGAAGTAGCCGTCGACGACGCCCAGTACTGCTGCCCCCTGATCTGTTTCGAAGACAACCACCTCCACTGGGTTCGCAGTGGCGCAGAGGATGTTGCACACCTCAGGGACCCTCTTGACGGCATTTAGGACGTTGATGGGGTACGCGTTCCTGAGGAATATGATGAACGTGTGACCGCACGAGATGTTTAGGGCGAACTGAGCAGCCAGCTCTCTCAGAGCATCGTCCGTTCCTTCTGTCCTGACTAGGCAGGGACCGGATGCCTCCGTGAAGGCCAAGCCAAACTTGATCCCCGGCACGCTGGTCACGATAGCCTCGTAGATGTCCTCGGCGGACTTGATGAAGTGGGTTGACCCCATTATTAGGTTGCATCCATGCGAAGGAACTATCCTGACTGTTCTTAGGCCCAACTGGCTACACCGGATTCGTGGTGGCCGCCATTGGGTAATTAAGTCTGACCCTGCGTTGCCCAAACCGCACGCATTGAGTTGGATCGATCTCGACTGATCTCACTCAGCCGCCGGGTCCTCTGTCTGTTCGCTCCTTTGGCGGCAGGGCTCTGAGGGCATATGCAGCGACGGGTATCATAAGCGACGCTGAAACAAGAAAGGGCGCGCGATATCCGAGGTAGTCGAATAGGTATCCACCAGCGGGTGTCGCGGGAGTCTGCCCCAGTGCAATCCAGGTTCTTAGGAAGCCGAAGACCGTTCCGCGCTCCTCCTTCTTGGTGTCCCTGGCTATGAAGGAATCTGTCATTGGAGTTAGGAAGGGGGTGGCGATTGAATCTAGGGCAATTATGGCCAGCAGCGCCGGCAGCGAACTGTAGAACGCGAACAGGACAAAGAAGGCTGCCCTACCCGCTACGTTCACAGCCATCATGGCTCGTCGATTCCCGGTCTCGGTCATCCTTCCTCCGATAGCGCTGACCGCTGCAAAGACTAGGTTTCCAAATGACCGGATCAAACCTACGAGGAAGAAGTCGTAGTGGTAGACCTTTTCCATAACAATCGGGACTAGGGGGTAGGAGATGCTCAGTACGGCGAAATACGCGGTCTGCAGAGCGACCGAATACCTGATCACAGGGGAGCGTAGGGATGCTCCCATTCTCTTCGGTATGGATCTCCATCGAAGTGGAGCCTCGGACGGCACCGCCTCCCTGAGCAGGAGCCTCAAAGCCGCACTGAGAAGTGTCACGACTGCGACGGCCAGCAATGCAACTTGGAAGCCGTACGCATCAATAAGGGCGCCCACGAGGACGGGGCCGGCCACAGCGGCGACGTTGAGCACCGAGCCAAGTATGCCGTAGGCTCTGCCCAGCTTCTCATCAGCCACCACGTCGCCAATACAGGCGCTCATCGCGGGGGCAGCGACGGTCCCGGGTGCCTGAACCAGGGAGAAGCCAATTGCCGCGGTGACCCAGTCGCCCGAAATGGCGAGTACGAACCATCCCAGGGAGGCAACGACGGGGGATAGCACCAACATCCTCCTTCGGCCGTACACGTCTCCCGCGTACCCCCCAAAAGGTGAAAGGATAGCCACGACGAAGGACCCAACCGTGAGCACGATCCCCATGATCATGGCCTCCTTGCCAAGACCGATGAGATAGTTGGGAAGGAACCAGACGAAACCCTGCCCCATCAGGTTGGTGGCGAACGTGGAGGCCATGAGAATCCAGAAGTCCCCGCCTAAGCCAGCCAGCGTTCGGGAGTTTGTTTCCGGCCTGGGTGGTGCCTGCGGCGAAATCGGCGATCCCACCATATAACCGTTATCGAGGCGTGTCGGGTTGATAAGCATTGGCAAAGCCCCGTGGGCGCCCATCTTTGCCCCAGCGGCCCACCCCTGTTGACTGTGGAAGTTGTCCCATGCCTTATGCCGAAAATGTCGTAAATTTCTCCAGAAGTCTTATAAACGCTGTCATGGACGCGGAGGTGAAGGTACGATAGATGAAGAGGTGGAAGTTCCTAGGCTTCACCGTAGTCCTTCTCTTCGTATCACTGCTCTTTACGTTCATGCTCGTACGCGCCTACCTGGGGGGCACTCAACCGGTCGGTCAAACGAGCACGTGTTCAGTGACGGAGACGACCACTTCTTCGGTGACCGATCAGTCGGTCAATCAGCCAGCGTTCGCTGTTCCCGAGATTCCTCTGGGAACACTGGGTACTGTGGGGGCCGTGTTCGCTGGTCTTGTATTCTTCGCCTTGGCCAAAAGAAGGCCCATCAGCTAGGGCCACAACTTCTCTGAGCGCGTCCCGGACGGGTTCAGGACTTTTGATCCTCACTAATAGATAGACTGACCGATGACTCGATCGATCGACTGAGGGATTTCCGTTGGTGAAGAGAACAAAGTTCGTCAAGACGGTCGCTGGGATTATCGAGTACCCTGATGGCAGCATCCTCCTTCAGAGACGGGCTGTGCCTCCCTACAAGGGGATGTGGGGGCTTCCCGGGGGCCACATCAAGCACGGCGAGGGAGAGAGGGAAGCGCTGAGGAGAGAAGTCTTGGAGGAGGTGGGGGTTGAAGTTCGGGCCCTGTGGAAGCTCGGGACATACCTCGAGGAAGGGCGAATTGGCGACCTCACCAAGTACTACCTGGCAAACTGTTATGTTGCAAAGCCCATCAGCGGCAAGCCCAGACCTCAGTTTGGAGAGGTCTCCGAGGTCAAGTTTTATTCGCTCAGAGAAATACCTGATAAGCTGAGCTTCAGGCACAGAGACATGATTCGAGACTATGAGAGGATCAGAAAGCAGCGATCGAACGAACGATCAAGCTCCTAGTGTCTGAGGTGCGCGCCTTTGTCGGCTTTTCCAGTCTTCTTTCTGTGTTTTTTGAAGACATGAGTGCGGGCGTCATTCTCCCTGAAGAATCTTCTGCCGCAGGCCACGCAGACCCAGTCTGAATCCTCGCGGCGTACGTCTTCTCTCATTCTTACCACCCAAGACTCTTACGAACGCGCGCAATCTTCTCCAGTTGCTCGGGAAGTAATAAGTCGATCGACAATCTATGCACCACGGAAACGCTAGTCAAGCGAGCTGAATCCATCGATCCCCTGTTTTTAAGGAGGCGAACACGACTGAAACCCATCGATCGATCGACGCCGGTGAGGGGCGCCATGACTGTGCAAATAGACGATGCAGGGGGTGGAGACCTCCTGTCGGGAGTCGCGATCGGGGCCTTCCGCCCAGAATCGAAACAGTTCGCGTACGAGATGATAGACGTATCTCTCTTTCAGGCTCCCCGATTTTCAAAGAAACCATATGTTGCTAAGGCAGCTCACCTAGTGCTACAGCTCTTGAAGCAGCTGAATCTGGGAGACGGTGAGACCGTTGAGATCTGCTCGAGCTACATTTTCGAAGACGCCGTCCGCAGACTCCGCAAAGAACTCGGGGGAGAGAGAGTAAGGGTCTCGCCGATAACCGGCGAGGCACAAGACCTTGTGGAGGAAGCATACCTCAACGAGGTTCGAAAACTTGGCTATGAACCCGTTCCAGACCGGGAGAAGCACAGAGCCAAAAGCTTCTTTGAGATGTTGCGATGGGTGAAGAGAAACCCGGAACGCCTTAGGTACGCCAAGACGGGTTGGCCACGTTTGCGACGGTATCTTCAACCGAAGAGGGAAGCAAAGAAGAGGTCTTCCCGCCGCGGCGGGGTGATAGTGACGCGAGGTTCTAGGAAGTTCTATCGTCACAAAAGATGAACCTGAGGAACGATAGATCGAAGGGATGACTAGAAGAGGCCTATTTCAGCTGGCGGGAGCTCGCCGAGGAGTATTCTGCCGGAGTGACCGTCAACAATCATCTCGTAGGTAGCGTTGCGGTACTCGTATCTTATGAGCCACAGCGGCACGTGTACATAGGTCGGTTGCCCGAATTCATAGTCTGACTTGTGTTCGATGAACTTGTCCACATTCTCTTTAGCCCGCTCGACATGAAAGACCTCTATCTGTTGTTTGGCTCTCTCCTTTGCTTCCTCAGCGTCGAGCTCAGCGTTTAGGGTTTCCACTCCAGCGGGAAGGCTGCTTAGGTTGAAGGGGACTCTCTCGCCGATAGGTAGATCGAAAATCCTAGGGGGAACTTTGACACCTGATCGGGCTACGACGAACCAGTCATATTTTCCTTCCACCTTGCCTGATTTCTCCACTTGGGGCCCGAGCCTCACAAACAACCCCCTGTACGTGGTGGTAGCCTTGACTGGAACCAGCCAGAAAGGGAGAAGTAGGTACCTCTGCTCTATTATCTCCGCTTTCTTGGCAAGGTCGCGAGGCTTCGCAAAGCCTGTGCCCATCCACTTCCTGACGATCTCGACTACCTCCTGGCTGCTCAGGCGAGGAAGAAGGATGCTGTGGGCGAGCCTGAACTGGACGCTCAAGTCAATGTAGCCTGTGTAGCCGCAATACTTGCATGTGAACAGGACTTCTCCCGGGGCGTAGGTTAG
>Ga0209636_10004399_pt1 | contig 14352 bp, 17 predicted proteins | sample DeeMarSWOR152_54_FD_187464 | JGI IMG/M metagenome (GOLD analysis project Ga0209636, IMG submission 187464) | Marine sediment microbial communities from White Oak River estuary, North Carolina - WOR-1-52-54 (SPAdes) (version 2) | ecosystem: Environmental > Aquatic > Marine > Intertidal zone >...
AATATGGGGAACTGTCTGGATCTCCCCGTTGAAGCGATTGAGCTGGAGCTGCCAGATATTCTTCGGGTGGAGAAGTATGAATTAATTACTGATTCAGGGGGAGCAGGCAAATACCGGGGGGGTCTGGGAATCAGGAGGGACATCCGAATGTTCACCGCCCCTGCATATCTGTCAACCCGGTCTGACGCTCAGAAATTCGCACCCCGAGGCGTTTTGGGGGGAAAAGACGGAAGCCCGGCTCGCTATTTCTTGCGCAGGGGAGATCAAGAGGTGAGGATACCCGCTAAGAACACGAACTTCCGTCTTATTTCGGGGGATTATCTCAGTTTTGAGACTCCTGGGGGAGGTGCTTATGGAGATCCCAAGGAGCGCGATATCGAAGAGGTCAAGGAGGACGTCAAACAGGGATATGTGTCTAAGGAAGCGGCGGAAAGAGAGTACGGTGTCAAGATAAGTGAGCGAGGTCTCTAAGCCTTTTCTTTAACGGAGAACACCCGGGGAATGACCCAATTCGGCCTCTTGTTCTCACCTATCCGCGTCGGCGCGATGGATGTTCGTAACAGGGTGGTCATGTCACCCATGATCACCAACTCTGGTGACGAGGAGGGACATGTCACCGATCAAACTGTGGCGTATTACGCAGCAAGGGCGCGAGGGGAGGTCGGCCTGAGGATATAGCTGCAATTCCCCCGAATTGATCTGAACGGATGGAGCAAGAGGTGAGTTGGCTTCTTCTCTTCTGAATCGACGGTGGATTCGTGATATGAGAGGGAATCGGCTATTCTACGGTTGGATAATCGTTGGTGTGGCATTCGTCACCTTGGCTGTCTCCTTTGGGGTCTGGTACTCCTTCTCGGTCTTTTTCGTAGCCATCCTGAGGGAATTCAGCTGGAGCCGAGGCGCCACAGTAGGTGTTTTCTCCATCTTCATCATGGTGTATTGCAGCATAGCGATTGTTATCGGGTCCGTATTAGACCGCTTCGGACCCAGAGTGGTTCTCCCTCTGGGGTCTTTGCTCGTCGTCCTCGGATTGCTCGTGTCAAGTCGTATCCAGGCGTTGTGGGAGTTCTACCTCTTTTACGGTGTTCTTACGGCCATAGGAATTTCCTCCATCGGCCATATCTCTCACTCCATATTCCTTCCGAACTGGTTCCTGAAGAAAAGAGGGTTCGCCCTCGGTATTGCCATGGCGGGGATTGGCGTGGGGATATTGGTTTTTGTTCCCCTTGCACAATTCATTATCTCTCGTCTGGGGTGGAGGATGGCTTACTGCGTTTTGGCAGGGATTGTCTTGGCCGTCGTCCTACCGATAAACGCCGTCTTTCAGCGAAAAAACCCTAAGGAGATCGGGGCCTACCCCGATGGGGGAAGGAACCCTTCGGGGGCCTGGGAAACCCTGACTATCGTTGGAACACAGGGCGTCGGAGCGGAGCGCATCCCAAAGGAGTTGACCCTCCATGCGACTTTGCGCTCGACTCGCTTCTGGTTTCTCTTTCTCACCTACTTCTTTACCCCTTTTGCTACTCAGGGAACCCTCATGCATCAGGTAGCTCACGCGGTGGATCGGGGTTTCTCGGCCGAGGAGGGGGCTTTCTTCTTCGGTCTGATGGGAATCATGGGATCCGTCGGAAAGATCCTCTTCGGCGACCTCTCCGATAGAATCAGTCGCGAAAAGGCCTTTGCCACTGGGATAGGGTGTGCTTTCTCCGGAGTTCTCTGTATGTTGGCCCTCCAACCAGGCTACTCCGCTCTCCTCTATGGGTATGCCGTCCTTTTCGGTTTGGGATATGGTTCTGCCCCACCCCTGCTGGCCGCACGAGCGGCAGACCTCTTTCATGGGCCTCACTTTGGAAAGGTCTACGGCTTTCTGGCCATTGCACTTGGCCTTGGAGGGGCAACGGGGACCTGGGTGAACGGAGAGATCTTCGATATGACGAGCAGCTATTCCGTAGCTCTCGTCCTGGCCAACTCGGCCTTCGCGTTCGTCGCATTCCTCTTTTGGAAGACCTCTCCTACACCTTGTCGGAAATGGGAGAGCAATAAGACGGTATTCTGAATGCAAATTCCGGTTTGAGCGGGGGGATAATCATGAGTGGACAACTGAGTGGGAAAAAGGTCTTAATCACGGGCGCCAGCTCCGGGATTGGTGAGGCAGTTGCCTTCCTATTCGCTCAGGAAGGGGCTGATCTCTGCCTGGTGGCTCGCCGTGCTGGGGAATTGTCCCGAGTTGCCAGCCGATGTAGAGGCTGCGGAGTGGAGGTCCTGGATATCGTAACAGACATTACGGATGAGAAGCAGGTGGAAAGGATGGCCCGTGAATGTCTCGCCGCTTATGACGGGGTCGATATTCTCATCAATAACGCTGGTTACGGAAAATACGGCCCGTTCACCTCAACACCAATCGAGGAGTGGGATCGCATGTGGATGGTCAATGTAAGGGGGACGGTCCTGGTTACCCAGGCCGTTGTCCCCTCCATGATTGCCGCGAAGAACGGACACATCGTTAACATTTCTTCCATTCATGGGATCCATACCGCGGGCAACGCTTCTGCATACTGTGCCACAAAATTCGCCATCACGGGGTTTTCCGAGGCGCTGGCCAAAGAACTGTGGAAGGAAGGGATCAAGGTCTCCACAATATGTCCCGGGGGGGTGTTAACCTCATTCCTGGGAATACCGCCGCACCAGAAGAATCAGGAATTTCTGGAGCCTGAGGAGGTCGCCAGGGTTGTGTTGGATGTCGTCGCTGCTCCCGGGAAGGCACTGGCCATACAGGTTATCCTCGTGCCGAAAACGAGGCCTTTCATGGTTCAGGAGATTCAATAAGGAACGGGATTTTTCATGGCGAGGGGCCCAGACTGATTCCTGCCCGAGGGAAACAGGAAAGATGAGGGGAAAATGAAGCAAGTGGTACCAGGAGGTGAACGATGAAAATCGGTGTGGTTGTGCACAATGTGGCCCTGAGCGAAGAGCAACTCGAAGACCGCCGAAGATTCCTGATGAACCATGCGCTGGAACGAACGGATGTGGTGATGATCAAACCACGGGAGGGGCCCATCAGCATTGAGTCATCATTCGAGCACGAACAGGCGGGATACTACATGGCCATGAGGATTCGGGAGTTGGAAAAGAATGGGTATGATGCCTTCATCACCTGGTGTGCCGAGGATGCGGGTCTCGTTTCCTCACGGCAAATCACTAAGATCCCCGTGATTGGACCTTTGGAATCCTCCTGTTCGATCGCCATCATATTAGGGCACAAATTTTCGATTATTGGTCTTATGGTTCAAAGGGCATTCATGGAACGGAAGGTCTGGGAACTCGGCCTGGGGTCGAGGTTGGCCTCGATCCGCTCGCTTGACATTCCCGTCACCGAAGCTCGGAACGATCTCAAAAGAACATACGCTTTGCTCAAGCGGGAATGCAAGGAGGCCGTCAAAAAGGATGGTGCTGATGTAGTCGTCCTTTCTTGTTTGGCCCTGTTTGGATTGGCCAGCCAGTTGATGAAGGAGTTGAAGGCTCCTGTGATCGACCCTGCCTTAGCAGCCCTGAAGGTGGCCGAAATGCACGTGTCCCTGGGGCTGACCCACAGCAAGGCAACCTATCCCTTTCCCCCCAGATGATCTTTTTTTCATTTCCTTAGTCCTTTGCCCTCGAGCTTTGCCCCGATGAAACGCATGCCAGTGATTAACCCCCCAGGCACAAACAGCACCGACAAGACGATGAGAGCGCCATAGATGATAAAACGAAACTGTTCAAATTCCCTCAGGTACTCCGAGAGAAAAAGTAAGACGAATGCCCCAAGAATCGGACCTGGCAAGGTTCCGAGTCCTCCGAGCATTCCCATGACGAGGATCGTGATCATGATATGGAGGCTCATGATGTCAGGAGTGAGAATCAGAATATAGTGAGCATAGAGAGCACCTGCCATGCCCGACAGGAAAGAACTCAGCAGAAAAGCGAGCATTTTGTATTTGACGATGTCGATGCCTAAACTGGTGGCTGCATCTTGAGATTCCCGGATTGCCACGGCGACATAGCCGAATGAGGACCGCATGACCTTGACGAGAATTCCCACGCTGAGCAAGAAGAGGAGAAATGACACGTAATAGTAACCGACACGGCCTGCGCCGGGAATCAGCGCGGGAACGGTGAGGCCAAGTTGACCTCGCGTTACGCCCACCCAATTGGAGCACGTCATCCGCATGACCTCGGCAAAGGCCAGTGTCACAAGCGCTACATAGGCTCCCCGTAGCCTCAACGTGGGAAGTCCAATCAGGATGCTCGAAAAAGCAGCGAAGAGTCCCCCAATAACGATGCACACGGGAATGGGGACCCCGAAATTCAGTGCCAAGAGGGCTGAGCTGTAAGCACCCGTACCGAAGAAGGCTTGCTGACCGAAGCAGAAGATTCCCATATAGCCGAAGAGGACGTTCCAGCTAGAGACCAAAACACCAAAGAGAAAAAAGAGAATGACAAGGTGAATGAGGTATGGATCCGGAAACAGAAGGGGAAAGAACGAGAGGAGGAGGAAAAGACCGAACAAAACAATGGATTTTAGCGATCTTTGGATTTCCATCTGTCTCCTGCACCTATTGAATCCCGAAAAGACCTCGTGGTCTCAGGGTCAAGACGATGATCACCAATATGAAAACAAAAACGTCTTTCCAAGCTGATGAGATTATAAGCACAACTAGGCTCTCAAATACCCCAACCATGAATCCCGCAACGATGGCCCCCTTGACACTCCCAAATCCTCCGAAGATCACGATGGCAAACGCCATGAGCAAAGGCCCGGCTCCGACTGTGGGATAGACGAAGAAGATAGGTGCCAGCAACGCACCGCCCGCAGCTGCGAAGGCAGCACTGAGTCCGAAGGCGATATAAAAGACCTTATGAACATTGATCCCGGTCAGATAGGCCCCCTCACGATTCTGGCTGACTGCTCGCATTGCCATGCCCACTCGGGTATACTTCATGAGGTACCAGAGGAAAGCGATCAGGAAGCACCCAACCAGAAAAACGACAAGGCGATCGTATGAAAGGAATATCTTCCATATCTCCACCTCCCCGTCGAAATACATGGGGAGTCCCTTGTACTTCTCCCCGAAGATAACCAACGCACCATTCTGAATGAGAATCGAAGCCCCTACTGTTATCAAGACGGTACTCATTTCCCATCCCTTCCTTCCATAGAGGGGCGAAAGAAGGGCTCGCTCAAAGATGACGCCAAAGGAAAAGACGCCCACCATGGCCACGAGGGTACTCAAAAGCGGATTGAAACCTAAGAGGGAACAGGCATAGTAGGCGATATAGGCCCCTAACATATAGAACTCACCATGAGCGAGATTGAGCACGCCCATGATTCCCCAGATGAGTGAGAATCCCGCAGCCATGAGCACGTAGCTCGAGCCGATCACCAACCCGTAAACGACCTGCTGAATAAGAATACTGAGGTCAAACATCTCTCTTCTTCAGATTCCCAGATAGGCCTTTCGGACGTGTTCGTGTCCCATCAATTCCTGGGACGTCCCTTCGAGGACAATCCGTCCGTTCTCAAGCACGTAGGCCCTCGAACCCATGTTGAGGGCATGGTGAATATTTTGCTCCACGAGAACGATGGTAACATTGCGTTTTTGAATCTCCTCTATGGTGTCGAAGACTCGAAGAACCAATTTGGGCGCAAGCCCCGAAGAAGGTTCATCAATGAGGATGAGTTTGGGAGATGTCATCAGGCCTTTCCCAATCCCCAACATTTGTCGTTCACCGCCACTCAAAGTGCCGGCCAACTGATTCTTACGCTCTGCCAAATCGGGGAAAAGCTGAAAAACAACGTCCAGATTTTGAGACATCTTTTTCCAGTTCCAGGGGAGAAAGGCCCCCACCTTCAAATTCTCAAGAACCGTCATGTATGGGAAGATTCCCCCACCTTCTGGGATCTGGCTCAGTCCGAGTTCAACGATCCTGTGAGGAGGAAACCGTTCGATTCTCTGTCGGTTGAATTCGACCTTGCCTGAGAGGGCCGGCAGAAGCCCTGAAAGGGCTCGCAACAACGTGGTCTTGCCAGCCCCATTGGATCCGATGATGGCGACAATCTCCGCTTCTCGCACATGGAAGGAGATATCCCAGAGGACTTGGGAACGGCCATAAGCACAGTTCAAGCCGGCAACGTCAAGGAGGTACATAGTTTAGATAATCCTCTCACCCAGATATGCCTCGATCACACCCTGATCCTTGGCAACCATTTCAGGCGAGCCCTCGGCAATCTTCTCCCCGTGATGCATGACGATTACCCGGTCTGAGACTTCCATGACGGCTTTCATCACGTGTTCTATCATGAAAATGGTGATTCCCTTTTCGTCCCGCATCTTCCGAGTCAGGGACATGACTCGGTCAGTTTCGACTGGATTGAGGCCTGCCATCACCTCGTCCAGCAAGAGAAGCTTAGGGCGGGTGGCCAGGACTCTGGCCAGTTCCACCCGCTTCTTGTCTCCCATGTTGAGGTTGTCGCAGAGTACGTCCTTCTCTCGAATGAGACCGACGAATTCTACGGCCTCCAACGCTATGGGGGTAGGGTCGAAACGATCAAGAATCTGAGAGCTTTTGCCGAATCGAGCCCCAATTAAAGCGTTCTCTAAGACGGTGAGGCTATCGAAAGGCTTGACGATCTGAAAAGTGCGGCCAATGCCTCTATGGCAAATCTCGAAGGGCTTGAGGCCTTGGATCTTCTCTCCAAAGAAACGAATTGAACCCATCTGGGGCCGGAAGACACCTGCGACTAAATTGAACAGGGTTGTTTTTCCGGCCCCATTCGGGCCAATCAAACCGAGGATTTCTCTTTCCTCTACGGAAAAATCGAGATCCTTGACCGCTTGAACACCGCCGAAAAATCGGGTCAGACGGTTCCCCTCCAGAATAGGCAAGGCTAGCTCCTGTTCGGCTCTACTTCAGATACCGCGGTACCTGAAACTTCCCCTGAGCGTATTTCGAAGGCCAGATAATCACATCCTTCTTTTTCTGGATCTGGTATGCAAGGGTGGGGATGTAATCTGCCCCCGACATGACCTCGTGGTTTTTCGGGCTATAGGCGTGGACGCCGCAGTTGCCTTCATACTTGGTCTTGAGCAAGGCATCGGCTACCTTCCGTCCTTCTGCTGATCCGGCTGTCTGGATGACATTCGTCACAATCATCATGTAGTCATATTGCATCGCAGCATTGAGGGGAGGTACTTCATTGAACCTCTTCTGAAAGGCTCCGACGAAGTCTTTTGATAACGCCGGGATCATAGCAATATTGACGAGCCATACGACCCCGTTTGAGGCTGCTCCGGTCAACTTGATGTATTCGGGTTTGGCAGCGGCGTAGACAACCAGAAAGAGCGCAGGGATTCGGGATTCCCTGAAGGTTTTGCACAAAGAAGCCGCAGCGGCTACAGAGGTCTGGACCGAGATAATGACATCGGGTTTCAGCCCTCTGAATTTCGACATCTGAGCGGTGTAATCCGCCTGATCTATCTTTACCACCTCCTGGACCAGATTCTTCCAGCCGGAGGCGGCCATTGGCCTCTCAATGTCCGCAATGACTGAGCGGCCAAAATCCGTGTCCTCAATGATGCTGCAGAACGACTGGGTCTTCGGTTTAAAGCCTTGCTTCCCGAGGGATTCAACAAGTTCAACTGCCCCCGGACCATATGCCCGGCTGCTCACGTCCCCCTTGAAAATCATCCAGTACTTCTCGGGGTTCTCCTCGATCTTCTTGGAGATGATGCTCGAGACCGGCGCGCCGATGAAGAAAAGCGAATCGTACTTGGAAGCTGCCTCCATCATCGCAATCGCCACGGAACTATGAAGGCCTCCGATCACCACCTCCACTTTATCCCGTGTAATGAATCTCTCGTAGACGCTCACCCCCACCTCGGGCTTCGATTCGGTGTCACCCCAGATACACTCGAGCTTCTTGCCCAGGATGCCCCCCCTGGCATTGATTTCCTCCATCGCCAGTTGAGATGCTCGTTTGATTGCCAATCCCGTTTCAGCCGCCGGCCCGGTCATAGGCCCGTGGACGCCAAATTTGATAACGTCCTCGGCACCGGCGAGTCCAATAGCGCCCAGAACCACGACAAAGGCGAGAACAAGCGATACCGATTTAAATTTCCTTGCTACCGAAATTCCGCATGCATTCATGCCGTTGCCTCCTCTTGAAAATGGGTTTCAGGATAGATAAAGGCACTTACTCAGTTAGAAAGCGTTGTTTTTTCCTGTGGTATCACCTCCTTTATAATTTCGTCACGGGTTTGGATCACTTCTCCCTTCTCCAGGAGGGAGACCGAACCTCACGCCCCTGAGGGCCGCCAGGACAACAAAATAGTGTAGAGAGGGTCCCTTTCAAAGTCAACAGATTTGATCCACGGCATCCAACGCTCGTTTGAAAGATCTGGGACCTTAGTCCAGCACCTTCTGGGCTTCCCGGGCCAGGTCTATCGGCTTTGCAATCCAAATGTCGGGAAACTGCCTCATGTGCTGGATCAGACGCTCCAGCATCTTTATCCTGGATGCTCGACCCATCAATTGGGGATGCATGCAGAGCACAAATACGCACCCCTCATCCAGCTCCCACATTCCGTCAAATTCGCCTTTCCAGATCTCATAGACGGTCTCATGGCTCTGGAGGTTAGCCTGGTAGGGAAAACTTGGGTACATGTTCCACCCAAAGTGGGGCCAGTCGTCAAGCATCCAATGCATTGGGAGGACCACGATCTTGTTCTTCTTCATCTTCTTGAAGTAAGGAAAGTCTGCCCCCATCATGGTGCTATCGTAAACAAAATCAAATTCATCCAGAAGTTCCCAGGTCTTATCATCCATATCAGCCGCTGGAGATCGATAGCCGTAGGGGCGGGCCTTGAAGAACTTGTGAAACATTTCGAGGCCTTTCTCGAAGTCCTCCTTCTGTTGTTCGTAACTGAGATCGGCCGGGTTGACATGGCTGTAACTGTGAAAACCGATTTCATGACCCTCGTCGAAAACCTGGCGCGCCATATCCGGGTACTCCTCTATCGTGCCACCGGGAATAAAAAAGCAGGCCTTAAGATCGTATTTTCTCAGCAGCTTCAACATCCTGGGGACCCCAACCTCCGGGCCGAATTCGCCAAGCGATACACACACCGGATTACCAAACTTCGGATTGACCCTCACCTTGCTCCGCCAGATGAGAGGGCCGTCCACATCAATTGTCAGACATACCCCGCATCGAATACCATTTGCCCATTTCATTGTGTTCCTCCCTTCTTGAATAAATTCTCCTGGGGGCCCAATGCCTAAGTAATCGCAAAAGGAAACAGTATGATGAGATACGGTCCCTCGCACTCCGATCGCCTTGATCTATGGTAAAGCAGTCTCTCTATAGCGGGGCCTCATCTGCTTCTCAATCCATGAGGATACCACCATTCACATCCAGTACCTTTCCGGTTAGGTAGCCAGCTTTATCTGAAGCCAGGAAGATGATTGCAGCCGCAACCTCTTCGGGGCTCCCTAACCTTCCCAAGGGGATCGAGGAGAGAAGCTGGCGCCGCCTGTCGGGAGAATAGATTTTCTCTATAAGATCTGTCTCAATGGGACCCGGAGAAACGGCGTTGACTCGGATTCCATAGGGCGCACCTTCAAAGGCTATGCTTCTCGTTAAGCTTTCAATTCCTGCTTTGCTCGCCGCAAGATGGGCGTAAGGGTTGTACAGGCCGGGTGAGACCATACCTCCGGACCGAGAAGCACTTGAGGCTATGTTGATAATGCTTCCTCCACCGCGGTCTTTCATGATCTTGAAGGCTGCTTGTGAACAGAGGAAGGTGCCTTTCAGGTTGGTCTTGATGGTCCTATCCCATTCATTCTCCGGGATGTCTTCAAAGGGCGTGGAATACGCTATCCCCGCGCTATTGACGAGGACATCCAAGCCCCCGAGCTCCCGGGCTACCTCGTGAAATACCCGATCGACCTCCGACTTATTTGTGACATCCATCCTATAGGCCGTCGCCCTCAGGCCCATGTGCGTGATCATCCTTGCGACCCTTTCCGCCTCTCTCAATCGGAGGTCGGTGACGACAACAAACGCCCCGTTTTTCGCCAACTCAATACCCACCGATTGACCGATTCCTCGTCCGGCACCGGTGACGAGATCCACTCTGTTGGTAGGAAGGTTTCCCGTAGGTTTCACGCTATCCTGCAACTCTGTCCCCCGTCAACCACAAGGTTGTGACCCGTGATGAAGTCCGAATCGTCAGAGGCAAGAAAAACCGCCGCCCCTGCCACGTCGTCAGGAGTCCCGTGCCGGCCCAAAGGAATGGATTGAAGGTACTGCGTCAAGACACGGGGATCCTTCACCTTGTGTCGGGTCATCTCTGTCTCTATCAGGCCGGGTGAGATTGCGTTGATGCAGATATTGTGGGAGGAATAATCAACGGCTAATTGCCTGGTCAGATTGATAACGCCGGCTTTGGAGGCACTATATGCAGCCGTATGGGGAGACCCGAACATTCCATACATCGATGCAATATTGATAATCTTCCCCTTTCCAGTTCGGAGGAGTTCCGGGATGACCCGCTTGCACACCAGGAAAATCGATTTGATGTTGACCGCCACCATCCGGTCCCAATCCTCTTCAGATGTATCCAGGCATGCCTTTGAGCCTCCAATTCCGGCATTGTTCACAAGGATGTTAATCTGACCAAAAGACTCCACTGTCTTTGTAGCAAAACGGTTCACCTCATCGTTGAGCGCCACGTCTGCGTGCAGCGGCAGGCCTTCTCCTCCTTCTTGAGAGATCTGGCGGGCTGTCTGTTCTGCGAGTTCTCCTCGGATATCTACCACGGCCACCTTCGCCCCCTCTCGGGCGAACCGAAGGGCTATGGCCTGGCCAATTCCTCTCCCGGCTCCTGTGACTATGGCAACATTGCCTCGCAACCGATCCATATTCCTTTCCCTCGAACGTCCACAGCTTTCACGGTGCGCTCCCTTCCTCGTCCCTTCACCCAGGATAGGAGAGCGGTTTATAGAAGATCAAACCACCGTCGACTTCCAGAATCTCACCGGTAATAAAACTTGCCGCATCCGAACAGAGGAAAACCACCGCATCGGCAACATCCTGAGAGGAACCCAATCTTCCCAGCGGTATGACTGATGTCAGAAAGCGTTTACGATCATCGCTGAAAATGCTCTCCGCCATCTCCGTCTCGATGGGTCCTGGGGCTATCGCATTGGCCCGAATACCATAGGGGGCACCTTCAAAAGCCAAACTTTTGGTGAAGGTATTCATACCACCTTTGGATGCGGCATAGTGCGCCCCCACTCCTCCGGATTTGGCAGACCCCGAAGAGATATTGATAATGACCCCAGACCGCTGCTCTTTCATCTGTGGGAGGACCGCTTTGGAGCAGAGGAAGGCGCTTTTTAGGTTTACTCTCAGCACCTCATCCCATTCCTCTTCGGTAATCTCCTCAATAGAGGCCATGGGGCTGATGCCGACGTTGTTCACCAGAATGTCAATTCTTCCGAACCTGTCAACGGTTTGTTGAATGAGGCGGTGAGCAGTCTGGGCCTGTCCAACATCGCCCCTTACGACTAAAGCATCAACGCCATAGGAGGCCATCCCTTCGGCCAAATCCTCCAGTTGCTTCGATGATGTTTTTCTGCCATTGAGAACGACATGCGCCCTTTCCCTGGCAAAGGACTCTGCAATGGACCGCCCGATACCTCTTGATGAGCCGGTTATGATGGCCACTTTATCTTTCAGTACCATCGTCTGCTACGCCTCGTATCCGCACCACCGCAGGACTGTCATGGCCAGGATCTGCGTGACCTGGGTGACTGAGGGTATTTCAACATATTCATCAATGCCGTGGATGTTGGTCGCCCTCGGGCCGGTGCAGGCGGCTGCCATATCAAAGTACTGAGAGAAACGGGAATCAATTCCTCCCGCCCTGCCGATGTACTCGGCTTCACGGCCAAGAACGCCCTCAGCGGCATTCTTAAAGCTTTGAACAAAGGGATGGTTGGGATCTTGGTACCAGGGATCGGCCTTCCAGCCGAACCACTCTAGCTGGGGTGGATGCTCACGAAGCCACGGGTCTCGTTGGGCAACCTCGCTGACGGTGTTCTCAATCATCCGCTTGATGTCATCCATTTTTTCGCCGGGGACAAAACCAATTCGGCATTCCATCTCCGCACTGCCTGCCACATTGGACGGCCAATCACCTGCCTTCATTGTTCCAATATTGATGTGGCACGATCTTCCTGATCCCTTCTCGAAAAGGGGGAAGTGGACCTCCCGACCCCTCTTCTCATCGAGTTCTATTAGTGCGTGGTAGATGGGGTACATCTTTCCGATGGCATTCACGCCTAAGTGAGCCAGCCCAGCGTGGCTGGTCTTCCCCTCGACCTTGATCCTGAAATAGTTAACGCCTGCGTGAGCAATGGTAAGGTTAAGGTTATGCGGTTCCGTACAGATCATACCGTCGGCTGTATAACCTTCCATCAGACAGGCCAAGGTCCCACCTGCACCCCCAGCCTCCTCATCGATAACGCTCTGGAGCATTACCTTTCCCTTCGGCTTGAGACCCGCTTTGAGAATACCCTTAAGGGCGAAGAAATTCGCCAACAGCCCAGCCTTCATATCACCTGTTCCTCGACCGTACATCCTCTCTCCCTCGATCTCGGCGCCCCATGGGTCATGGCTCCAGGCACTGACTGGCTCCGGAGAGACAACGTCGATGTGACCGTTGAGAATGATGGAAGGACTATTTCGGTCTCCCGATAGCGTGCCGATGATGTTTGGCCTGTTCTCATAGGGCATTTCGGTATCGATGAAAGCAGGGTGATTCTTAACCTTCTCTATGTCGGCCTGAAAGCGGATTACCTCCAGACCCAGAGATCGATAGAGGTCAACCATAGACTGCTGGGCTTTGCCCTCATGACCTACAACACTGGGAATCCGGACCAATTCCTGAAGGATGTTGACTATCTCCTTTTCCATCTCCTTTATTTCGCCACAGACTCGTTCTTGAACCTCCTTGTATTCCATTTGACCAACTCCTTGATAGAATTTCTCATTTCTAGGACTCTCATGGTCAGTTCGATCATCGCGCATTTTCCTTTCTTAGTTGTTTGGGTAATCAAAACCCAGGAGGGAATGCGCTCTTTTCTACCCCAAAAAAGGGAGTGCTAATGTTGGGTGAGATTTGGACAATTCCCAGAGTCGTCGTGATCTCAGCCTGTTCAAATAGGGAAGCCTTCACGCGAAAAGTATTACGAGCACGTAAAGATGTCAAGGGGAGAATAGCAAGGGTTAGGGAGCTAAGGTTCCTTGGAGGGTAATAGTAATTGTATGGGAGAGGACGAAAAAAGAGAGTTTTCATTGGAGTTGTAAACGCCTCCAATGGTTTGAAGCTATATCAGCCTCAAACACCTTAACCCTTAGCTCAATCCACAACATAGTCATGTTTACCCCATCCGGTTATCTTGTTAACCCCAAGTATTTTCATGCATAGCAGGGTCACGGGGAGAAGCCCTTTGTGATGGCCCTCCCCCCCAAAATAACTCCCTGAGCTCGGAAGCAGACACGAGGGAACTTTCCCATACAACAGTTCAGGGGACACCATACTTTTTTTGTTGACGACTAAAGACAAGAGCGCTAGGATCCGACCATGGCGCGAATAGCAAGAGTCGTGGCTCCGGGGCTCCCCCATCATGTGACGCAGCGGGGCAACCGCCGGCAGCAAACTTTTTTCTGCGACGATGATTATCGAGCGTATCTGGAGCTTATGGCCCAGTGGTGTTCACGCTGCGCCGTTGAGATTTGGGCCTACTGTCTGATGCCGAACCATGTGCACTTGATTGCGGTTCCGGAATCCAAGGATGGCCTCAGATCGGCAATCGGTGAAGCTCACCGCCGCTATACACGTCGCATCAATTTTCGCGAAGGATGGCGGGGCCATTTGTGGCAAGGACGATTTGCCTCTTACACGATGGAAGAAAGGTATCTTTTGGCTGCTGCCAGGTACATCGAGATGAATCCACAGTGCGCGCCGGGCTCGTTGATCGCCCTGGAGAGTATCCCTGGAGCAGCGCGGCCGCGCACACTCTTGGATGCGACGATCGGCTTGTCAAGGTATCTCCTTTGCTGGAGCTCGTCGATGATTGGGGGAAGTTTATTGGCGAACAAATCGCAGAGCGAGACGTCAGTCTCCTCCGCAGACACGAGCGCACAGGCAGACCCCTGGGTGGTGAGAGGTTTATCGACGGGCTAGAGAGGGTACTGAGCCGCAGGCTTCGTAAGCAAAAACCGGGGCCAAAACCCAATCGAACAAG
>Ga0209636_10004400_pt1 | contig 14349 bp, 14 predicted proteins | sample DeeMarSWOR152_54_FD_187464 | JGI IMG/M metagenome (GOLD analysis project Ga0209636, IMG submission 187464) | Marine sediment microbial communities from White Oak River estuary, North Carolina - WOR-1-52-54 (SPAdes) (version 2) | ecosystem: Environmental > Aquatic > Marine > Intertidal zone >...
ATTCAAGAAAAATTGAGATAAACAATAATATAAGTCCTACTAAATACATTATTCGAAAACGATTCATTATATTTTGTTCCATCATTCAATCCTCCAAAAATGAACTGTATTTATCTATAAATTTATTTTTTTCAGTGAATTTTTCTAACATATTCTGCATGCTTGTGTAATTACCCACTTCTGAGTTCATTGGAATATCTTCTTCAAACACAGTTGATCCTTCAACCCTGCTTTTTTGTATCTTTTCAAAAAGAAAATCTTCACTGTGTTCTTTTTCAAGTCCATGAAGAAATTTAAGTTTAAGGTCTTTTCCCACACATTCATAGATAAATTGATCCATCAATCTTGAATTTAATTCCTCGTTGATAAGGATAAGCATGCTATCATCGAAGTTCAAATCTTTCTGGTAATAGGGAGTTGAGAACTCTTTGTAAAGTGCTAATTTTTCCTTATGCAGTTTCAAGTAGAGATAAGTTATTAATGCTATATAGATTAAAAAGACACCATACCCTAAATTGATCAATAATGATAGAACTGAATATTGTTGAGAAAGTAATACAAATAGTATCACAAATCCGTACCCCATAAAAGGTGATGAATATTTTCGCATTTCTCTTATAAATTTATTTGTTGCTTCACAATTTAGTACAACAGCATTCTTCTCTTCACTATACGTCTCAATAAGAAAATATTTCTGATCCAGATAATGTAAAAGTTCTTCAAATTTCGAGAGCTCTACGATATGAATATTTGAATTTTTTTGATACGCAAACGGAATGATCTTTTCTGTAAAGCCTACACAGTTCTGGGATACCAAGACTGGTTCAATGAGAATTTTATGCTGAAGCGGACCAGAATGGAAGAATAAATTTTTTCGGGTGATTGATTTTTCTATGGTAATAGACATCCCTAAATATTTGGAGAGATTTCGTAATAAGGCACCTTCATTCATTATATCTAAATAGATATTCATATTTGCTTGGCAGAGGGCGTGAAGATATGATTGTATAAACTTTTTCGCTTGAAAGTGAGTATTGTTAGAGTTCCTTATAGTGCTATACTGGATGCTGTCATTGGAGACTATAAAAGAACCTTTTAAAAAACTAATTTTAATAGGGATTATATAGATTATATCCAAGAACTCTTTTACACGTACATGTTTTATACCTAAAAGATCGATCCCCGTAAACACAGCTCGTAACTGAGGGGATCTCTCAATAATAGTAAACTCAGATAATTTTAATTTCTTTACAATCAGCATTAAAAATTCTTTGGTTTGTTCCCTTGATAATACCTCTTGGTGCGACGTATCATTGTCTTGTAAGGCAAGGTTCAATTGGCGTCCTACTTCAAGAGGTACTACCACACGTGGAGATGATTGTGGAGAATTTTCTGAGTCTAACTGTTCCAAAGTAGTGCTCTTAATATTTTGAGTTGTATTTTCATAACTTTTATCATCAAAATCTAGGATATCGTTAGTATTCTCATAAAACTCGTAATCTTCGATAGAATGCTCTACATCCTTTAAAAAAGTTTTCTCTAAGTTTTTCAAGTCTTCGAGTTTAACATTTTTACCGTCATTTGAATCAGAAAAGTTGTTTAATTTTTTCATTCGTACATGTTCCTTAGCACTTGAGATATATTTCTGAGCTGATACAAGCCCAATACCTGGTATTTTTGCTATTTCTTCTGGTGTTGAATGTGCTAGTTCTTTTACTGTATATACACCAATTCCATTAAGCTTTTCGGCAACTTTTAGACCAATTCCTCTAACAATGGTTATTGCTTCTTTTTTTATACTCGGAACCAGTGAAATTTCTTCATCTCCATCATTTTTTTGAGAAAGCCTAGGAGGTGATATATTAAATGAATTTAATTTTGATTTTCTTTGTACAAAACTATTTTGCATATCCGTCATACGTATCAATTACCAATAAATTAGATATATATAAAGAAAAAATTGTTCCCTCATAATCTGGAATTTTTTTGATTCTGCATTTTTCCTTTAAATTTAACAGATGCATCATTATTTACTAAGAAATATACGTGATGAAAGATTGTTGTTGTGTATGGGAGAATTAAAGATCTAAAAGAAGCAAAACAAAAAGTCCAAAATATCATTTGTCCTATGTGCCATGAAAAAATGATTATAGGAGTAGAACTCAGTATTACAATGGAGGGGAATCCAAATATTTACTTTCCACACATTCATATACACGGAGATCCGCTTCATGCTTTAATCTGTTATATTAATTCGGAATTGAAAATGAGAAATATGGGTGTAATTAAAAGTATAGAAATTTCACGAGATTCGAAAACATTTTCTCAACTTATGAAGAAATGGACCAATCCATATTAATAATTTCGGGTGAATAATAATAACTATCATAGATTTTACAGATAAGGTGGAAGACAAAGATCTTGAAAATGAGATGGATAAGGAGATTTTTAAGTTTATTCCCGATAAAAGGATCTTAAGAGTACTTTTTGAAGACAAGATCTTTACTCTACGCCAGATTCAAAAAGAAGCTATCACAAAAGGATTATTCTTCCGTAAGTCATTTCTAATCTGTGCTCCCTCCGGGAGTGGAAAGACCTTAATAGGTGAATTATGTGCGATAAACAATGTATTCCAGAAACTTGGAAAATCTATCTACTTAGTACCTTATAAGGCGCTTGCCACAGAAAAGTATACGCACTTTAAGAGATGTTATAGTAGGTTTAATGTGAAAGTGGAGCTTTCAATCGGAGATTATGACGTTGACGACTCTAAATTAGAAAAAGCAGATTTAATTGTGACTACCTACGAAAAATGTGATAGTATTTTGCGAAATTTCTATGACAGAGAATGGATTTTTGATATTTCTACTATTATTATCGATGAGATTCATATCATTGCTGAGTCAGATAGAGGTCCACGTTTGGAGTCGCTAATTGTTCGGATCAATGAGTTTCTTCATTACCCACAGATTATAGGGCTTTCGGCGACGATATCAAATGCAGAATTTTTTAATAAGTGGCTTTCTTCACTTGGGAATTATACTATGCTTATTAAGTCTGATGATCGTCCTGTACCTCTTCATTATAAAGTTGAGATTACCCAAAATAAAGATTCAACCATAAAACGATTAGTGAAGGCTACGTTAGAAAAAGATGGACAAGTGCTTATTTTTGTAAATAAGAGAAAGGCAGCACAGAAGTCAGCAGAAAGTATTAAACGCATAATTGAGAAATTTTTAGAAGAAGCTGAATTGAATATATGCAAATTGCTTGGAAAAAAACTTAACAGTATTAAGGGAGGTCATCATGATTTACAGAAGGTTGTTAAATACGGTGTTGCCTTTCATCATGCAGGTTTACTCCCTAAAGAACGAAAATTAATTGAAGATAATTTTAGGAAGAAAGTTATCAAAGTAATAAGTTGTACAACTACACTTTCAGCTGGTATAAACACCCCTGCCAGAGTGGTGATTCTCAGAGATTTTAAGAAATATGTAACATCTGGAAATAATATCAAGAATTTCTCTGGGTATCATGAAAATGGAGATGGTTTTTCTTACTTCAAACCATTTTCAAGAAATGAAGTGTTTCAAATACTTGGAAGAGCAGGGCGTCCAGGACTTGATACAGTTGGCTATGGAATTATTCTTGTAAAAGATATTGAAGAAAAAATGTGGGTTGAGGATCATTTCTTTCAGGACTTCAATCTCTCTAAGATATTAATACCTAAATATAATGATCTAAATTCCGGATTAAACAAAATCAACACCCTTAAAGAACAAGTATTATTAAGGATTTATGAAGCGAATAAGATTACTTTAGATCAGCTAAAGCAATTTTTCGAAAAGACTTACTTTTGGTATGGAATCAAAAATAGAATGAAGGAACAACAAATTCCTGTTGATCAACTTTTAATGATAAAAGAAATTACCCCTATAAACATATTAAAACTTCATTCGAATCCTGACCAAGTAGCTTCACTAAAGAATGAGAATTATCAAATTAAAATTTCAAAATTTACAGAAGATAATATTTCTGGATATGTGAAAACTCAATTTGGAGTCTATTTTTGCCAATTTGATATTGAAGCGGGAATTCAATGTAGTTGTGGTTTTAAAAATGGAATATCAGATAATTTTGCGAATGATGAGTTCTCATTTGAATTTTGCACTCATATAAGTGGGTTTTTAGTATATCTCATTCAAATGCCTGATATCAATTTTCAAAAGTATGTAGATTCCATTATTCCTAAATCTGTGAAAAATCAATATATTCTCAATTACTTGTTCGAAAAGGGTCTCATAAAGAAAATGGAAGATGGGACTATTGAATGCTCTCAGTTTGGAAAATTAATTATTCGACTCTATTTATATCCTGTATCAGGCGTGATGATACGCTACAAACTTGAGAATATCGAAATTGATAGCTTCCAAGATCTCATAAAGGAAGCATTTGATATATTGAAAGCAGAATTTCGCGTGAAGGATTATAAAATATTTGAGCCGATTTTAGAGTGGGCAGATGAGGAACCAATTGAGCAGATATTAGAAAAATACCATATAATGGCAGGTGATCTATTTTCAGTAAGGGATAGTTTAGAACGAATCATTACATTTATAGGAATTATTGCTAGTAATTTAAGTACGCATGGATTAGACTTGCAAGATAAACTGACTAGAGTAGCTGAAATGTGTGAAACCTTAAAAATTCGACTGCATTATGGCATTCGGGAAGAATTATTTGATTTAGTTCTCCGATTAAATGAGGTTGCCCGTATAAGAGCAAGAATTTTATATAAAGCAGGGTATCATACCGCTTCACAAGTAAGAAAGGAAAATCCTTATGTTTTAAATCAAAAAATTGGATTAGGAATAAATTTATGTAAAAAAATCATTAATGAAAAGAAATCGAAATAAAAAAATACTTTTTACATATGGATTCTAAAATAGAAAAGAAAATCAATATTAGGATACAAGATTCAGAAATTTCTGAAAGAAATTCAACAAGCTCAGAGAAAATATCTGAAAAAATATTAAATGAAGATATCGAAAATTTATGTGATGAGAATCTCACTACTCTTAAGAAAATCCATGCTATTTTATTAAATTGTCTTAATCTTTCCAAACAACAAAAATTAGAGTTCTGTGAAAGTGAAAGGTATTTCATGAAACTTTATTTAAAAAAGCTACAAAATAAAAAGAAAGATTAAGGCTACAGACAAACTTTTAGCTTTTATCTATGGATTTGCTTTACAAATTTTCATCTTTCTTTCATTATTACAATGCTCGCTACTGTTATTAAATATATCTATCTGTAATTTTCCTCGCTTGAGAAAATCTCACAATTGAATATGAATAGATAACTAATTTAGAAATTAATGTACTTAAAAGATAGAATAAACTTAATGCACTTAATACATTAATTGTATCTCCTCCATAAGTAAAAAAGGAATGAAGATAATTTATGTAATTAATTACATTATAATAGAGTGAAGATATTGTAGGAACTATCCCAATTAATGATAGAAAAAATAGAATTATTGCTGATGTTTTAGATAATGCAAAACCGAACCAATTAATAGTATTAGCAGTTGAATTCATGTTATGATGAATTTCATTATCGCTCTTCCTAGATTTAACACATATAAATAAAGTATAACAAGAAATAACTAAAATACCTACTCCCATTATAATAGAGAAAATCTGGCTTGAAACCATCAGGGAAAGGAATCCAAAAAACCGAATATATGTAATAATACTAAATATTGACAACCATAAGGTTGTACCTTCTATCACTCCGATTAATGCTAAAAAAAATAGAATTACATTAGATGTTTGGTTTAATTTAATGCCAAACCATCTAATTTCATCTGATCGAGCTGTTTTATTAATGTTTTTTTCGCTCACAAGAATTAAATTTTGATAATAATTTCTCTGACATCATTTATAAATCTTTTTCTCTAAATGGGTTTTAAAATTATGAAAATCAAAACTTCAATTTCATTCCAATGGATTTTTTATATAGATAATCTGGTTATTATTATAAATAAGATATAATTCAAAGAAAAGGTTAAAATCATGAGTTCTCAATCTGTAGAAAAAAAAGAGTATATTCCACCAGGTTTTGAAAATTTTAAAGAGCACTCCATAAATTTTAATAAAGTTCTAATTCCTTTTTGTAAGTTCGGCACATCTGAAAATATAACATATATCTATGAAGGATTTGAAAAGATTAGTTTCAAGAAACGACATCCTCTTTATAAATCGATTTTTTTAGATGAGTTTGCTAATTAATTGAGTATAATCAAAGAAAAATCACTAAATCTCATATCACTAATTATTTTTCTTTATAAACTTTTAATTATATCGTATATTAAAAGGTGAAAAGAATATGAGCTCAAAATCAACAGATAAAAAATTTCAAAGAGTACTATATCAAAATTTAGAAAAACCTCTGAAATTTAATAATATTATCATTCCTTATTCTACATTCTCTAAACCTGAGAAATTTATCTATTATGGACATGAAAAATTCCCATTTCATGAAAGACATCCGGTTTTTCAAACTCTTATGAAGAAAGAATTCGCTGATGGGATAAAAATTGTCCTTAAGAAGTTTAGAAAAACGTAAGGCTCAATCTGTTTTTACATCTTGATTTTATACAAATAATTATCCTTTAATCTTACTAAAAATCCTTTTCTCAGTAGTCTTTTCGTTAATAATTTCACTTCTGATTTTGGAATTCCATAGTTTTCGGCCATAATTTCAATAGCATAGTAGGGAAACGAATTGTGAGTTTTAGATAAATCACAAACCATGATTTTAAATTTTTCAAAATACTCACTGACTTCATTATTAAACTTTGCATTATTTTTTTGAAGTTTTACTTTTTGAGTAATTGTAAAGTCATCTAACGTTCTAAACTCTGGTTCTGAACCTAATTCATTTATCGCAAGGTCATTTTGTTTCTTTTTTATTAAATCTACAGCATTAGATATGCCCTTAATAATTTCACCATGATCTATCCTTTTTTCTAATTTGTGTATATAGCCACACCTTACACATTTTTTAAACTTTTGACTACTTCTAACATAAATATATTGAGAGCATTTGTTACAAGAAAATATAATATACAATGTTTTGTCTTTTATACGTATACCATTATCCATATTTTATTTCTCCTTATCCAGTTTTCCTAAGACATTTTTTATGATAAAATATAATTCTTCTTCATTATCAATAGCTATTGCCTGAATAGCGTGCTTTTTCATGAATTCTAGCAATTTTTCTTTTTTTATTCTTTTTTCACCATTGATAATTTCAGAAAAACTGGTAAAATCAAAAACAATGATAAGAAGAGACGATATTTGTCTAAAGTCTTTTACATTAGAAAGTAATATTTCTGAGTTAAAATCTTTAGGGTTATAGATCTGAATTAATACTTTATTATGGATGATAATATGATGTTTACAATCTTCAATACCATAGGATATATGATCTAATTGTAAGCGATTCCTTATACCGAACTTCATTGGTAAATATTTACTTAATGTAATAGGATACTGTTTTTCCATAGAATATTCTTGCGAAAAATTCTGCACAAACTGGGACAGTTTCGATTGTGTTATTTTTATATGAGTTTGTTTTCTTGGAATGTTTTCTGAATTAGGAACGCTCTCACTAACATTTTCAACTTGGAAAACTGATACTATTTCTATATCCTCCTTTTTGTAAGAATCATATAATTGTCTAGGAGTTTTAAGATTTATATTCATTCTCTTTAATTTGCTCAGAGCAATATTCAAATATAGTTCATCACGTGTATTTTTGCTATACAATATTACCACTTTACCTTTACGATGTCGTGCAGTCCTTCCTTTTCTCTGGATCAATCGAATTTCAGAAGCAACAACGTCATAAAAGATCACTAGATCACATTCGCTAATATCTAACCCTTCTTCACCAACATTAGTGGAGCATAGAACATTATACTTCCCTTCTTTAAACTGTTCTAAAATTTCAATCTGTTGAGTTTGGGACAATCCTTTGTCATCTTCAGATTTGGTTAATTGTCCCACAAATCGAGTGGGATGTATTGAAGGTAGATTTTTAAGTTTTTTTACAACATTTATAACTGAATTCCTTAGTTTTATAAATACCAAAATTCGGGACTCAGGATTTGTTTGCAACTCTTCTAAAATAATCTTTTCTAATACATAGTACTTAGGATGAACAAGTTTTTCAGGAGAGTATTCAGCATTTTTTTTCAATTCCAAATAGATTCTATTTAAGCGTCCATCTGAAGCGAGAATTTTATTAGCTTTTGAACTAGTTTTCTTTTTTGCATCTATGTGAAGTTTATTAAGATAAGCTAATAATACATTTAATCCTTGTTGTTCGACTAGTTCAAGCATATGAAACAGAATTAACCCTTGGGCATTAATCGACAGTGCACTATAGAACGTTGTTTTGTCGCCATCAATTTTTAAAAATCCTACTAGTTCCGAGTTTAGTTTTAATAAATCCTTTCTGATAACTTTTGTATGAAGGGTATCTCCCCTATGTTTCAAGAAGTTTAACTGGGATAAATAATGAAGGCGTTCTTCTAAGGCCATAGTAAGTACATGGTATACATCTTCCATGAGGGGAGTTAGATCTACACCAATTTTAAAAATGTCCATTGGTTTCAAATATGTCTTTACATCATTATCTGTACGTGTTCTAATATGGATATTGTCCACAGGAATATGTAAATTCTGACATAATAACGATATCTTCTTCTTAGATGCTCCAGGTGAAGCTGTTAGTCCTAATATAATTCCATCAGGATTATGATCTGTAAACTTATCTGCGATCATTATATACGGATAATCTCCTGTTGCATGATGGCATTCATCGACTATGAGTAGGGCTGTGGTATCTAAAGTATATTTTTGATTCACTAAATCGTTGCGAAGGGTCTGAGGGGTATAAAATAATAGTTGATGGTGGGTAAAAATATTAGTTCGGTGTTCAGGAAGAATTTTACCTGTGAGTATTGCAAATTTTTCTTCAGAGATATTGAGAAATTTTAAGAATGTTTGATAATGTTGATTAATGAGTGGTCTAGTAGGTGCAATTACAATTATTTTGCTATTAGATGGGAATCTTTCTAATATTTTTTCTGCAACTAAGACAGCTATTATTGTTTTTCCTAGCCCTGTAGGAAGAACCACCAATGAATTTTTATCTATGCATTCTTCTGCGATAGCAACCTGATACTTTCGGGCTTCAAGTCTTTTAGGATCTGTCTCTGAGCTATTTAATGCTTCTTTTATCTGAGCTATCGCTTTTCACCTTGATTATGTGATTGTCTATATTAACTTCTTCAAGTTGTTTATTGCTTTTATTATAAGAGATAACTATTTCCCCTAACTTCAAGCCCAACTCGGAAGGATATACTAAATCACTCTCTTTCGACTCAAATAAATAGGGATGAGTTTCTTTTAGCTGTCTTACTTTTCCTAATAGTTCTGAACCATTTTCAATGAGATCAAATCCCCTACCTCGTTTAATATACTTGAACACATAAATAATATCATTTAATAAAGTTAATTGTGAATGAAAGATGTCAATTTTATCAGGTATCTCACTTTTTTTATATTCGCATCTTCTTTCTGTAATAAGATATGTGTGATTATTTGCACGATATTTGTAGAGTTTGTATTTATTAAACACGATTTCAAATTTCTCTTGAAAATTTAAGAGTAAATGGATTATTTCATCAACTTCAGAATTAGGAATCTTTAATAATTGTGCTAATTTACTGAAATTAAATTTTTTTTCATAATAATCTTCGAACTTTCCTAAATATTCTATAATTTGATTTAATACTCGAATTATCTTTTGAAACTGTTCTTTATTATAATGACCCGAGCTGGTTATATCTGAAGCCAATATCATCATATACAGCTATAAAATAAGTAAATAAAAAGGAAAAATTTGGCTTTAATGTTTTTCATATTCTTTTTTTAATTTGTTTAGTTTTTTAGTAGAAAACAATATCATTGTTCCAGGTATAGTAATGAAAATAACTAAAAGTGGAATGGCAATTTGTATCTCATCTTCATAATTTTTTAATATATCATTAATAATATACTGAAATGTGTTAATATGGAGAAGATCACCCGAGATCCCATCATTAAGATATACCTCAAAAATATAATCACCCATTGTTTGAGGAGTGTAGGCAAAACTAAATATACTATAGCTAGAGAAATCATCGTGTGTTGTTTGTATTTCACGTAAATACTTATTATTTCTATATACTTTCACATAAACACCTCCAAAAGTCGTTGGAAAGTATTCATGATTAGCCACTATTGATGCATTAATCTCAAAAAGAACATTATTTAAATCGTTTTTAAAGTGGATATCATATTCTAATGAATAATTGGTATAAAATTGGACATAATACTCCGCTTTTAATTTAGTTCCCTCATATGCTCTTAGATAGCCCTTAACTATTGGATAACTGACTGAACTTACAGGAATCGGAATATCGCATACATAAGAATCATTTGAAAGTTTAGAAAATATATAACTACCAAGATGGCTACTTTCAAATTTAAAAGTGATATATGTGCCAAAGTCTTTTAAAATGAGATTGTAAATCAACGCTTCTATATGATTTACTCCTCCAATCGGACACATGGTTGAATAATATATTTCAATTCCAATTGGACTATTTCGTGCCATATCACAGATCCATAAAAATATCTCTTGATTTAACCTTTTCTTTCTAGTTGAAAAACGGAATTCATTGAATTCCTCTGAAAAAATATCTTGTACTAATGCATGAATCTGGTGGAAATCAAATTCTATATTAAGATCCAGTAGTTCAGAGAGTTTATAACTGTAATAAATGTTTTGAATATCACTATAGGTCAAGTGTGCTTCAATATAATTTTTAATTTTTTGACTATTCTTAGTATACAAATTAAGCATCTTCAGAACATAACACATAAAATAAGTGGTTTTTAGAATTATTTCAATGTCATTTGCATATTTAGGATTATAGTAAAGCATTGTAGGTGTTTCAATTATGTTTCTGTCAATATATGTATAGACAGCGGTCACATCGATCCCAGTATCTGCTAAAGTAATACTTAAATAATCACATAGAATTTCTAAACTTCTAATAGCATAGTAAGTGTAATCGCAATAGATCTTGTTATAAAGGTATTCTGATTCATTTTGCTTATAGAATAAAAACGATGAGAATGCTCCAAACGTATCATAATATGAGTTGTTTAAGAACTGAGTCGATGCAATATCTTCTACTAAATCCATCAAATCATATATATTAGCAAAATCATCTAATTTAAAAAGCTTTTCTAACAAATCTAAAGCGTAATAAGTGTACTGATGACATATAAAGTTGTTAATCTCCTGTATATAACTTTTTTGCCCTGATGTAAAAAATTCAATGGGAAAAGAGCGGAACCAATAGATTTTACTATTTTTCTTAATCAAATAACCAAAGAAATTACGAGAGATCTCATCAGGGTTGTAATTATATGAGTCTTTAATCTTAGTATATAGTTGTGAAATATCTAATTCTGATAGTTTATAATATAAATCAAAAGAACTAATGATTGCATGCATAAGCCCCATAGATGTATAATCTTCTGAAAGAAGTGAGAATCCTTGATAAGATTGATAAAGGAGTGTTGCATTCCCTATCTGATTTACTTCTTCAGTTGATAAGAGAGAGATATCGTCTGTATTATATAATGAGCGTATAATCTGATAGGAATCGATAAGTTCATGAATAGCAACTGTAGTGGATTGATCCCAATTTCCTAGAGAATTTCGATGATTTTGGATGAAGGAAAAGGTTTCATTTCTATTAATATTTGCAAAACTCGTAATTTTTGATAATTCTAACCCAAAAGAAGTCGCAACAATATTAGTATAATTTGTTCTAAAATCTAATTCGGAAATACGGAAATAATGAGCATCTGGATCATATAAGTAATCAAGAAATTGGTGAAAATTAGCTTCATTGATACTCGATATCATCCCAAATACTTCTAATGTCTTAATACAGTAATATGAAGAGAGTAAATTTGGTTCAAAATGAAATAAAAGAGAATCGAAATCTTCAGACTCATCATTTGCAAACCCCCCTGAAGCCCATCCACTCTCTTTTGGTATTTGAAGTCGATTTAGAAAGGAAATAATACTATTTCTCTGTGTTGCATATCCGAGCCAATCAGTTATTAATAAATCTAGAGTAATTATTGCAAAATATGTGTTATCTGCGGTCGCTATTTTGAATCCGTTTTCAATCCCTACATAATATGGTTGCCCTATAAAACCTCCACTTGATGGATTTTGACAACTCCAGATGAAATCTATCATATCTGAAGTATCAATTAAATCTAATGCATTTAACAAATGCAAAGAGAGAATAGCATAGCAAGTTACTTCTAAGACTGTATTAAATGGAAAATAGGTTTGACTAAAATCTGTATCTAAATACCGAAATGCCAAGTTATCCATGAAACATGTTGAAGCTTCTTCATAGTGAGTCATTATATATTCTATTATTGCAGTATGATTGATCTCGTGCAACTTTCCTATACTGCTTAATATATAAAGTGCGTAATAAGTTGCTTGTAATGAGGGCTCATAGATTTGAGGAAAATATCCCTTATCATAATAGTTTAAGACTTTAGAAGTGAAAAGAGAATCTATTAACTCGCTATTATCCTTCCTAGAGACGAAGAGATCATAATAATATAAATCGTTAAGATATTTTTTACTATATAAGTCCACTTCTATAAGATTTGTAATAAAAGAAGAAAAGATACAACTACCCAAAAATAGAATGAATAAAAAACCTACATAATACTGATTTTTTTTTTTCAATTCAAGCAAACACGCAATGAAGTAATTAATATTAAAAATAAGATTTAAACGAATGTATATAAATAAAAAATTAAATCAAAACAGAACTCAAAAACTAGAAAAAAGGAAAAAAAGGTTAAATAATAGCAATGGCAACTTAATTATATCAATTCTACTATAATGGGGGTCCTGTCGGAAGAGGATATCTATAAATCATAAAATTGATATATGCCTCACCCTGGGGATGTTCTATTTTTATAGAGGATTTACCAAAATTATAAACACATATGTTAATAAATACCAAATTATTTTCTTCTCCCTTAATTATAAAATGATAGCAATTAGTATGACCATTGGCATTAAAAACTTTTTCAGCATTACCAAGTACAACTTCTACTATTTCTGAATCTATTTCTTGCACTTTGTCATAAACTTTAGGATATTCCGCTTCTAATAGTCCCAATTTCTCCATGATTTTCATCAGAAGATCAGATGATTTAACAAGGCTGATAAATCCCTTTATTCTAAGCTTTTGGATAATTTTTTTTTTAACCTGTGCTTGAACGGTAGACATACGAATGTCTAATCGCTTACAAATTGCACTCACCGTTATACCCTCGTTATGAGAGCATAGCAGTGAGATTGAACAGACTAATCCTGCAAGTGCATTATCAGTAGTATTTTTAATCCCATGCCATAATTTCTTTAATATTTTACGAGCAAGATGGAAGAATTCCATTCCAAGATTAAAATATTGTGTGATTTCAAAAACGCGGTTTAAAATATACTCTTGCCGGTTTCTTTCCACATAATTTGGTAAGAATATTCGTACCTGATAGCAAAAGTCATTAAATTCCTTTTTTGTTATTTTAGCAATATCGATTAATTCAGTCGCATTGACCGATACATTACGCAATTTTAAACAGAAATAAGAGATGATGGAGACTAATTTCTCCGTATTCCTATATTTTACCCCTTTTCTTAATTTACCGCGAATTTCTTTAAATTTTTCAAGGACCATATGTTTAATAGAATCATAGTCACTTAAATTTAATTTACTGAAAATCCTTGAGATTTCTACATTTGCTCTATCAATTACCGCTTGTTCATTAGGGATTATTAAATTCTGCTTGCTTAGTCTATTTAATCTTTCAGAGATAGGCGAGATTCTTCTTTCTCGATTAGTTCCAATTTGAGTAGGACCATGTCTTTTTGCATTTTGCACTAATAGCTCATTATAGGGGCTATAATACTGTAGTTTTTGAATTTCAAGAACAATTCCACATTCTCGACATACATATCCCTCAGATGTATCAACAATGTCTGTTGAACCACACATATCACACTCTAAGTGCATATAACCAGAAGAAAGCGAACTATTTATAAGTTCTTTATATGTTGCCATTGTTTTGATCACTATTTTTTTATTTTACCTAAAAAATAAGGGCCTGTTAA
>Ga0209636_10004401_pt1 | contig 14349 bp, 6 predicted proteins | sample DeeMarSWOR152_54_FD_187464 | JGI IMG/M metagenome (GOLD analysis project Ga0209636, IMG submission 187464) | Marine sediment microbial communities from White Oak River estuary, North Carolina - WOR-1-52-54 (SPAdes) (version 2) | ecosystem: Environmental > Aquatic > Marine > Intertidal zone >...
CTCTTAATTTCGCCTGCCGTGAGTAGTTCGAAGAGTTGTCCGCGTGTGGCTTCATCAACCTTCTCCAGAACTTCTGCAGATGTAGGTTTGTCCAGGACATCGAAGATAACTCGTCTCTGCTCATTGTCGAGCAGCTCGGCGACTTCAGCGATATCGCTGCTTCGTTTGTCCCTGAGCAGCCGGCCGATTGCATCAGTATCATCGGATTCGAGCAAAATCTCAATTTGCTGTAATAATATCTGCTGCCGTAATCGTTTTTTTTCGTCGGCCATCGGATTCTGCCTTCTGCTTCTTTGCTGTTCGTATCAAATTCGAGATACGATTCACGAGATACGAATTTATCCGGTCGCGAGATAAAATAACTCAATTTTTTGCGTCAGGCAACGCTTTTCCGTATTTAAGAACTGGTAAAGAATACCGGAATCCGGGCAGAAAGGGCAAAAAAATCCCAAAAATTGCAAAAACAGCAAAGATAAGAGGTCGATGATGAGGTAGGAAACCGCGGCTCAAAATCAAAGAATATCCTTGGATATTTGGCGGTTTTAGTGTAAAATAGATAACCGAGGACGCGGCAGCAGTTTTATAAAGGATAGAGAACAGTATTTTCTGATGAGAGGCATAGGATGAAGAGCATTATTTATGGGACGTTTGCATTTTGGATGGCAGCGTCCATTATCTGTTTTGCGGCCCCTGAGCCGGCCATCGTTCCCGGTCCGAGAGACTGGACGATGGATGTAACATTTGAGCATCCGCAGCAAATCGAGCTTCGGACAGAAAAGGGCGAGCTGAGACGGTTCTGGTACACGATAATAACTCTGACAAACAAGAGCGGGCGCGATGTGGCTTTCTACCCGAATTGCGAGCTTATGACCGATACTTTTCACATTTTACCCGCGGGCAAGAACGCACCAGCGGGGGTTTTTCAGGGTATAAAAAGGCGTCATCATCGGAAATATCCTTTTCTCGAAGCCCTTGAAAAGTCCGGTAACAAGATACTTGAGGGAGAAGATAACGCCAAGGATATCGCTATTATCTGGCGGGATTTTGATAAGCAAGTCAAGAATATCAAAGTATTTATAACAGGCCTGAGTAACGAGACGGCCGTGATTGACCATCCTTTGGCAAAAGAGGCGACGGGCGAGCCGGTCAAGGTTTATCTTAGGAAGACGCTTGAATTGAGCTATGCGCTGAGCGGTGACGCAGCGTTAAGGTCTTATGCCAAGCTGAGTTACAAGGGCAAACGCTGGATTATGAGGTAGTTCTTCGTGTGTTTGAGGGGGTGCGGCTCGACGGCGGGGCGGACAATTTCGCAGCATATCTTCAGTCAAATATGTCTTCAATTGAGAAAAAAGGGGTAAAGTGCGTAAAAATTCTTAAAAATCTTGTAGAAAGTTTTTAGAAATGCGTAATTTTTCTCTACTTTTCTGCGTAAATGTTCGAAATATATAAGGTAGAAGTTTGCCAGGGAGGGGGATTATACAGGTGAGCTGACGGTAAGGCAAATAAGGTTTATATAATTATTAAAAGGGTAAAAGGAGACAAAGAATGGTCGCAACAAAAGTTGCAAAGAAACATAATATGGGGATGCCTGAAATAAAAAGAAAGGCAAGAGGACTCGGAATAACGCCGGGAAAGATGAAGAAGGCAGAACTTATCCACACTATCCAGATAACAGAGGGTTGTACGCCGTGCTTCGGCAGGTCAAATGGTTATTGTACAAACACTGACTGCTGCTTTATGACGGACTGCCTTAAGACTCAGTTGTAAATTACATCCAAGACCTGGTGTGTGGCGTATCGCGTGTTTTTTTAAGGCGCAAATTGTACAGATTTAGTTGGTATCCAATATCCCGCCAGAGGAATCTTTGATTTTGACGGCGGGATTTTTTATTTTGACGGGCGCTCAGGATTTAATTATTGTGTGGGTCGACCATTGGCTGTGATTTGCAGAGTCTTGGTTTGAGTCATAAAATAGACGGTCTTTAGATATCGTGGGGAAAACAAGGCAGATTTTAGAATCGGAGGTGAAATATGAATTGTCCGGCGTGCGGGATGTTAATGGTTGAAGAGGATTTCGGCGATGTCCAGGTTGACGTGTGCAAGAACGGATGTAAAGGGATATGGTTTGACTGGCAGGAGCTGATACAGCTTGATGAGAATAACGAAGGACTCGGTCAGGCCCTTGAAGCAGCGTTGAAGAGTCCACGAGTCGGTGACGCCGACCGTGAGCCGCCTAAGTGTCCCAAGTGCGGATTGGTAATGCATGCACACAAGTACAGCAGTGCCAAAGAAGTGAACGTTGATGAGTGTTACGGGTGTGGAGGATTCTTCCTCGACAGCGGAGAGTTGAAAGGGATAAGAGACAACTATATGAGCGATGAAGAACGTGATGCCTATGTGCAGAAGCTGTTAGGTGAGATGCCGGAATACAAGGCAATGGAGGAAGAGGCAGAGAAGGCCCGTCTTCGTACAGAGGCGGGGGGGAAACTCGGCAACATCTTTAGGAGAAGATTTCCCTTTTTTGGGGCCGGGCAATAGGCGAGTTTTAGATGCCGATGTTCGTGACTCGTGACTCGGATTTGGTGCTGCGGTTCCACATTGATAGATAAAAACTCTGTTTCGGCGGAATCATATTTTTATATTATATGGCAGGATTTGTTTTGCCTTTGTGAAATAAACGGACGTTAATTGTCAAATTGTAAAGCGAAATGGAGGATTTCGATGAACAAAGATGAAGAACATCTCAAATTGCTTTCGATTTTTCATTATATAGTTGGAGGACTTGCAGGGTTTTTCGCGTGTTTTCCGATTATACATTTCTGTATAGGCGTATTGATGCTTGCCGATGCTTCGAGGGGCGGTCCGCCAGTTGTTCTTGGCTTGTTTTTTATTATGATGTCTTTAACTTTTATAATACTGGGGTGGGCACTTGCGATTTGCCTGATTATTTCCGGTCGGTACCTCGCTCTCAAGGAACGGTATAAGTTTTGTTTCGCGATAGCCTGTATTAGTTGTGTGCTGATACCTTATGGTACGGTTTTGGGCGTATTTACGATTATTGTCCTAATGCGGCCATCGGTTAAGGAGCTGTTCGCAGCTACGTAATGGACTGGGCTGAAGATATCGCCGAGACGGCCAGGGCATATTCGGACACTGCCTTCGGCGTGGTAGAGGTAACAGTGTTGGAAAAAAAAGATGCAAGATGATTCTAATGTGGGCGTGAAAGCATGCCCTTTGTGTAATTCGAGCTCAGTTTACGAAAGAACACTAAACAACACTGAACTGGTTAAGTGTACTATGTGTAAATTCGTGTACGCCAACATTTCCGACGAGTATATTGAGGCCGTGAATTTTCACATCGGCGAAAAAATGATTCATAGTTACCGAGGACTTCAGACGTTGGTGGACCGTTTGTGGTTCAGGAAAATTGTGGAACGGGTGACGCGCAAGACGGGGGTTGGGAGTGTGGTGGACGTGGGCTGCGGCAATGGATTATTATTGCGTGAATTTGTAAAACACGGCTGGCGTGCATATGGGGTGGACCCATCGCCGTGGGCCACGGAGTGCGCAGAAGGTTATGAAGTGTTTCCCTGTACGCTGGAAGAGGCGACACTTGAGAGCAACCATTTTGAGGCAGTGACGAGCACGGCGCTGCTGGAACACCTTGCGCGGCCCCGCTCGTATGTTAAAGAGGTACTGAGAATACTGAAGCCGGGAGGGTGTGCATATTTCAATGTTCCGAATTACGGCTCGGTGACAATTAAGCTTGGAGTGTCAACGTTTCCTTCCAACCTGCCTCCGTGCCATGCGAATTTCTTTACGCACAAAACTATACGTAAACTCTTTTCTGAACATGGAGATAATATACAGAAACTCACTGTTCGTAGTTATGGTATTCCCCAGACTTATGGTTTATATGTTTACCTTCATAGATGGCTTCGGAGGTTGATTTCAAGTTCTAAGCCGTCCCAGAGCGGAGCAGAGGCACAAGTAAGGCCGGGGGGACAAGTAAAACCGACAGAAGAATCCTACAAGCGGGTATTTGGCCGGCTTTTTAGTGCGATTTATTACCACACAGGGCGACCGCTATACCTGGGCGATAAACTGGAGATTTTGGTTATTAAGAGATGACATAATCGTATTGCGCTATGTGTGATGTTTATTTCCGGTGGCGTCGTCGGTACGACGACGGCTGAACGGCTGAGAGAACCTGCAAAGGAATTTGGGACCCGAATATTTTTTTTGATCGAAGCGTCTCGTGCTTTGCACGCTTCCCGTAATGACGGAGGGCGGAGAACAGAAGGCAGAAGACAGAGGGCAGAAGACAGAGGACAGAGGACAGAGGACAGAAGACAGAGGACAGAAGACAGAAGACGGAAGGAGGATTGTGAATATCGAATATTGAACAAGGAATGTCGAGTAATGAAGTTGGGATTGCCGCGCTCGGCTGCGCCTCGTCGGCAATGAGGGGTTAAATGGATTCCTGCTCCCCGACAGGTTCGAGGAGCAGGAATTGCAATCTTCAAGCGGCCGTTACGGAGCGTTAAATTCCAGTCAGCTAAGGCCCGATTGTTTCAAGAAGCCAATCGTAGGCGAGGATAGCGAAGTCAAAGAGATCTACTATACCATCACCAAGTTCCGGGGCAATGTCGGCAGAAGGAAAGGTTGGCGGCTGGAGCCATTGTTCAGCCATTAATTCCAGGTCGTCGAAATAGACGATGCCATCGCAGTTAAAGTCGGCGGAGGAAGTGCCGTCGCTGCATACTTTTGCCAGATAGAAATCGTAACCCGTTGTGATTTCGTAGAAGGTGGTGCCGGCAATTATGAACCCATCATCGGTGGTCTGCTGAACGGCCTTGGCAGAGTCCCAGGGGTCGTGACCGAAGGCCTTTTGCCACTGCTTATTACCATCCGGGTCGGTCTTTACCAGATAAACACCGCCGACCCCTTCAGCATAGGAGCGAGTGTAGCCGGCAATGATATATCCTCCGTCTGCTGTCTGTTGAGTGAAATAGCTAATATCATCACTAATGCAGAGGTCGTCACTGCCGGAGTAGGTGTTTGACCACTGTTCGTTTCCATCTGGGTCGGTCTTTATCAGATACATATCCAAGTGGTATGATCCATCATAATAACACCAGTAGGTGGTGTAGCCGGCAATTATGTATCCACCATCCGTTGTCTGCTGTACTGAATAGCCGACGTCATCATCGCTTCCATCAAAGGTTTTTTGCCACTGCAATTCTGTCCCCATGTCGGTCTTTATCAGATAAACATCGTTTCCTCCTGCGCCATAGGACTGAGTGTAGCCGGCAATGATGTATCCACCATCGGAGGTCTGCTGGACCGAATAGGCAGCGTCTTCTTTAGTTCCGCCAAATGTTTGTTCGAACTCTAAGCTTCCATTTGGATGTGTCTTTATAAGGTAGACATCGTAATGGCCGGGGTCAAGGTAAATAAAGCCGACAATTATGTATCCTCCGTCGGAGGTTTGCTGAACTGAACGACCTTCGTCCCACAATTCTCCTCCAAAGGTTTTGTCCCAATTTTGTTTTCCACTTGAGTCTGTTTTAATCAGATAAACATCAGATTGTCCATTTCCAGAGGAATAAGTGAATCCGGTTATGATGTATCCACCGTCAGAGGTCTGCTGAACAGAATATCCGAAGTCCCAATCAGCACCTCCGTAGGTCTTTTCCCACTGTATATCTCCATTTTGGTCGGTCTTAATCAGGTAAATATCATAGTCCTGAGCGGTATTTGACCAGGCGTAGCCGACAGTTATGTATCCACCGTCCGATGTCTGCCGGACTGACTCGCCGTCTTCCCAATTGCTACTGCCGATGTTGGTTTGCCATTGTAGAGGCGGAGCCCCTGAAGGTGTTCGTTTGATATAATTTTTGGTAATGGTGGTCGTCTGACCATAAAAAATCTGAACCCATTCCTTGGGAGGTACAATCCAGAGGATGCCAGCCGACTTGTACTCAACGAAGTGAAATCCTACGCTGAGGTCAGTTTCTATATCGTTACTATCGTGCCAGGAGCCACCGTCGACACTCCATTGTGCACCGGCATCGTTGGCCTCCGGCGGCAGGATTATAACCTGCAACGAACCCGTGCGATAGATATAAGTACCGGTAGTAGTTGTAGTCTGAGCATGATCAATCTGGACGATTTGACTATTCGGCTCGTTCCAGTTGGGCAGGGGCTTATACTCAACCAAATGAGAACCAACCGGAATGCCACTCTGTATATTGTTACTATCCCGCCAAGTGCCGCCGTCGACGCGCCATTGTGCACCGGCATCTACAGCTTCCTGGGGTGAGATTGTAACCTTCAGTGAACCTGTTGGGATATACGTTCCCGAAGTGATGGTTGTTTGGGCGTAATTTATCTGTACCGTTTCGTTGATCGGCTCATCCCAGTTGGTGATTGGCTTATACTCAACCGTATGCATATCCACCGTGAGGCCGGTTACTATATTGTAACTATTTTGCCAGGTGCCGCCGTCAACGCGCCACTGTGCTCCGGCATCGTTGGCCTCCGGCGGCAAGATTATAACCTGCAAAGAACCTCTCTGGCGAACATAAGTACCGGTAGTAGTAGTGATCTGAGCGTGATTAATCTGTACGGTCTGACTGTTCGGCTCGTTCCAGCCGGTGAGCGGCATATACTCAACGGTATGAGAACCAACCGGAATGCCTGTCTGTATATCGTTACTATCCCGCCAGATTCCGCCGTCGACGCGCCACTTTGCATTGGTAATGTTGGGGTCGTTAGCCTCCGGCGGTAAGATTATAACCTGTAACGAACCTGTGGGGATATACGTTGCCGAAATGGTAGTCGTCAGCCCGTAGTTAATCTGGATATTCTGGCTGTTGGGCTCATTCCAGTCGGGAATTGGCAAATACTCAACAATATGGGAACCTACAGCAAGGTCAGTTACTAAATCGTTGCTATCGTGCCAGGAGCCGCCGTCGACACGCCACTGTGCTCCGGCATCGTTGGCCTCCGGCGGCAGGATTACAACCTGCAACGAACCTTTCTGCTGGATATAAGTGCCGCTTGCAGTGGTAGTCTGGCCGTGATTAATCTGTACGGTCTGGCTGTTCGGCTCATTCCAGCCGAATATCTGCTTATACTCAACAGTATGAGAACCTAACACAAGGTTGGTTTGTATATCGTTACTATCCCGCCAGGTGCCGCCATCGACACGCCACTGGGCATTGACATCTATAGCTTCCTGCGGTAAGATTGTAACCTGTAACGAACCTGTCGGGATATATGTTCCCGAAGTGGTGGTCGTCTGACCAAAACTAACCAGTATCGATTCGCTGTTCGGCTCATTCCAGTTGCTGATTGGCTTATACTCGACGGTGTGCATACCTATCGCAAGGTTAGTTTCTATATCGTTACTGTCCCGCCAGGTGCGGCCATCGACACGCCACTGGGCCCCGTCGTCTATAGCTTCCGGCGGCGAGATTGTAACCTGCACCGAACCTGCCTGGATATACGTTCCCGAAGTGGTAGTAGTCAGACCGTAATTAATCTGGACCGTTTCACTGTTCGGCTCATTCCAGTTGGTGAGCGGCTTGTACTCGACCATATGATAACCCACAGCAAGGTCAGCCTCTATATCGTTGCTGTCCCGCCAGGGTCGTCCATCAACACGCCACTGGGCCCCAGCGTCTATAGCGGCCTGCGGCAAGATTATGACCCGTAATGAACCTTTCTGCCGGACATAATTACCTGTAGTAATCGTGGTTTGAGCATAATTAATCTGGACAGTCTGGCTATTGGGCTCATTCCAGCCGAAGATCGGCTTATACTCAACCGTGTGCGTACCTACTATAAGGTCAGTTTGTATGTCGTTACTATCCCGCCAGTCGCCGCCATCGACGCGCCACTGTGCTCCTGCATCGTTAGCCTCCGGCGGCAAGATTATGACCTGCAGCGAACCCTTCGGGATATATGTGCCGGAAGTTGTGGTCGTTTGAGCGTAATTGATCTGGACCGTTTCGCTGTTTGGCTCATTCCAGTTTGTGATGGGCTTGTACTCAACCGTATAAGTATCAACGACAAGGTTAGTTTCTATATCATTACTATCGTGCCAGGAGCCGCCATCGACGCGCCACTGTGCTCCGGCATCGGCAGCCTCCGGCGGCAGGATTGTAACCTGCAGCGAACCAGCCTGGATATATGTTCCCGAAGTGATGGTCGTCTGGCCATTGTTAATCTGTACCGTCTGGCTGTTGGGCTCTTTCCAATTGCTGATGGTCTTGAAATCAACCGTATGCGTATCTACCGTAAGGTCAGTTACTATATCGTTAGTATCGTGCCAGAAGCCGCCATCGACGCGCCACTTTGCTCCGGCATCGTTGGCCTCCGGCGGCAAGATTATGACCTGCAGCGAACCTCTCTGCCGGACATAAGTTCCGTATGCGGTGGTCATCTGACCTTCATAAATCTGAATGTTCTCGTTGGGAGGTTTATTCCAGCCGAAGATCACTTTATACTCAATCCTATGAGTGCCTATTATAAGGTCGGTTACTATATCGTTACTGTCATGCCAATCGCCGCTGTCTACACGCCACTGCGCATTGGCGTCTACCGCCTCCCGCGGAAAGATTAGAACCTTTAATGAGCCTATCTGCTTGATGTAGGAACCGGTGGTAGTTGTGGTCTGACCCTGGTTAATCTGGACGATCTCATAATCAGGCGTAGTCCAGCCTGTGAGCGATTTGTACTCAACCGTATGATAACCTGCCGAAAGGCCAATTTCTATATCGTTACTATCCCGCCAGAGGCCGCCATTCACACGCCATTGCGCTCCGATATCGACAGCCTCCTGTGGCAAGATTGTAACCTGCAACGAGCCGGTCGGGATATACGTTCCGGTCGTAATTGTAATCTCGTTGTAGTCGACCTGGACAGTCTGGCTGTTGGGCTCATTCCAGTTGGTGAGCGGCTTGTACTCAACAGTGTGAGAACCTACGACAAGGTCAGAGTTTATATCATTACTATCCCGCCAGACACCGCCGTCGACGCGCCACTGTGCTCCGTCGTCGACAGCCTCCTGTGGAAAGATTTTAACCTGCAGCGACCCTTTAGGGATATACGTTCCAATCCTGGTAGTCGTCTGACCGAAGTTAATCTGGACCGTTTCGGTAGGAGGTGTATTCCAGCCGGTGACAGGTTTGTACTGAAGCGTATGAGTACCTACTGAGAGGCCGGTCTCTATATAGGCACTATTTCGCCAGATACCGCCGTCGACGCGCCACTGGGCTCCGGCATCTATGGCCACCGGCGGCATGATTATAACCTGCAGCGAACCTGTCGGGATATACGTTCCCGAAGTGGTAGTCGTCTGATCGTCATTAATCTGGACCGTTTGGTTAACAGGTGTAATCCAGTTGGTGAGGGACTTGTACTCAACCGTATGAGAACCTACGAGAAGGCCGGTCTCTATATAGCCACTATTTCTCCAGGTGCCGCCGTCGACACGCCACTGTGCACCGGCATTGATAGCCTCCTGCGGCAGGATTGTAACCTGCAATGAACCTCTTTGCAGGACATAAGTACCGCTGGTTGTAGTTGTCTGACCGTGGTAAATCTGAACCGTCTGGCTGTTCGGCTCATTCCAGGCGGTGATAGGCTTATACTCAACGGTGTGAGAGCCTACGGTCAGATTCGGCTCAGTGTAGCCACTGTCTCTCCATTCGCCGCCATCGACGCGCCACAGAGCTCCTGCATCGACAGCCTCCTGCGGAAAGATTGTAACCCGCAGCGAACCTGTCGGGATATATATTCCGGTCGTAGTTGTGGTCTGATTATAGTTAATCTGTACGGCCTGGCTATCCGGCTCTTTCCAGTTATTGCTGATCGGCTTATACTCAACGGTATGTGTATCTACTGTAAGTCCTGTCACTATATCGTTACTATCGTGCCAGATGCCGCCATCAACACGCCACTGTGCTCCTGCATCGACGGCTCCCTGCGGCAAGATTGTGACCTTCAATGAACCTCTCTGCCGGACATAAGTGCCGCTGGTTGTAGTCGTCTGAGCATAATTAATCTGTACGGTCTGGCTATTCGGCTCATTCCAGCCGAAGATCTGCTTATACTCAACTGTATGAGAACCTGTCGCAATGTCGGTTTGTATATCGTTACTATCGTGCCAGGTGCCGCCATCGACGCGCCACTGTGCTCCTGTATCAATAGCTTCCTGCGGCAAGATTGTAACCTGCAAAGAACCTTTCTGCCGGACATAAGTTCCGGTAGTGGTGGTGGCCTGAGCATCATTAATTTGAACCGTCTGGCTATTTGGCTCATTCCAGGCGGTGATCGGCTTATATTCAACCGTATGAGAACCTGCCTCAAGGTTAGTCTCTATATCGTTGCTATCTCGCCAGATACCGCCATCGACACGCCACTGTGCACCGGCATCTATGGCTTCCTGCGGTAAGATTATAACCTGCAACGTACCTTTCTTGATATATGTTCCCGAAGTGGAGGTCGTCTGGCCGTAATTAATCTGGACGATTTGAACAGCCGGCTCATTCCAGCCAGCTATCACACTAAACTCAACAGCATGGAAACCTTCGGCAAGGCCGGTCTTTATATAGCCGCTGTCCCGCCAGGCGCCGCCATCGACGCGCCACTGTGCTCCGGCATCAATAGCTTCCTGCGGCAAGATCGTAACCTCTAATGAACCGCCCAGTGTTGTATAAGTACCGCTGGTTGTAGTCATCTGACCTTCATTAATCTGTACCATCTGGCTGTTCGGCTCATTCCAGTTTGTGATCGGCTTATACTCAACTGTATAGGAACCTGTCGTAAGGCCGGTCGCTATATAGCCGCTATCTCGCCAGGTGCCGCCGTCGACACGCCACTGCGCTCCGGCATCGATAGCCTCCTGCGGCAAGATTGTAACTTGCAGCGAACCTGTGGGGACATATGTTCCCGAAGTGGTGGTCGTCTGACTATCGTTAATCTGGACCGTCTGGCTATTCGGCTCATTCCACCAGATGATAGGCTTATACTCAACGGTATGAGAGCCTACGGCAAGATTGGGTTCTGTGTAGCCGCTGTCCTGCCAGGCGCCGCCATCGACTCGCCACTGTGCTCCGGCGTCTATAGCTGCCTGCGGCAGGATCGTAACCTCCAATGAACCGCTCTGTGCGATATAAGTACCGGTAGTGGTAGTAATCTGGCCATCGTTAATCTGGACGGTCTGGCTGTTCGGCTCATTCCAGCCGGCTATCACACTAAACTCAACCGTATGAGAGCCTATGGCAAGGTTGGGTTCTGAGTAGCCACTGTCCCGCCAGGCGCCACTATCGACCCGCCACTGGGCTCCGGCATCTATAGCAGCCTGAGGCAGGATTGTAACCTGCAACGAACCGCTCTCTATGGTATAAGTACCGGTAATAGTGGTTGTCTGACCATCATTAATCTGGATCGTATGGCTATTCGGCTCATTCCAACCGGTGACCGGCTTATACTCAACTGTGTGAGAGCCTACGATAAGATTGGGCTCTGTGAAGCCGTTGTCCCGCCAGATTCCGCTATCAACGCGCCACTGCGCCCCGGCGTCGATTGCCGCCTGCGGTAAGATTGTAACCTGCAATGAGCCGCTCTGTGCGGTATAAGTTCCAGTAGTAGTTGTGGTCTGAGCATAATTAATCTGAACGGCATGGCTATTCGGCTCATTCCAGCCGAAGATCGGCTTGTAATCAACCGTGTGAGAGCCAACTGTAAGATTGGGCTCTGTGTAGCCGCTGTCACGCCAAGTACCATCATCGACACGCCACTGGGCACCGGCATCTATAGCCGCCTGCGGTAAGATTGTAACCTGCAACGAACCGCTCTGTGCACTATACGTACCGGTAGTGGTTGTAGTCTGACCATCGTTAATCTGGACCGTCTGACTGTTTGGCTCATTCCAGCCGGCTATTACGCTAAACTCAACCGTGTGGAAACCTACTGCAAGATTGGGCTCCGTGTAGCCGCTGTCCCGCCAGGTACCCTCATCGACACGCCACTGTGCACCGGAATCTACAGCAGCCTGAGGCAAGACTATGACCTCTAATGAACCGCTCTGTATAGTGTAAGTACCGGTAATAGTTGTGGTCTGGCCATCATTAATCTGGACCTCTCGGCTATATGGCTCATTCCAGCCGATGATAGGTTTATACTCAACCGTGTGAGAGCCTACGGCGAGATTGGGTTCTGTGGAGCCGCTGTCCCGCCAGGCACCGCTATCGACACGCCACTGCGCGTTGGCGTCGACAGCCTCCTGCGGCAGGATTGTAACCTGCAATGAACCTGTTTGCTGAATATAGACATACGTTCCCGAAGTGGTTGTTGTCTGGCCATCGTTAATCTGGACGGTCTCGCTGTTCGGCTTATTCCAGCCGGCTATCACGCTGTACTCAACGGTGTGAGAGCCGACGGCAAGATTTGGCTCTGTATAGCCGCTGTCCTGCCATGGGCCGCTGTCTACACGCCACTGCGCGTTGGCGTCGACAGCTTCCTGCGGCAGGATTGTGACCTGCAACGAACCTGTCTGCATGACGTAAGTTCCGGTTGTGGTGGTTGTCTGACCGTCGTTAATCTGGACAATTTGGCTATTCGGTTCATTCCAGCCGGTGATTGGTTTATACTCAACCGTGTGAGAACCTACGGCGAGATTGGGCTCTGTGTAGCCGCTGTCCCGCCAGGTACCGCTATCGACACGCCACTGGGCTCCGGCATCTATAGCAGCCTGAGGCAGGATCGTAACCTGCAACGAACCGCTCTGTGCGGTATAAGTTCCAGTAGTGGTGGTCGTCTGGCCATCGTTAATCTGGACAATCTGGCTGTTTGGCTCGTTCCAGCCGGTTATCACGCTATACTCGACTGTGTGAGAGCCTACGACGAGATTGGGCTCTGTATAGCCGCTGTCCTGCCAGGTTCCACCATCGATACGCCACTGTGCCCCTGCATCAATAGCCGCCTGAGGAGATATCGTAACCTGCAACGAACCTGTTTGCTGGACATAGACGTATGTTCCCGAAGTAGTGGTCGTCTGGCCGTCGTTAATCTGGACGATCTGACTGTTCGGTTCATTCCAGCCGGTGATAGGTTTATATTCAACCGTGTGCGGGCCTATACCAAGATTGGGTTCTATATGGTTACAGTCGCACCAGGCTCCGCCATCGACACACCACTGGGCCCCGGCATCGATAGCTTCCTGCGGCGAGATTGTAACCTGCAACGAGCCGCTCTGTGCGGTATAAGTTCCGGTAGTCGTGGTCGTCTGACCATCGTTAATCTGGACAATCTGGCTGTTTGGCTCGTTCCAGCCGGTTATCACACTATACTCGACTGTGTGAGAGCCTACGGCGAGGTTGGGCTCTGTATAACCGCTGTCCTGCCAGGCACCGCTATCGACACGCCACTGGGCCCCGGCATCTATAGCTTCCTGCGGCGAGATTGTAACCTGCAACGAACCGCTCTCTATGGTATAAGTACCGGTAATAGTGGTTGTCTGACCATCATTAATCTGGACTATCTGGCTGTTCGGCTCGTTCCAGCCAGCTATCACGCTATACTCAACGGTATGAGAGCCTACTGCGAGATTGGGTTCTGTGTAGCCGCTGTCCCGCCAGGTGCCGCTATCGACACGCCACTGGGCTCCGGCATCGACAGCAGCCTGCGGCAAGATTATGACCTCCAATGAACCACTCTGTGCAGTATAAGTACCGGTAATAGTTGTGGTCTGGCCATCATTAATCTGTACCTCTCGGCTATATGGCTCATTCCAGCCGGTGATAGGTTTATACTCAACTATATGAGAGCCTATGGCAAGATTGGGCTCTGTATAGCCGCTGTCCAGCCAGATTCCGCCATCTACCCTCCACTGGGCTCCGGCATCTATAGCTTCCTGCGGCAAAATTGTCACCTGCAATGAACCTGTCTGCTGGACATAGACGTATGTTCCCGAAGTAGTAGTCGTCTGACCGTCGTTAATCTGGACAGTTTGGCTGTTTGGTTCATTCCAGCCGATGATAGGTTTATACTCAACCGTGTGAGAGCCTACGGCAAGATTTGGCTCTGTATAGCCGCTGTCCTGCCAGGAGCCGCCGTCGATCCGCCACTGGGCTCCTGCATCAATAGCTTCCTGAGGCAAGATTGTGACCTGCAATGAACCGCTCTGTGCAACGTAGGTTCCGGTAGTGGTGGTCGTCTGACCATCGTTAATCTGGACAATCTGGCTATTCGGCTCATTCCAGCCGGTGATAGGTTTATACTCAACCGTGTGAGAGCCAACGCCAAGATTTGGTTCTGTGTAGCCGCTGTCCTGCCA
>Ga0209636_10004402_pt1 | contig 14348 bp, 13 predicted proteins | sample DeeMarSWOR152_54_FD_187464 | JGI IMG/M metagenome (GOLD analysis project Ga0209636, IMG submission 187464) | Marine sediment microbial communities from White Oak River estuary, North Carolina - WOR-1-52-54 (SPAdes) (version 2) | ecosystem: Environmental > Aquatic > Marine > Intertidal zone >...
GCACCAAAGCATTTTCCCTCAGGGAGGCAGCTTCCACAAGGCAATTCTGGCTCGTTTTAAGCATGTACTTCTGTTTGGGATTTTCTATGTTTACCATCCTGGTGCATATTGCGCCACATGCCACTGACCTGGAATTTTCAGCTACCACTGCGGCCAACATTTTGGCTACTGCCGGCGGCGTGGGTGTTATCGGCAGGTTAGCATTGGGTTGGGCTGCCGATAGAATTGGGAATAGGCAGGTTTTTATTCTAGGTTTTGCCCTGATGGCAGCCGCTTTGTTCTGGTTGATACCAGCCACAGAGATGTGGGCACTGTATTTGCTTGCTGCTGTCTTTGGCTTTGCCGCTGCGGGTTGTGCTGTGTCAGAGTCACCTCTAGTGGCAGAGCTTTTTGGGCTGAGGTCGCACGGCTTGATTCTGGGGGTTATTAACATTGGGTTTTGCATTGGGGCAGCCGCCGGTCCCTTTCTGGCTGGTTATATCTTTGATGTTGCGAATAGCTATAAAGTAGCTTTCCTGGTCTGTGCTGCTGTCAGTGTTGTGGGTCTTATATTGAGTGCAATTCTAACACCGACAAAACAACCAAATGATATAATTGGATAGTGAAAGGGGAGCATGGGCATGTGTCAGACCTGTAGACGCCATCATCCGGAGCTATACGTCGACAAACCTGCAGCCAAGCCGGAAAAAGGAAAGAAGCCATCTCCTAAGAAGAAAAAGTAGCCAGCGTTCGAGAGAGAAGTTTATGCTCACACTGCTTGACGAATTGTCTTGCAAATTGAACAATTCTGACAATTGTTCAATACTTAAGTACGCTTCTGGTCTGATCAGAAAGTGCGTATCCGGATGAAATGGCCGAAGCTACTTAACACGACTCGAGCCTGGATGGCTCCTATGTCTATTTGAACAGTTTGTCGAACTCCTCGATGGTCATAGCTGGCGCTGTCGTGAATGAGATACCGAGTAGCTTGGATAGCTCAACAGAGGCCTTCATCGCCTCCTTTACGCCTGGGAAGTCCACAATAGCCACTGCGTCTATCTCTCCAAGCAGAGCATATAGAGCTTTGATCTGCCCGCCACAGTCCTTAACGATAGCGGCTGACTTCTTTGTCCGTTCGGCGCTAATCTTCTTCAACGCGTCAGTAGAAAACTTTCCAAACATGAAATATGTAGTCATGCCAACCCCCCTTGAAGTTTTGTAGCATTTATGGTCTACTTGATAGTGACCTGCCCTCAATTATTATACCACTTATCAAGTCTCGATTATGATTGATAGGCGATTTCGTTATATATCGCATCCTTAAATACCCACTATCAAGCGACAATCCTCGGTATTGTTACATTAATAATGGCACAGATTCATTTTTACCGAGCTCGTAATCGGTTTGAAAATCTTGTATATTACTATCATGGAAGCCACAAGTGAAGGGCTAATATATTCCTTCAGGATGAACTATACAACCTTCATGATGTGCATAGCAGTACCCAATACTGGAGGTAACCATGAAGCAGTGGTATGAAGAATTATTTGAGAACTATGGGCAACAATATGACAGAGAGAGTTTTGTTCAAGGAACAGTTGGAGAATGTGATTTTATTGAGCAGGAGATCGGCTTTAACAAATCTATAAGAATTCTGGATATTGGATGTGGGACAGGACGGCATTCAATTGAATTATCAAGACGAGGTTACAATGTTACAGGAATAGATTTGTCTGACTCGCTTCTAGCAAGAGCAAGAGAGAAAGCTGAGAAACAGGGGCTCAAAATTGATTTCTTGAAATACGATGCAAGAGACTTACCTTTCAATAATGAGTTCGACCTTGTGATAATGCTTTGCGAAGGCGCCTTCCCATTAATGGAAACAGACGAAATGAATTATGAGATACTCAAGAATGCGACAAAATCACTAAAAGAACATGGGGAGTTTATTTTTACGACTCTCAACGGCCTCTTTCCTTTGTATCATTCCGTTGAAGAATTTCATACCTCTACCTCAGAAAAAGGCAATGCTACTTATAGGAGCAACACATTTGATTTAATGACATTTCGTGATTACAACATAACGGAGTTTGAAGATGACGATGGCAATAAAAGAGAATTACAGTGTAATGAAAGATATTATGTACCAAGTGAAATCTCTTGGCTGTTGAAAACGTTGGGATATATCAAAATTGAAATATTTGGCGCAAAACTCGGTGCTTTTTCAAGAAACGATAAGCTAACCACCGAAGATTTTGAAATGTTGGTCATAGCTGAAAAATGACGAGGATGAAATGCGCCGAGGCGTGGCTATTGTTGAGGATGTTTCTAATGGCGAGTATTAAGGGGATTCTTGCTGGGTAACTTTTACTCATTTTGTTGTCCACGAAGCTAGAATGGAGCTCAGCTAAGTGGGGACTTCTCCGGCCAGGGCTTTTCACCGATGGCAATGCGGCACAGGTCGGTGATGAAAATCTTGGGCAGACCGAACTGTGAGCTGGGTCGTCGGAGCACTCTGTCACATATAGGGCAGGAAGTTATGATGGCATCTGCGCCGCATTGGATGGCATCCTCGAAGTTATTCTTCTGTATGTCAACGGCAAGCTCCCTGTTAGTGTAAATAATGGGCGCGGTGCAGCATACGGCGTTCAAGCGCTCATATTGCCTGGGTGGTCGTTCCACACCGACAAGCTCAAAGATCTCATCCAAGAAGACGTCATGCTCAGGGATCCATCTGGTGGCGCAGTTAGCCTGATAAGCGACTTTCTTGCCCAACTTGGTGACGCTATCCTTGTGGTCTCTTAGATAGTTGCGCAGGTATTCGAAGAGGTGCATGTATTTGAAGGGAACATTGAAGCTGTGTTCCTTAGCCTTGATGTTCGCCAGGACAAAGCCCTCATTGTGCATGTATACGATGTCTTTGCCCAGGCTGGCGAGCTTGTCAAGGACACCCTGACCATATTTTTTGACGAAGCTCTCCCCGCCCATATGAACACAGCCGGCGAGGGACATATATTCACCGCCTCTGACCACCGTCATGCCCTTGAATAGCTGGCTGTCGAGAGTGCCTTCTGGGAACTGCTCAAACTGAAAGGCGTCGAATGACAGGGCAGGCTTATCAGGGTCGCCCGGTATCAACTGCCTGGGGTCTCCACGTCCCTCGAGCCCTTTGGCTAATTCCTCAAGTGCTGGCTTGCCGACTGCCACTATGGGAGAAGTGCCTATCTTCTCCTGCATACTGAAGATGAGGTTAGAGGGGTCAGCCCCCGTAGGACAGAAGTCGCTACAGGCGATGCAGGTGGTACACTTGCTTAAGATTTCGGCATCTTTGCCCTCCATGAGCAGCTTAATCTCAGCGACCGCCTTATCCTTATCATAATCGACATAATGGCAGTTAACCAAGCAGTCGCCGCATAGATTACACTTTGAAGCATCCCACATTATTGCTCTCCTTTGTATTTACTTTCCCGGGGTTGGATTATATTTTCATAGGCATTAGCTGTCAAGGCATTATAAGTACCAGCCTGAGCCGGACATTAAACAGTTTAGTGCTTTGTGCAGTCCATTTCGTTTCTATATTTTCTCATTGATGTACAACAGTGTTATACTTGCTCCTAGTTTGAGCGATTTGAAGTTGTTGATCTGGCAAAATTGACAAATAGCCGGTCAGCACTGAAATACCTCGTCATGCTGCCATGGTTGATTATTGGGTGAAAATGCATGCAATAAAGAAGACATAGAAAGCGGATGAATCACACAGGTTTCCATATTGGTGATGACCTGTACTGGAAGGGTTAGGGCTAGTCAAAATAGGAGGGGTAAAGCGAAATGCCTGAATTAAAATTTGACAAAACGAAATGCGCCAACTGCAAGGGGGTCAACTGCCTCGTCAAGTGTCAGTATATGGACTTAGATAAAGACAAAGCTAAGGAGGAATGGCAGAAGGTAATCAACGGTGAGGATTCATTTGTGCTGGAGGCTTGTACCACATGTTATGCCTGTGAGGAGTATTGTCCGTTCGGCAACCATCCATTCTACTTAATCGTCGAACGGCAAGAGGAAAAGGGTATATTGCCGGCGCCAAGGCCTGTCATAACCATGTGGATTAACCAATGCCAGCCGGTGGGCAGGTTCATGGTGGGTAAAGTCGAACAGAAGGCGTTATCGTACTGCTTCTTGCCGCAATTCAACACCCTGGTTAAAGGCAAGCTTTTTGATGACATTGCTTGGTCTGTGATTTTTGGCCAGGAGTTCTTCTGTAACGCTGTATATCTGCATTATGCTAAGGCATCCGTGATAAAAGACAGGCTTCCTAAGGTAGTTGAAAATATTAAGAATCAAGGAATCAAGGAGCTTGTCTGTCTTCATGATGAATGTTATGGCACTTTTACTTCTCTAGCGCCGGCTTACGGCATCGAGACACCGTTCAAGCCTATCCACTATTTCGAGTATCTATATAGCAGACTTGAAGAACTCAAGAAGCTTGTAAAGCCATTGAATATCAGAGCGGCCTACCAGCGGAACTGCTCGGCTCGGCTTATTCCAGAGACAGACCATTTTGTGAATGACATATTCGGGCTAATCGGGGTTAAAAGGCTGGAACGGGAATATGACAAAGAGAATGCTCTATGTTGCGCTGAGATTTTCCGGATGGCAAAAGGGCCAGCTCTGGCGGATGATGTGCAGAAAAGGAACATAGACGATATGGTGAAGGCTGGAGCCGAGTATTGCGTGTTTAACTGCCCGGCTTGTTGGGATTCTCTGGCTGATAAGGTTGCCAAAAGAGGTATAAAGCCGATACATATGATAGACCTGTGCAAGCTGGCGATAGGCGAAGAGCAATCACTGAAGCTACCTGAATTAGCAGTGGAGGTGTAAAACCATGGTAACTACTAATGCTACATATGAATCTTTGGTCAAAATAGTCGGCAAAGACTACGTCTCTGACCAGAAGGAAGAGCAGTATTTCTATGCTCGGGATGGTGGCTTGATGCCGGCACATGATCCGGATTATGTTGTGTTGCCCAAGACGACCGAAGAAGTACAGGAGATAGTTAAGCTGGCGAATAGAGATAAGGTGCCGGTAGTTCCCAAAGGGGCAGGCCTGGCATTAACTGGCCTGGTTATACCTCAGAATGGTGGGATCTTATTGGACATGAATAGAATGGATAGGATTCTGAAAGTGAATGAGAAGGCCAGGTATGTAGTCGTTGAGGGTGGTACGACGCACGGTGCACTAAAGAGCTATTTGCAGAAGCATCATCCCGACCTAAGACATAGCATACCAGATTCGCCACCGGTAGCCACGGTGGTGGCCAACGTGGTGATACATGGGCAGGGGCGCCTGTCACAGCAGCACGGCTTTAATTCGGATATGGTTTCCGGCTTGGAAGTGGTGTTACCAACAGGAGAGGTTTGTCTTATTGGTTCGTGCTCTGTGTCGTCGTTCTGGTTCTCGAAAGGACCTCCGCTGCCTGACCTCAGTGGACTCTTCCTGGGATGGTTCGGTACCACTGGCATTATCACTAAGCTTGGCCTGAAGCTTTATCCCTGCAAGAAGATGAGAGATGTAATGCTGTTTCTGACAGACAGAGTTGAGTTGGTTCCGGACATCATGCTCAAACTCAGTCATACCGAAATGGTCGAGGATGTCATTATTTCAGCCCAGCCGTTACCCTTAAGGTACAAAGGGACTTTCTGGATTATGGCTTACATTACCGGAGATTCAGAAGAAGAGCTTGAGTTTAAGCGGAAGATGGTCTGGGGCGCGCTTTGGGGTTATTTTGAGAGCCGAGATGTAGGGCCTTTAAGCGTTTCGCCAGATATGAAAGCACCGCTGATGTCTATGCCATCGAAGGATATAACGAGATTCGCTGATGTGGCCAAAGGCGGTGGATTTCAATATGCCGGACCTATAACCCCCATTGAGAAGTTTCCTGCTTTCATCCAGAAGTTGGAAGAGGTGGCCCAAAAGTATAACGTCTTTTACGCTTCTACGACGAGACTTATCGGTTCGGGGCATTGTATGATGTTCTCCTTTTCCTTCTCCTTCAACAGAGCCAACCCAGATGAGATGGCCAGAGCTAAAGAGGCTTTGGATGAATGCAGCAAATTCGCTCTCGAGGAAGGAGGCGTTCTCTGGAAGGCAGACCTGGACGAACAGAAGATGCTAATGCAGAAGATGGATCCGAATACGCTTAAGCTTATGCAAAAGATAAAAAAGCTATTAGACCCCAACGGAATCATGAATCCGGGTAACTGGGAGGCGAAATGATGCAGCAGAAATACGTCAGCCAAATCCATAGATGCTTTAGATGTGGCTATTGTAAATTCCCTACTGATTACTCGTCATTAAATTGTCCTCCATACAGAAGGTTTAGATTTGAGACTTATTCCACCGGCGGCCGGTTGTGGCTAATTTACGCTTGGCTGAAGGGTGAAGTTGAGTGGTCTGAACACCTTGCGGAAATCTTATACACTTGCACAACGTGTAAAAACTGTGCTGAGCAATGCCCGATGAAGTTTGCTCCAGATATCGTCGACTGGATAGTGGGGGCGAGGAGCGATATGGTGGAAAAGGGCAGGATACCACCACGGGTAGCCCGCTTTTTTGAAGCTGTCCATGGGTATGGCAATCCTTTAAAGCTGCTGAGGAGCGATAGGGCTGCCTGGGCCAACGGCACCAAGCCATATTCGGCTGGGGATGAATACCTTCTGTATATAGGGTGCCTGGGCTCATACGATGAAAACGGTCAGAAAATGGCCAAGAGCCTCGTTGATGTGCTCAAGACGGTCGGAGTGTCTTTTGGAATCCTGGGTAACGATGAGGAGTGCTGCGGCAATGAAATCTATATGCTGGGTGAAATGGGTCTATTTCAGAATCTGGTTGAGAAGAACAGCCAGAAATTCAAAGAGCTTGGTGTCAAGAAGGTGGTCACACTTTGCCCCCATGGCTACAACGCCATGAAAAACAATTACCCCACATCAGGTGGAAGCTTTGAAGTGTATCATTATACCCAGCTCTTAAGAGACTTGGTCAAGAAAAACAAGATAAAGCTTTCCTGGAATAAGGCAAAGGTCACCTATCAAGACCCTTGTTTCCTCGGGCGGTATAACAATATCTATGATGAACCGCGGCAGGTATTGCAAAGCATCCCCGGAGTTGAGCTGGTGGAAATGGAGCGAAATAGGAAAGACGCCTTCTGCTGTGGTGGAGGCAGCGGCAATTTCGTTATGGACCTATTGGCGGGGGATGAGGATAGTCCAGCGCGGGTTAGGGTGAGGGAAGCTTATGCCACTGGAGCTGATACACTGGTGGTTGCTTGTCCCAGCTGTATGACGATGTTCACCGATGCCGTGAAAACCGAAGACCTGGACGGAAAACTCGCGGTTAAGGATATCTCCCAAATCGTGATGGGGTCGTTATCATAGAAGCGTTTGCCTTTGAGTTAGCATGACATGACCGCTGAGACGCACTGAGGTGAGTATTGCACTTTTGTCCACTTTGTTACCTTTGGCTTTGATAATATCCTAAACCTGCCCTTTTACTCTGACCGGCAGGCAGGCGACCATGAGATAGACCTCGGTAGCGTGGCTGGCGAGTAGCTGGTTGGCTTTGCCCAGCAGGTCACGGTAGATACGGCCTAGCCTGGTTTCGGGCACCAGACCCATGCCAACCTCGTTGGAAACAATGACGAAGCTGGCATTGAGGTTGTCCATGGTGGCGATAAGCTCGTTTATTTCAGACGTCATTCTTTTCTCCGCTTCCGGGTAGTCGGGCTCATCACGGAGCAGGTTGGAGATGAGAAGGGTGAGGCAGTCTATAATCACCACCTCGGCATCGCCGATTTGCTTTTCTATTTTCCTGCCGATGCCGGTTGGTATCTCCAGCGTCCGCCAGCTTTTGGGACGGCTTTCTTTGTGCTCGGAAATCCGAGTCTGCATCTCTTCATCGAGCGCCTCTCCTGTAGCAACAAAGAGAACCTTGTCGCCGAGTTCCATAGCCAGCTGCTGGGCGTAATGGCTTTTGCCGCTGCGGGCGCCGCCGAGTATGAGGGTGATTTCTTTAGCCAAGGCTGTACTCCAAAATGTCTAAAGTATAGTGGCTGTCTCTGGCTATGGGGACTGCTTTGCCTATTTTTATGGGCTTCTTGAACATCGGCCCGTCATAAACAAAGGTGTGGAATTCTCCAGCTTCACCACAGACGTCGATATTCAGCCGGTTGAGTTCAGATGTCAGCTTGCTGTCCACATGTCTGCCCAGCCACTCTTTGCCGAAGAACTCCGCTTTGACGCTGACCACGATAGCCTTAAAGCCGGCCTCTATAAAGTCGGCAAGAAGCTGGGCACTGTCCATCCCCCACAAGGGCAATACCGCCTTGACACCCGATTCACCGCAGACCCTGTCTATCCAGTCCTTGTGTTCCTGAAGGTAAATATCGCCGGTTATCAAGCCGGTAATGCCTTTGAGCTTGAGCTCGCCCAGTGCAGATTTGAATCCAGCTTCGTAGGTTTCCCAGGTGACTTCTTGCTGAAGTATAGGCAGCCCCATAGCCTGTGCTTGTAAAGCTATGAGCTTGCGGTCTAGGCCGTGAGACATAGCCCTGGTTGAATCTGTGTTTATGAAGTTGAGCAGGTGTCTGACCTTTAAGCCCTGGGAAAGCGCTTTCCAGCAGGCAAAGCAACTGTCCTTGCCGCCGCTCCATGAAGCCGCATATTCGGTCATTGTATTCTCCCAATCAAGACGAGTAGTAGAAGTACCAGAACCTCTGTCAGCTCGTTGATGGCTCCGTAGTTATCGCCGGTAAGTCCGCCCAGTCGGGAGCGGAAGTAGCTGGCGATGCCGAAGGCGATGAGCCAAAGGGCGGCCATCAGCACCAACCCCCATAATTTCAGCAGGGCTACGGCGACAACCAAGGATATGACGGTGGTAATAGTCAGCCGCTGCCAGTTGGCTCCTTGTTTGAAGGCAAGTCCCATGCCATAGCGTTTGGCGTAGGGAAAGGTGAAGATGATGGAGACCATTGTCCAGCGGCTCAAGGTAGGCATAAGCAGCAGGGCTGGCAGTATCGGCGCTGCGGACAGAGAGACATATTTGAGCAGCAGCAGCAGCACGACGCCGACGATGCCAAAGGCACCGACCTTGCTGTCCGACATTATGGTCAGCCTTTCCTTTTTTGATTCGCCGGCAATAACACCGTCGCAGGTGTCGATGAAGCCGTCGAGGTGATGAGCGCCGGTCAGGATAACCAGAGCTATGATGAGCAGTGCGTTTACTACGGTGGACGGCAGGACCAGAATTAAGACGTAGTTAAGGCCGAGGAGGATGGCTCCGAGTATTAAACCGACCAGCGGGAAATAAATCAGTGATTTGCCGGAGGTCTTGGCTGTGACCTTGTGGCGGATAGGTGTTGGAAGTATGGTTAAAAATTGAAGTGCTGCCCAGAAACCCATATTTAAGCTCCTCAGTGCGGTTCGAGTGGTTTGGCTTCGGAAACACCGGCTTCGGTGAAGGTAGCCATCTGGTTCAAAGTCCTGGTGGCAGCTTCGGCAAGGAAGATGCCTAAAACAGCGCCGGTGCCTTCACCCAGCCGCATATTTAAATTAAGCAGCGGTTTTAGTCCGAGGAACTGGAGCAACAGCTCATGTCCTGCTTCTGCCGAGAGATGAGCGGTGATGAGGTAATCTTTAGCCTGCGGTGACAGTCCGGTGGCGATAAGCGCCGCAGCTCCGGAGATGAAACCGTCAATGACCACGGGGATTCTATAGGCAGCGCCGGCCAGTATAACCCCGGCCAGGCCACCGATCTCGAAGCCGCCGACCTTGGCTAAGACATCTACCGGGTCTTTAGGATTTGGCTTGTTCACCGATAGGGCTTTATCTATCACTTTGATTTTGTGAGCAAGCTGTCTATCGCCAATGCCGGTGCCACGGCCGGTGACTTTCTTGGGTGGTCTGCCGCTGAGAGCAGTGAAGATGGCGCTGCTGGCGGTGGTATTGCCGATGCCCATATCGCCGGTGCCGATTATATCAAGCCTCTTGCCTATTTCGGCTTCGACCACCTGTATGCCAGCCTCTATGGCGTCTATGGCTTGCTGACGGGTCATTGCCGGTCCCTGTGTCATGTTTTGGGTTCCGAAATCAATCATTTTACATAGCAGTCCGGGCAACGGTTGAAATCCGCCTTTTACTCCCATATCTACCACTATGACCCGGGCGCCTATCTGCTCGGCGAGGACATTTATAGCGGCGCCGCCTTTGAGAAAGTTGAGCACCATCTGGCGGGTTACTTCCTGGGGGTAGAGACTGACGGTTTCAGCAGTGACACCATGGTCGGCGACCATGGTTATTATGGTCTTGTGCTCCAGTTTGGGTTTAACCTGACCTTTAATGCCCGCAATCTGGATTGACAGCTCCTCCAGCCTGCCCAGGCTGCCGTGCGGCTTGGTCAGGATGTTCTGGCGGCTCTGGGCGGCTGCCATTGCCGAGCTATCCAGCGGTTTGATTTCTTTTAGTATCGTGTCTAAGGAACTGGGCATGGTTTAAACTCCTCGATTGTTAGTATTCGATGCCTCGCCTGGCACTTGTTCCCCCGGTAAAGGGGTGCTTTATCATTAGCATCTCGGTAACCAGATCAGCACGTTGAACTATCTCCGGTGGTGCCTTCCGCCCGGTCAAGACCAGTTCAACCGAGCTGGGTTTTGCATCCAGCAAGTCTAGCAACTGCTTAACAGTTATCAACTCCTGGTTGATAGCAATGAAAATTTCATCCAGTATGACCAGGTCATATTTGCCGCTGACTATCTCCTGTTCAGCGTAGGCTAATGTCTGCTGGGCCTCTTGGCCTAATTGTTCTTTAGATTTCTTAAAACTATCGCCGACGCTTATCTGAACTATTTCAAAAGGTTTATACTGCTGAGCAAAAAGAAGTTCGCCGGAGGGTAATCCCTTTAAGAACTGGATGAAGGCTACCTTCATGCCCTGTCCTGCGGCTCTCATTGCCAGACCCAAAGCGGCTGTAGTTTTGCCTTTACCGTCACCTGTATAGGCATGAACGAGACCCTTGGAATTTTTTTCAACCATGATTCCTCCCGAAAGTTAGCTTGTAGACCTGTGGCATATCGAGGTTCTGCCTGATTATGCTGGCTAGTTTATCATACATTTCCTGTTTGTTTGTTGATGGAGCTGAGGTTATCGGTAAGCCCAGTAGCTGCCGCAGCCCGTTCAGGAGATGGTGTGTAAAATCGGCATTGTGAAATAAGCCATGAATGTAGGTGCCGAATATAAGTCCGCTATTGCTGACAGCACCATCGAAATAATCGGCTTTTCCTTGAGGTGTCTCTAGAATCTGGAGTACCGGCTGGCAGTTATGGCTTCTGGTTTGGCCCATGTGGATTTCGTATCCGCTGACTACTATGCCTTTCAGGCCTTTGAGTAAGCCTTCACCGGCGATAACCTGGGCTTTAATCTGGGTGGTCGTTTTGTCGTGATTAAAAATGGTTGTGTTGTTGAGCAGACCCAGTCCCGCGATGCTGTCGTGCCTGGACTCTACTTTATCGGGGTCACGGATGCTCTTACCCAACATCTGGTAGCCGCCGCAGATACCTATCACAGGTTTGCCTGACTGTGCCTGGTGGATAATGGCTTGTGCCAGCCCTTGTTTTTGCAAGTAGAGCAAGTCGGCGATGGTGCTTTTGGTGCCGGGCAGAATAATCAAGTCTGGATTTCCCAGTTCGTAGGCTCTGGGAACATAGCGGACAGTACAATCTTGCTCTTCCAAGGGGTCGAAATCATCGTAGTTAGAAATATGGGGTAAGCGTATCACAGCCACGTCAAGATTTCCGCTGGTTGGATTTGCTTGCCTTTCATCAAGATAGACCGAGTCCTCCTGGGCAATGGCAATGTCTCGGAAATAGGGGATTACTCCCAAGACCGGCTTGCCGGTGCGTTTCTCTAAGAGATTTAGCCCCGGCTTCAGCAGCTTGAGATTACCGCGAAATTTATTGATGATGAACCCTTTAATGAGGTCACGCTCCCGTTTTGTCAGCAGTTCCAAAGTGCCGATGAGGGAAGCGAAAACACCACCGCGGTCGATATCACCGACCAGGAGGACAGGGGCATTAGCCATTTTAGCCACTCGCATGTTGACTATTTCTCTCTTTTTGAGGTTTATCTCTGCTGGGCTGCCTGCCCCTTCGATGACTACGATTTCATAAGTAGAGCGCAGTCGGCTTAGAGAGTCTTCGATTACCTTTAGCAGATTGGGGGTATCTTTGTAGTATTGGCTGGCTTCCAGGCGCTTGACCACCTTACCTAGGACTATTATCTGTGATCTGGCCTCGGCTTCAGGTTTAAGAAGGACAGGGTTCATGTAGACGGAAGGTTCAATGCCGGCTGCCTCAGCTTGTACTGCTTGAGCCCGTCCGATTTCGCCGCCTTCTCTGGTGACGAAGGAGTTTAAAGCCATATTCTGCGCTTTGAACGGGGCGACTCTGAAGCCTTCTTGGTGGAAAATACGGCATAAGCCGGCTACAATTATGCTCTTGCCTGCGGATGATGAAGTACCCTGTATCATCAAGGTTTTAGCTGGCATGGCTCGGTACTCCAATCTCTTTTATAGCCTCGATTAGTTTCTGGCATTCGGGCAAGGTGCGTGGTGCCAGGCGTATGTATTGGGGCAGGCCGAAGGAGGTACAATCACGGACTAATATGCCTCTATTTAACAGGGCTTGCCTTAAGGCTGTGGCATTTCCGATTTTGACCAGGAAGAAATTGGTTTGCGAGAGCAGTGGCGGTAACCCGAGTCGTTCCAGTTCTTTTATCAGAAAATCTCTGGCTTCTCGGATTTTGCTGCCGCACTCTTTGAGGTAGCTGTCAGCATTCAGGGCAAGGATGCCAGCTTTTTGTGCCGGGGCGTTGACATTCCAGGGCGGACGGACACGTTTCAGGACAGAAATGATTGACTCGGCAGCTATGGCATAGCCGAGGCGCAGTCCGGCCAGGGCATAGTCCTTGGTCATCGACCGCAGGATAATCAAGTTGCCGTGGTCTGCCATGTCTTGAGACGACCATGCACTTTCAGTGAAGGCAATATAGGCCTCATCCAGTACAACAAGGGCGTCTTTACAACTTGACATAATGTTATTAACCTGTTCCCTTAACATGTATTGTCCAGTAGGGTTGTTGGGGTTACACAGAAAAACGGCTTTATGTCGGTGTTGTTGGAGCAAGTTCGTCATTTCATCCGTGTTCAGCTTGAAATCCGGCTCCTTGAGGACAGGCTGTTTCAATATCCGGGTATCGGCAAGGTAACACGCAACTTCGTATTCACCATAGATAGGTTGAGGAATAAGAACAAGGTCATTCGGTTCAAAATAGGCGGTGGCTATAAGCCTGATTAGCTCGGTGGAACCGCTGCCTATGATGAGTTTAGCTGGGGCTATGTTTAGCTTTGCAGCTAGCGCTTGCTTCAGTTCACTGGCTTCAGAGTCAGGGTAACGTTCGATTGATGTGTCGGCTAAGGCGTCTCTTACGCCCGGAGGTGGCCCGAACGGATTGCAGCTGACGCTGAAGTCAAGGATAGTCTCCAGGGAAACATCAGATTTGTTTAACTCTGTGTAGTCTATGCCGCCGTGGACACAGGGGGTAACTTTGTTTATGGCTGGTCTAGGTTGCAACAAGATATATCACCTCGGCTAGTATGGATATCGAACACCAGACAATGGCTGCTACAAGAATAATTTGACGAGAAGCGTCGATAGTATCAAGCGACAGGGGGAAATGGTTGTCACCCAGCTTGTAATACCCCGCTTTTTCCAGTTGTACTCCTAGAGCGCCGGCGATGGCGCCCATTGTCCAGCCGGCATTAGGGCTTTCTGTTTTCTTGTGGTCGCGAATCATAATGTGCCAGGCTTGCGACATCTTTCTTCGGCATATCGGGGAGACTAAAACTATTATTAAGGCGGTAACCCTTGCCGGGATGAAATTGGCAACATCATCCAGTCGGGCAGCGAATTTGCCCAGATATTCCCAGTGCCCGTGATATCCCATCATGGCATCGAAGGTATTTATTACCCGGTATGCTATGGCACCGGGCACACCGAATAGCAGGAAGTAAAATATAGGAGCTACAAAGCTGTCACATATATTTTCGGCGGCTGACTCTACTGCAGCCGATATCAACTGGCTCTTGTTGAGATCATCGGTGTCACGACTGACCAGAGACTTCAAGCTCATTCGCGCTTGGGCCAGTTTGTCTTTGGCTAGAAGTACTCTAACTGCAGCGACGGCTTGCCTGAGTCCACGTAAGGAGAAGGTGAATTTCAGCAAGAGCCCGGCAACGATGATGTAAACTACGGGGTTAACCTCT
>Ga0209636_10004403_pt1 | contig 14347 bp, 12 predicted proteins | sample DeeMarSWOR152_54_FD_187464 | JGI IMG/M metagenome (GOLD analysis project Ga0209636, IMG submission 187464) | Marine sediment microbial communities from White Oak River estuary, North Carolina - WOR-1-52-54 (SPAdes) (version 2) | ecosystem: Environmental > Aquatic > Marine > Intertidal zone >...
TCCTCACCCTGGTGATCGGGCTCGTGGATCCGGTCCCGCCCGACTACGAATTGAGAGTCCTGGGGATTCCGAACCCATGATGGGGTAGGCTCTACGGAGCGAAGTACGATTATCCGAATTACCGGGCAGGGTCAGAAATGGCCCTGCCTTTTTTATGGTCATCTCAGTACCAAGCCTCAGATGGCAGTGACAACGGTTCACCTCACCCTTCTTTAAGACCGTCTCACCGAGTTTTACCAAAATTACGAGAAAAGAAGAGATACCCCTAGCAAATCTAAGATTTTGTGAGAATTTTGAAATTTCCTTCCAGAATATCATTCTTGGGCAGTGAGAATGTGCCTACAGTAGCGGAAAAATCTCAAGAAGAGGATTGGTCAAAATTACCCACAATCGCTTTAAATTACAGTTTTATTCTCGAATCAACTATGGTAATAAAGGAACAGGCATTGAAAAACCCACTTCAATACGCCACGGCTCCAATGGACCGACAACACGACCCCGACGCCATGATGTGTTTAATGGCGAGGCCCTTCCGGAAGATGCCAATATGAAGCCTCCAAGGGGGGTTTCCGTACCCCCTTGGAGGCTTTTCCCTTCAACGTGCCGGCCAGTGCTTTCCCAAAAAATATGCTACGGGCATATACCGCTGCTCATGTCTAACGAAAACGGCAGGGAATGAAGCATTTTTTGCTGCACGAACGTTGGTAGAGAATCTTCAGGTACTACCCTCCTGTTCCACTTCGACTATGCCAGTGAAGGAGGATACCATGCGAGAAAGAACGATTCGATCCACTGTCATAGGGATTGCCCTGTCCATGATGGTCGTTCTCTTCCCCTGTTTCGCCCAGGCCAAACAACCGGAGCCGTCGTGTCAATGCGTGGAAGGCGAAGAACCCCTTTCAATGAACTATGGAGAACACACCATCGACTGCCAGATCGCTGATCCCACTGACACGGACAAATTCAGCTTCTATGGCGTGGTGGGAGATGAAATCAGGGTTATCGTTTCCCGTACTTCCGGTAACTTATACCCCCGCTTGGAAATCTGGGATCCAGATGACCAGAAGATTGTGGATGAATGGGACCCCTTTGATGTCGCGGTTGATGCAACTCTGGTCAAAACAGGCGCATATCTGATAGCGGTATCCGATAACCCTCTTGATTATACAGGCGAGTATAATCTTCAACTGGAGAAGATCCCTCCAGTTTTCGCTCCCCCCGGTATTCCCTATGATTCACCCGAAAGCGATGAGATTGACCTCGACACGGATATGGATTTCTTTGTTTTTGAGGGTGCTAATGGAGCCAATATCAGACTCGTCGTTTCGCGCGCTTCTGGGAACTTATACCCCCGCTTGGAGGTCTGGGATCCGGATGGTCAGAAGATTGTAGATGAATGGGACCCCTTTGATGTTTCGGTGGAAGAAACCCTCGCCAAAACAGGAACCTATGTTATGGCCGTATCTGATCAGCCTCTTGATTATACCGGTGCATATGAGGCAGAAATCCACTGCCTTACAGGCCCCTGTCCCCAACCTCCAGTCCAACCAGATGTCTCAGGTTGTATCAGGGAAAGAGGTCAGCCGCTAGTCGGCAAACGGGTAAAACTCATACCAAGGAGAGGGGATGCAATGAGGACGAAGACGGATCAATATGGTAAATATGAATTCTTCGATATTCCCAGCGGGCGATTTACCGTTAAATTCAGACATAGCAAGCAATAGAGAAGCTCTTACCCTTACGCAAACGAAATCACCTGTCGCTTTGAAGAGCCTGCGAGGAGGCCAAAGTCAAGGAAAACTTCAGCAATCAATGTGTAACGCCAAAAGAACCATAGGAGCAGTTAGTGAGTTGCTCTGGGGGAAAACGTGCGGGTAGAGGATGGAGAAGTCTTTTTAAAAAACCGGGTCCAGAGACCGGCAGGTTACATGCAAAGCCGACTCGAACAAAATCTTTATAGGTAAGAGAAAGAGACAGGTTTGAGGTAAGGCGGGATCGAGGCTTATCTAAACAACGGAGGTATCAAGATGAGAAAGAAAAGTTGTTATGTAATCGTTTTTCTTGGTATTTTGTGCAGTTACTTTTCTTTTGCCCGGAGTGCGGATAGAGGGGAGATTCGTTCAGGAGAGACAAAAACCGGATTCTTAAGTTCACCTGGTTTTGCGGACTCCTGGAACTTTTACGGTGGGGAAGGGGACCGGGTAATTATTACGGCTGCTGAGATCAGTGGATATGTGGAGCCAGAGATCTACCTTTACCCCCCGGATAGCGGTGAACTTGAGGCTTCAGCTATTGGCCCGAATTCTGGCAAACGGCTCGATCACCAGCTCCAACGGACAGGACTCTACACCATTGTGATCAGCGATTATTACCTGGATGAAGAAGGGGACTATGGCATTGCCCTGGTGAAGATACCCGGGGCAGCAACTTCGCCAACAGATCCTGATGGCGGCCTTATTGCTTCAGGAGATGGGAAGACGGGAATCCTCACCCATCAAGCCGATACGGACATCTATCAGTTTTACGGCAAAGTGGGGGATCATACGGTTATCACGGCCGCCGAGATCAGCGGATATGTGGAGCCGGAGATCTATCTTTATCCTCCAGATAGCGGTGAACTTGAAGCTTCAGCTACTGGCCCGAATTCTGGTAAGAGGCTTGATCACACACTCGAGAAAACGGGGCTCTATACGATTCTGATCAGCGATTATTACCTGGATGAGGAAGGGGAGTATGGGATGTCTTTGACCAAGATCCCCCCCACATTACCTCCGGGAATTTACAATGCATATCCATCAAATGGCTCCGCCATTTGTAATATGAATGGTTCCTTTAGCTGGGACCCGGTGCAGGAAGCCACGGGATACGACCTTTACTTTGGAGAGGACGTGATAGAACCACTCGAAAAAGTCGGTGACAATCTACCATCCCCAAGACTGCCTTTCCCTGAAATGGAACCGGGCAGGGCCTATTACTGGCATGTGGTAGCCCATACTTCGGATGGTGATGTTCAAGGTCCCTATCTGTGGTTTTATGTCCCCGAGAACTGCGTGGTAATCAATAGAGTCAACCCGTGGCGTTGTGAGCCGAGAACAATCATTCGAATCATCGGAGAAAACTTCGGTGATACCCAAGGCGATAGTCTCGTTCATATCGGCAGGAAGACCTTTGATTCCAGCAGTCCCAGGATAAAGCTGTGGACCGATACCAAAATCAAAGTAAGAGTTCCGAAATACAAATGCAAATGGTTTAAAGGCGAAGACTCCAGAAAAGTGAAAGTGTGGGTGACCGTTGATGGTATCGACAGCAACACCAAGAGGCTTAAGGTCCTGAAGCCAGCAATCTGCCCATGAATTCGGATCGAGTCAGAAACAGAGGGCAGGGTCATAAATGGCTCGTGGACAACATGCCCGGGGCGCAGCCCTGCCGACTTCACATATGGAACGAGCCGGTTTATCGGTTCACCCCATACGGTAACTATGTTCATAAAAGATATTCCAATATTCCAAAGGGGTTGCAATAATCTGCGAAAAGCCATAGGGTGGGAATTGACGCTCACGATACAGAAAAAGACAGGGAAAAGTGTTTCCGATCTGATTGGGTGCACTTCAGTACGCCATTGCCCGAATAAACCGACACCATGACCTAGCCCTATATGGAAAGAGTCATGAGGGAGTGTTTTCAGAAGGTGCCCCTCTGAGGCCTCCAAGGGAGATTTTGAGATTCCCCTGGGGGCCTTTGCCATGTAAGCATCAATGAAGTAAAACCCATCGCCAGTTGGCAATAATAAGCTACGGGTCTCAAAGGTTCTTGTTGGCGCAACTTACACTGTATCTCCTCGTCGAAACAAGATGAGCGTGATTTGCTTTGAAACCAATTAAGGAGGAAAGAAAGATGGGTAAAAAAGCATTTGTTCTAGCCCTAATGTTGTTTGTTGGAGTGACCAGTTCGGCCTTGGCAGGTCCACCTCCATTTAGGGCGTGGAAATGCCTGGTTTACGATGGTGTGGTATGGAATTCGGACAATTTCACAGTTATGGAAGATACTGGGGTGTTCGTCACCAATCCCAACTCCGTTACGGTTCAAGTCTGGATGAGGATTTTCAACAAAGATGGCAAGGAGGTGTGGCAAGGTCCGCTCCTTGATCACTTTGAGCCGTTGCTCGACGTACCTCCTATGGGGTTTGTGTGGATGCCCCTGGGTTTTGCACTATCCCAGGCAGGGATTGTAACAGCAGGCAGGGAGAAATTTACCTATCAGATTTCAATGTCAAAGCCTGACGTTACCAAACCAGAACCGAGGCTCAAGTGCGTGGTTGAGGTTAAACAGGTAATCTGGGAAACCGCAGTCTTTCCATTGGACATGCTAGGGAAGGCACCAATCAAAGACTGGTGCGAGGCCGCTCCGGCGAAGTGGACAAAATGCCCTACGCTAAAGTGAGGTGAATAACGGAGCACTGTTGACCTAATGCATGTGGCGCTTAGAGGCTCCTGGGGACAGGCATATAGCTACCCCTGGAGCCCTTTCTCTTATTCTTTATGAAGGGGAGCTGGGGGTTCACCCGCCAAAGCGAGATGCGCTGGATAATATGACTGGTCTTTCAACATGTGATAGGTTTTGAAATCTTTCATTGAATACCTCCCTTTGATGCTTAGGATCATCCATCCACATCTTGGAGAGGTATTCTTTTTGGAAAACGTTGTAAATCACTCCTTAACCTTCATAGCATAGCTTGGACCATCAGCAGAGCTGAAGGTTTTAGGTGTTAATTAAGAAAACCAACATACAAATGCAAATGGTTTAAAGGCGAAGACTCCAGAAAAGTGAAAGTGTAGGTGACCGTTGATGGCATCGACAGCAACACGAAGAGGCTGAAGGTTAAGAAACCAGAGACATGTCCATAAGCTCAGATGGGGGCAGAAAAAACAAGGCAGAATCATTCAAGGATCTACCTTTTCTTCTTCTCCCCGGAAATGCCTTGGCCCCATTCACTGCTATCCAGGGTCAAAGTATCCAGAGGGGTCTCGGAGCGGACAATCCTCTGGCTCCGTGTTTGAAAGGGATTCACGGCCGCCAGGCAGCTGTGGGGAAATTACGTCCCCTGGGGTTGCCGGTATGTTTCAAAGTGGACGAAATCCGCCCGTTCCTTTCTCCTGGGCGCGGAGACCTCCCCCTGGGGGTAACCCAAAGGGGTCATGGCAACGACGGAGAGGTTCCCGAGAACCCCGAGAAGGTCTTCCACCTTCTTGGCGTCGAAGAGCCCAACGATGACAGTCCCCAGTCCCAGGGAATGCGCCGCCAGACAGAGGTTCTCCATGGCTATGCCGGTATCGAACATAAACCAATCCCCCTTGTCCGTCGTGACCTCCCCCCTTTTGAATCCGGAGAGGTTTCGCATGGCGCACAACACCAAGAGGATGGGCGCGTCCCTCACAGAGGAGAGGGCCGGGTTCCCGGATGAAAGGGTATCCGCGATCCTAGCCTTCATTTGGGGTTCCCTGACGACGATCACCTCCCAACACTGAGTATTCGCCCACGATGGGGCCCACCGCACCGCCTCCAGAACCGTATCAAGAGCCTCATCGGAAACGGAATCGGGCTTGTATTTGCGGATGCTTCTCCTCCCCTTGATGGCCTCCAAGACGTCCATAGTCATGACCTCCGTTTCGATATCTCGCAATAGAGAACAGATTCCATGGGAATATAGCCCAATTTTCCCTGTTTTTCAAAGCCCTCGTGGAGGAAATCAGCCGCCGGGGGCGCGTCCTCTCCGAAATTCGCGATCTCACGCGCAGCGATGGGAAACCGCTGCTTGAATATTTTTTCACTTGACATCCACCCCTGGGCTCCCTATTATCTTCGTGCACCTATTTCCCTTTTATGAGGATGAACCACGGTGATGTCATGGCAGGCCCGGTTGATATCATAAGATCCGGTAAGGTCGAGGGGCTTCGCAACGCGGGGCACCGATTTGAGTGGTCAGAGGGACAGGCCTCCCTTTGCCTGGACGCCGTCCAGTTTCGGGACAGGGAGGGCGGCATTATCTGTTACTCCAACCCTCCGGTCCACTCCGTGGGAAACCCGGGGCTCGACGCCTATCTCGAGGCGATACGGATCGTCTCCGAAAACCGGGGCGAATTCCGGTTCCTCGTCTTGTACGGGGCATGTGACCCCGTACATGCCGGAGGCGACCTCAAGGAGAGCCTCGCCAAATTGGACGAGACCATCGCAACGAAAAAAGAGATGGAGGCAAAAGGGGCCCAAGCCGCGGAGATCGATGCCCTCTTCGGCTGGGGGGATATGAGGTTGGAAAAGGGATTTGCCCTCTACAGCGGGGTGAGGGCCCTGGCTGAGGATGTGCGATTGATCGCCCTGTGCGGTGGCGGCACGCGATTCGGCGGTTCCGCCGAGATTTCGCTGATGGCCGATTACCTGGTGGGGGACTCCAGATCGGGGATGTGTTTCAGCGAGGCCATGATCGGGTTGCTTCCGGGCTGGTCGGGTGTCGGGAGGACCCTGACCAAGGCGGGCGTGCTCAATGCCAAGTTCATGGCCATGACATCGACGGAGGTCAAGGCCCATCAGCTGAGGGAGATCGGAATCTATAACCGTGTGGTGGAAATCCCCCTGCCCTTCCCCAAGCTGGAGAGGACGGACGATAAGGAGGGGGACAGGGCGCGTTTTCGAGAGGCCTTGCAAAAACATAACGACGAGGCGGGCATGCTCCTGTTGCCCGAGGCCTTGGAAATGGCGGTGTGTCCTGGAGATGACATCCCCTGTATAGCAGAGGCACACAGGAGGAATCTGGCCACGGAAGGAGAGATAGCCCAACAGGTTGCCAGGAGAAAGGACCCCGAGACCTATCGGGGTCTCTGGGGAAAAACCCTGACCGAGGTTAAGGACTCCATAGCCGAATCGGGAAGGCCCCTCGCTCCTCAATCCATCGAGGCACTGGAGGGGCTTTTTTCGGGATATGACCCGTTTCGGTTCAACGAAAAGGAGTTCGTGAGGGCGGAGATGGAGGCGGATGCGAGGCTATACAGGGACCCCAGGTTCCGGGCGGGAATCATCGCCACCCTCGAAGGGAAAGTGGCAGACTTCAGGGAGGAGTGACCAAATGAGACACTATTTCGAGAGGATGGACCCCATCGGGAGGGAGCTCACCGAGAACGAGCGCAAGAGGATGGAGGAAAACGTAGCCTTCATCGAAAAGGAAGAAACGGTAATAGAAGAGGCCAAGGAAAGGGTGAAGAACGCGGGCATTCCCGCCGAAAGAATTAACCAAAGGGGGGAAAACACGGCGTGGCAGAGGCTCGACATGCTGGTGGACCCGGGGACCTTTCTGCCCCTGAATAGCATGTACAACCAATTCTTCAATGAGGAGGGTTCCACCGGCCTGGTCAATGGTATCGGCCAAATTTCGGGCCGGCATGCCTGCATTATCGCCTCGGATAACAAGGTCCTCGCCGGCGCCTGGGTAGCGGGCCAGGGGGAGAACATCTTCAGAGCCCTGGAAATGGCCGAGATCCTCAACATTCCCGTGGTGTGGGTCCTCAACTGCAGCGGGGTGAAATTGACCCAGCAAGAGGAGGTTTACGCGGGGAGGAGATCGGGGGGACATACCTTCTTCAGACATGACCAGCTGATCCAACGGGGAATTCCCATCATCGCGGGGGTCTACGGCACCAATCCCGCCGGCGGCGGATACCATGGGATTAGCCCGACGATCATGTTTGCCCATAAGAATGCCAACATCGCCGTGGGTGGTGGGGGAATTGTCAGCGGGATGAGCCCCAAGGGCGGATTCGATTTAGAAGGGGCGGAGATGATTATCGACGCCACCCGCAAATTTAAGGCGGCCCCACCCGGGGGGGTGAAGATTCACCATGACCGCACGGGATTCTTCACCGAGGTGTTCGATACGGAGGAGGGGGTTATCGGTGCCATCAGGGAATGCATGGCGGGCATGCCCATGTATAACCCCGATTTCTTCCGGGTGGCCGAGCCCAAACCCCCTCGGTTCCCCGCTGAGGAGATGAACCTCATCGTTCCCTTCAACCAGAAATTGACCTACGACATACACCAGGTCTTGGCCAGGGTTTTCGACAACAGCGAGCACATGGAATTCAGGCCTGATTATGGCCCGGAAGTTTACTGCGGCCTTGCTAAACTCGACGGTTTCCTGGTGGGCGTCATTGCCAACAGGCAGGGCTTCTTGGGCAAGGGATATCCCAACTATGCGGAGGATCAGTACCTGGGGATTGGGGGAAAGCTGTACCGGGAAGGACTGATCAAGATGAACGAGCTGGTAACCCACTGTGGAAGGGATCGAATTCCCATGATCTGGCTCCAGGACACCTCGGGAATCGATGTGGGGGATATCGCTGAAAAGGCGGAACTCCTCGGCCTGGGCCAATCCCTCATATACTCCATCGAGAGCTCCGGTGTCCCCATGGCCTGCGTTGTGGTGAGAAAGGGCACAGCGGCGGCCCACTATATCATGGGCGGCCCCCAAGCCAACAGGAACAACGCCTTTACCCTGGGCACGCCCGCCACCGAGATCTACGTGATGCACGGAGAGACGGCCGCCGTGGCCGCCTTTGCCAGAAGATTGGTCAAGGAAAAGGATGAGGGGCGGCCCCTGGAGCCCATCATCGATAGGATGAACGCGCTGGCCCGGCAATACCATGAACAATCCAGGCCCGTGTACTGCGTCCAAAAGGGATACGTGGATGAGGTGGTCCCCTTCGCCCAGTTGCGGGAGTATCTCGTCGCCTTTGTCCGGTGCTGCTTCCAAAATCCCAGGAGCACCTGCCCTCCCCACCAGATGATGTTGCCCAGGATCATCAAGGGGTGATGGTCTGCCCGGGTTCCACTTCGCTCGCCTGTCCGGGCCCACGGTTCTTGGTCGGCAGCGCGCTTACCTTCCCTTATACTGGGCCTTCTCCGGCCAGTCACCGGGATAAATCTGACCGGGCTTCTCGCCCAGCTTCACCTTGAGCTCGGCAAGCCCGTTCCGTCTGAACTCCTCCCGGGGCCCCTTGGGGATTCGTCCGTTCAATATGGCCTCGGACCGAAGCCGGCGGCCAATCGTCTTCTCCATAATGGTGCCCAGCTCCAGGAGACGGTCCACATCGATACCGGTCTCAATGCCCATCTCGTCCATCATCACCACCATGTCCTCCATGGTCGCCAGGCCAACCACATTGGGGTCCCTATAGTAATAAGCGCCGGTGCCGGTAACCGGAACCCGATCCAGGAAATTGGCTGGCTGTCCACCCAACCCGCCAATGGTGCCCTCAAAGATCTCGATGCCCGCCTGGAGGGCCGCCAACACGTTGGCCAGGCCCCACCCCCTGGTCACGTGGAAATGGGCGATGTGGAGATCGCGGTTGGGAATTTCGTCCAGAATCATGGAGAAGTACCGGTAGACCCGATCGGGCGGTGCGGAGCCGTCATGGTCGGCATGCTCGATATCTGCCGCACCGATATCCAGCCATCGCTTGGTAAATTCCACGGCATCCTCAAATCGGGTGGGCCCGGAGATGGGACTCCCCCAGATGGTGCTGACGCAACCGTTCATCTTAATGCCCACATCGGATGCCTTCTTGATGCACCGCTCGGCCTCCTTCCAGTAGTCGGGAAGGCTTGTGCCTGAATTAACGAAGTGATGCTCCTCGTCCGTTGAAACCATCATCAAGATCCGGTCCGGCCCCCAACCCTCCTTCTTGGCCTCAATGGCCCGATCCACGGCCCGCTCTCGGATGGTTACGGCGGTCAACTCGACGTCATCCCAGTTCACCCCGGCCCTGGCCAATTTCTTGCTCCCCCGCACCCTTTTCATGAGGTCATCCGCGTCCTTGAACTGGGGCATGTAGGCAGGAGGGCCTAAGTTGGTCACCTCCAGGTGTTTAAAGCCGCAGAGGATCAGTTCCTCCACGTAGAAGAGCTTGGCCTCGGTGGGAATCCAGATCTCCTCATGCTGGAATCCGTCGCGAACCGTGATATCGCCCACGCGGACCTTCTTGGGATAGTTCAGTTGAAAGGTACCACCCATTATGATCCTCCCTTAATGATCAATAGCTTTATCGGCTCATTGTATACGGAATTCCGTTACCGAAATAGTAAACGTATACAAGTTGGAAGGGAATTTCAATCGCCTTTGTGAGGGCGACCTGTGTAGCCGGTTGAAGGGATAAAGATTCTAACATCCCTATAAAAGTGGATTTCCCTTTAACCTCCACGTCGTCCCATCGGGCCCGTCCTCCAGCGCGATCCCCATCGATGTCAGGGATTCCCTAATCTCGTCGGCCCGCTTCCAATCCCTCCGTTTTCTGGCCTCATGCCTCTCTCCAATCATCCGGTTGATTTGGTCATCGGTAATCGGAAGTCGGGTCAACTCCCTTCGTCTCTGTTCCTCGAAGTAATCCCCGGGAGGGCACTGAAAGAGGCCCACGATGCCCCCGAACCGTCGGAAATGATCCCTGGCCGGAGCCAGGAGGTTCTCAAGGAGACCCCGGGGTAAGCCCTCATCCCCCATCAGGGTGTTGAGATTTCGGGCCAGGTCGTGGAAGTGGCCGAGGGCCAAAGCGGTGTTGAAGTCGTCATTCATGGCCTTCTGGAATCTTTTCGGAAAGGCCTTTACCCCTTCAATGGCCCTCTGAACCCCCTTTTCGAGGATTCCCTCTTCCCCTTGAGCGGTTAAACCCCCTCCCCCCCATTCATCCATCCTCCTCAGGGTGGAGTAGAACCGATCCATGCTCGTCTTTGCCTCGGCCAAATTCCGATCGGAAAAATCCACGGGACTTCGATAGTGGCGGGACAGCAGAAACACACGCACGATTTCCGGATGGTAGCGTTTGAGAACATCCTTGATGGTGAGGATATTCCCCAGCGATTTGGACATCTTCTCCCGATTGATATTCACAAAACCATTGTGTATCCAGAATCGGGCGAAGGGTTTTCCCGTGGCCCCCTCCGATTGGGCGATTTCGTTTTCGTGATGCGGGAAGATCAGATCCTTTCCCCCACCGTGAATGTCAAGGGTATCCCCCAGGTACGCGTGGCTCATGGCGGAGCATTCGATATGCCAGCCCGGCCGTCCCCTTCCCCACGGGCTCTCCCAGGACGGTTCGCCCGGTTTGCTGGCTTTCCACAGGGCAAAATCGAGGGGATTCCGTTTCTTCTCATCGATCTCGACCCGCGCCCCGGCTCTCATCTGCTCGGGATCACGTTTAGAGAGCTTCCCATACCCTTCAAACGTATCCACGGAGAAGAAGACATCACCATCCATCTGGTAGGCGTATCCCTCCTCCATCAGCGTTTCGACCATGCGGATCATTTCCCCGATATGGTCCGTCGCCTTGGGCTCTTGGGTTGGTTTTTCAAGGCCCAGGGCCTCCATATCCATGGCGAATTCCCGAGTATAGCGATGGGCGATTTCGTCCCATGGGAGGCCTTCAACATTGGCCCGCTTGATGATCTTATCATCCACGTCGGTAATGTTCCGGACATAGGTGACCTCGTACCCCAGGAAGCGGAGGTATCGGAAGATGATGTCAAATACGACGGTTGACCTGGCGTGGCCGATATGGCAAAGATCGTAGACGGTTACCCCGCAGGCATACATGCCCACCTTCTTCCCCCGCAGGGGTTTGAAGGCCTCCTTTTTTCCCGAGAGGGTATTATAGATCCTCAACATCGGGATTCCCCCTCGACCAAGACAACGGATTGTCCCAGGATTCCCTCCCCCCTTCCGGAGAACCCCAGCCCCTCTGGGTTCGTCGCCTTGACATTTATCCGGTCGATCCCTATCTCCAGAACGTCCCCTATCTTGTGGATCATCATCGGGATGTATTCGGCCAACCTCGGCTCCTGCGCGGTGACGGTGGCATCTATGTTAAGGATTCGGAAACCCTTTTCCCTTGCCTTCTCCGCTACCTTTTTGAGCAATACCATGCTGCTCATATCTCGATACCGGGGATCCGTATCGGGAAAATGCCTGCCCAGGTCCCCCTCCGAGATGGCACCCAAGATGGCATCGCAGATGGCGTGAATCAGGACGTCGGCGTCCGAGTGACCGAGCAATCCCTTTGAACAGGGGATTTCAACCCCCCCCAAGATGAGCCTTCGCCCTTCAACCAAGGGATGGACATCGAAGCCAATGCCCACTCTCACCGAACGGGCCATTGGGATTCTCTCCAATCGAACTTCCCTACCTCGAGAATGCAGTGGGCCAGGGAAATATCCTCGGGACTGGTAATCTTGATATTGAAAGGGGACCCTTCAATGACCTTCACCTGAATCCCCATCCGTTCGACGAGGTACGCATCATCGGTACCTCGTATTCCCTCTCTAAACGCCCTCTCATAGGCCTCCTTGATGACATCATACCGAAAGCCCTGAGGCGTTTGAATGTGGAAAAGGGTATCTCGCCTGAGGGTATCCAGGACTTCTCCCCTCTCATCAACCCGCTTGATGGTATCCCGGGCAGGTACCCCCGTGACGGCGGCCTGCACGTCTTTCATGGCCGCCATAAGCCTCTTGATGATGGCGTGGGAGACGAAGGGTCGAGCTCCATCGTGGACGATGGCCACGTCACAGCGACCTTCCATGGCCTTGAGGCCATTCCATACGGAATCCTGTCTGTGTTCCCCCCCGGCGACAAGCTGGACGACCTTGGTGATCCCGTATTTTTGGATGATCTCCCCCTGGCAATAATCGAAGTCCCCTTCGTCGAGGACCAAATATACGTGCCCAATTCCGTCGAATCCCTCGAATGCCCTCAGCGTGTAGACGAGCAGAGGGATTCCGTTGAGGGAGATGAACTGTTTCTTCACCTTCCCTCCCATCCTCTGTCCCTTTCCAGCTGCAGCGATGATCGCGTCGGTCCTCATCGAGGTTCACTCGCAATGGCGTCGGAATTTCTATCCCTTTCCTCTGGCAGAATGCCCGACGGTATTGTTAACCGCATAGAAGTAGCCTCCACCGGCATCGCCCCCCACCTTCGCGAATATCATCCTGCCCGCGGTGGTCTGCAATATCTGGGTAACCATGACGTCGATATTCTTTCCCATGTGCTTCAATCCATTTTCAACGACCACCATGGTCCCATCGTCCAGGTAGGCCACCCCTTGGCCGGGCTCTTTTCCCTCCCTGATCACCTTCACGCTCATGTCTTCCCCCGGCAAGACAACGGGCTTAAGGGCATTGGTCAATTGGTTGATGTTGAGCACATCCACTCCCTGGAGTTCCGCCACCTTGTTGAGGTTTGAGTCATTGGTGATGATCTTAGCCCCCATCTTCTTGGCAAGCTCCACGAGCTTCGCGTCGACCTCTTTTATTCTGGGGAAATCCTGCTCGATGATCTTCACATCAACGTCGACCTGTTTCTGGATTCGATGTAAAATCTCCAATCCCCTTTTCCCACGAGTTCGCTTGATGGGGTCCGCTGAATCGGCCACGTGTTGAAGCTCGTGAAGGATGAATTGGGGAATGACAAAGGTTCCCTCGATGAATCCCGTCTCGCAAATATCTGCAACCCGCCCATCGATAATGACGCTCGTGTCCAAAATCTTCGGATTCTCAGTGGCAAAGGGCAATTTAGGGCTTCCCCTGAACGCAAACTCTTCTCCCTTTCTCAATCCTATTCTCAAGCCAATGTACCCGGGGATGGCATAGGTAACCAGGTAAGCGGCCATTGAGAGCCGGGTTCCCGTTACCACATCGGCGAGGAATGCATCGGCCAAGAATTTGGCCACGACGAAACCGGCAATCAACCCGAGGGCGCCGCCACAAAGGCTTCTCAAGGAAACCTTTTTAACGCTCTCCTCTATCAAAATGCTCAGGATGGCAACCATCAAACCACCGGCTGTCCCCCAGAGGATGGCCCACCGTGTTCCGAGGAGCTCCCCCGCAATGAGTAATCCGCCCATGGAGCAGATGAGGATGATAAATAGCCGTAAAAGCATAATTCCCATTCTTGACCTCCCGTGCCTAAAGGGGAAAAGATAGATGGTAAATCCCTTACCCGCCCGTGAGGGGGGATGGAGTTTCTCTTGCCGAATCGGAGCCAGGCAGAGTGATCGGGGACTGGGTTATCGGGGGGCTAGAAGGAAAGGGACAGGATAGAATGAATTACGCGTCCTTCCTTCAACCTTCGAATCGAAACCCCTCATGATTCGAAGATCTTTTTTATCTCTATGAGAATCTCTGCTTCCCTACAATCCCTTGCCACCGCGAGTTCCTTAACCAGGAGATTTTTGGCCGTGTCGAGGATCTTTCGCTCCCCAAAGGAGAGGGTCTTTTCCATCTTGAGTACCTGAAGGTCGCGCAACACCTCGGCGAT
>Ga0209636_10004404_pt1 | contig 14344 bp, 12 predicted proteins | sample DeeMarSWOR152_54_FD_187464 | JGI IMG/M metagenome (GOLD analysis project Ga0209636, IMG submission 187464) | Marine sediment microbial communities from White Oak River estuary, North Carolina - WOR-1-52-54 (SPAdes) (version 2) | ecosystem: Environmental > Aquatic > Marine > Intertidal zone >...
AGATCATTGAAAATTTAAAATTTTATGAAATAAAAATTTTAACGAGGAGGTAAAATGGCTGATAAGAAGAAAATACTCATCATTGATGATGACATAGATTTTAGAGAGCAGGCTAAGATTGTACTGGAAACAGAGGATTACGAGGTTTTGGAGGCTGAAGACGGTACAACAGGTCTGGAAATCATCAGGAAAAAGAATCCAGATTTTATCCTGTTGGATGTGATGATGGAAGAGGTGGATACGGGTGTCAAAATGGCGGATGAAATCGCCAAACTTAGTAAAGCACCTGTGGTCATTTTATCATCGTTTGCTAATGCAGCAAAACAGATTTTTGATACCAGTGCGGTGCCAGTGAAAGAATATTTACAAAAGCCATTGAAATCAGATGAATTATTATCACTGGTTAAAAAATATTGTTAATATTATTAGTGAACCCAGTATAAAAAGGTGATATACCGATTCCATTGCTTTTACAACCTATTGTTTTTTGGTAATGAATTTGTATTATTTTAGCGATGGAATCGGTTTTTAGAGTACACTCATTAGTTAAAAAGGATGTCTATGTTATCACTCTTATTTACTATAATAGCAAAGAAGTTTGGCTTGTTCTAAAAAATATACAAACCGATTGGAATCAATGAATCATCCCAAAGGTTCCAAAACCTTCGGAAGAGTCTGCTCGAAATAACATAAGAACTGATTCAAAAAATTGCCCTCTCTTCTCCTATTGATAAAAAATATCGGATGTTCAAAGAAATGAATGATAGCGTTTGCACCGAACATCCGATATTCTTTTATTTAGTAAATTTAATATTGCGAAATTCAATTTTTTTTCTTAATATAGTATCAGTTCTTAATTTTAATAATTAATAAACTTTTATCTTTTTATTTTTTCGGTATAATCCAAAATACAAAAGGAGACACCAGATGATATCAAAAGAAGAAGCGTTAGAGTATCATTCTCGTGAACGTCGTGGAAAATTAGAAGTCTGTACAACTAAACCATGCGTGACTCAAAAAGATCTATCTTTAGCTTATACACCTGGCGTAGCTGAACCCTGTCGAGAAATTCATAAAAATATCGAGGATGTATTTAAATACACTGCTAAAGGAAATCTGGTTGCAGTGGTGAGCAATGGTACAGCGGTCCTGGGCTTAGGCGACATAGGGCCTGAAGCTGGCAAGCCAGTGATGGAGGGTAAAGGAGTTTTATTTAAACGTTTTGCGGATATCGATGTCTTTGACATTGAAATTGACTCAAAAGATCCTGATGAAATCATAAATATAGTGAAAAAGCTGGAGCCTACCTTTGGTGGCATCAATTTAGAGGATATTAAAGCGCCAGAATGCTTTTATATTGAACAAGAACTAAAAAAGCAAATGAACATCCCTGTTTTTCATGATGACCAACATGGGACAGCTATTATTTCTGGTGCGGGATTGCTCAATGCGGTACAGTTAGTCGGAAAACGCATCGAAGATATCAAAGTTGTTATCAATGGAGCCGGAGCTGCGGGTATCGCCTGTGCCAAGTTTTATGTTGCATTGGGTGTAAGTAAAGACAATATACTCATGTGTGATAGCAAAGGTGTTATTTACAAAGGAAGAGAAGCGGGGATGAATCCGTATAAAGAGGAATTTGCAGTAGAAACAGAAGCTCGCACTCTGGAAGATGCAATGAAGGGCGCTGATATGTTCTGCGGTGTTTCGGCTCCGAATGTCGTAACAAAGGAAATGGTTCGCCGCATGGCGGATAACCCGATCATCTTTGCGATGGCAAACCCCGATCCTGAAATTACTTACGAAGATGCCATGGATGCCCGAGATGATATTATCATGGCAACAGGCAGAAGTGACTATCCCAATCAAGTCAATAATGTTCTTGGATTTCCTTTTATTTTCAGAGGTGCCCTGGATGTTCGAGCCACGGCAATTAATGAAAAAATGAAAGTTGCTGCCGCCCATGCATTGGCAAACCTCACGAAAGAACCCGTGCCATATACCGTCATCAAAGCGTATCGTTTGGATCGACTTGAATTCAGTCGAGAATATATTATTCCCAAACCGTTTGATCCAAGAGTTTTACTCTGGGAAGCCAGCGCCGTGGCAAAAGCTGCAATGGATAGTGGAGTCGCTAAGAAAAAAATAAACATTGACGAATATAAAGAGATGCTGGAAGCTCGATTGGGTATGTCCCGAAAAGTCATGCGGGTGATGATTAATAAAGCGAAAAAAGCACCAAAGAGAATCGTCTATCCTGAAGGTGAGCATGTTCCAATTCTCAAAGCCTGTGAAATTGTACTCGATGAAGGCATGGCTCATCCAATTCTGCTGGGTAATAAAGAAGTTATCAGGAGCAAAATTGATGAAATGAAGCTGAATTTGGATAAAGGTGTCGAAATTATCGATCCCATGAATTCAGAAAAATATAATAAATATGTTGAAACTTTTCACCAGTTAAGACATCGCAAAGGAGTGACTTACCAGGATGCCTTAAGATTGATGCAACGTCCGACATATTTTGGCTCGATGATGGTTCATCTGGGGGATGCCGATGGATTGGTAGAAGGATTAACAAAAAGATATCCAGAAACCATTCGACCCGCATTACAGATTATTGGGGTTAGACCTGGCGTAAAGAAGGTAGCTGGCGTTTACATGATGATTCTGAAAAATGGCGATATCTATTTCTTCGCCGATACAACCGTGAATATCGAACCCACTGCTGAAGATTTAGCTGAAATCGCTTTGCACTGTGCTAATGAGGTAAAACGATTTGACGTGGAGCCCAGGGTAGCAATGGTTTCTTTCTCTAATTTTGGAAGTACCCGTCATCATTTATCGGATAAGGTTAGTAAGGCAACCGAGATCATTAAAGAGCTCGCTCCCGATCTGTTGGTTGATGGAGAAATGCAGGCTGATACAGCAGTCGTGCCTGAGATTCTTGATAGTATTTATCCCTTTAGTACTTTAAAAGGTAAAAATGCAGCCAATGTTCTGATTTTTCCAAATCTTGAAGCAGGTAACGTCGCTTACAAATTACTTCAACGATTGGGCGGCGCAGAAGCCATAGGGCCCATCCTTGTCGGAATGCGTAAGCCAGTACATTTATTAGAAATTGGTAGCTTTAATGAAATTGATGTTGTGAATATGACAGCGATTGCAGTGATCGATGCACAGAATACAGACTAATTTTTCTGAAAAATAAGTGATTATATGTCATTCCGAACGAAGTGAGGAATCTGTTTAGATCACGATTGATATTAAATAGAATTTACTTATTTTTTAACAGATTTCTCCTTACTTCGTTCGTCGAAATGACATAATGGACGGTTATCGGAAATGTCATTAAAAAAGGGGGGATTATTTTAAGGTGATTCACGCCACAAGCCTGATCTGCTCAATATATTTAATAAAATCAAAAAAAGAACGCCGCCAAAAAGAGCAGTGAAGAGTTGGGGAGTCATCAATATGATTGCAACATTATCGGGGATTGTAAAATTAACAATATAAGGAAAAATAATTTTTACAGTCAAAATAAAAAAGAGATATTTAGCTACTGCTGCGAAAATAACGGCAATGATAATTTTCAACCATTTCACAAAATTTGCATGTTTCAAAATTAAGTAATATATCAAAAAGTAAACCAAAACTAATACAGTATTTGCTACAGCAATAAAAGGTACCAAGGGAGCTAATAAAGCAGGAAGTTGTCCTCTGATTAACGCAATCAGAGGAGTCAGACATCCGAGGATAGCCCCAGCAATCCAGCCAAGCAGTGTTACTGTAATGAACAATAGCATATTTATCAACGGGCCTGTAATCGGTTGCGGAAATCCTGCGATCTGGATAACCGTAGTCAGTGCAATTAATAGGGCTAAGCGAGAAATAAACAATGTCTTTTTTGATAATGGCATGTTATTTACCAAAAATAGTTGATTTTCAAGGAATATGAAACTCAATTTTTAAAAAGAAGTTCAATTGGATTAATTTTGGAGTGTATCGCCTTTATGCGATGCAGGCAGTCCATAAAGGGATTGCACTCCAATTCCTACAAAGGAAAAGGAAATATTAGAATTATATGACAAATAAAGCAAAAATATTAATCATTGATGATGAAGATGTGATATGCAAGGGTTGTAAACAGACATTAGAAAAAGATGCCTTTGAAGTTGATTATGCCAAAAACGGTCTTGTTGGACTGGCAAAGCTTCATGATAAAGCTTATGATATCGTTTTAATTGATTTGATGATGCCTCAAATTAAAGGAATGGACGTTTTAGAGTCGGTTAAGAAATATGATCCAGATATTGTAAAGATTATTATTACAGGATATGCCACAGAACAAGTGATCACTGAGGCGCTTGAAAAAGGCGCTTATGATTATTTGGCAAAACCGTTTTCAGCTAATGAACTCCGAGAGATTATCCAGCGAGCACTTCAAGCAAGAAAAAACAATCATCCCCAACTAGCCTCTCAAATTTGAAGCTCTTCCCAATAATCTGGAATTATGCACTTATTGTTCAAAAGGTTGAAATAACATAATTGCGTTTTTTTCTGAATCAAAAAACCAGGCGTGCTTACCCCAATCTGTATTCAAAACTATTTGATTCTCTTGAATCCGCATATTGAAATCTTCTGGAATAAAAAATTCTACATTATTTTCAACCAGTTGCGCCACAAACTTTTCGATTTCTTTATCGATCAGAATAATTAATCCTGAATTTGCTCCCTTTTGACCCAACCAGAGGATGGCATTCTCGACTCTCAATGCCGCCCACGGTTCAGTGTTTTCGTTTTCGACGTGATTTAAAAGTTTAAATTTAAAATTTTTTGTATAAAAAGCAATCGCCTGATTGAGATTTTCAGCGTAGAGATGAAAGTTTGCTTGAAATCTTGGCATTTTAGACTCCTATTTAAAACTCCACATTCGGTTGAATCAGCCAGATCAATTGGCTTTTCGGATCGGGATCAAACCGATCCAAATTGTGGTCATAAAACCTTACCCATTCCCAGCGCATGCCAAATCCTAATACCAAAAATACTTTTCTGTGAAATAAATTGATGGGAAATTTTTTCCCATAAGAAATTAAATGAGAAGCAGCAGGTGTCTTATCCTCAGACGATGGAATCGGGAGATGGGCTTGATATTTAAAAATGCTATTTTTAACCAAAGACCAGCCCGTAGATCGCCAGTCTGTGTGACTGCGCTCAATTGACAGTGTGAACATGTCTCGAAGGAATTCATTTTGATGAAATTTCGCACCAATCCGAAAATTCCATAATATTTTTCGTCGTTTTTGCTCGTTCAAATTCCCAACCAACATCAGTTCAATTTGATACCAGGAATCATGAAGATAAATATTGTTATAAATTTGATGCTTTCCAGTTGAAATTAAAAAACCTGCCAGGGCAGAGCCAGATTGTTTAAGCCGATTTGCAGCGCTATCTCGATAAGCGAGAAAAAATACATTGCCTAAAAATAATGAAAACGCATAAGGTTCTTCAAAACCAACACCAACTGAACGCAAAATATTTAAATCGGAATAAATGTTAAATCGATTATAAGTATTGTAATAATCGGTCTCAAGATAACTGCTCAAAGCCGATAGGGGATAGCCAGTAACTTGAAATAACAGATAGCTGGGGAATATCAACCGCCGTCCCAATCTGAGGTAAATCTCTCCTTCTTCTCCTTTCTGCAAAGCAACAGGCTTTTGCAATCGTTTCATATTGAGATAAATCGAGGCATAAGGTTTATAAATATCAAACGTCAATTGTCCACCAACATGATAGCCCAGTGGTTTTGAATGAAAGGCAACGCTCTGGCAAAAGTTTTGATATGGAAAAGAAAATGATGAAACTATTATTAAAATGATTAAAATCGTTTTTTTATTTTTTAACATGATCTTGAATCATTCAAGCTATTACTCAAATTCTAGTAGGAGGAAAATCCTTTCAAAGGTTTGGAACCTTTGAAAGGGTACAATCATTCTGTCGTTAATATTTTTCCAGTAGATGATTTTGTTTACCTTTGATAAACCTTCGGAATCCACCACCAATCCAGATTGTAATCAAATCCCAATGGAGATGGATAAGGCTTAACGCCCTGAACTCGTTTACTGGTGGCGATGAAGCTATCTCTTAAAAATAAATGAATAACAGGCAAATCTTCGGAAAGAATTTCCTGTGCTTTCCAGAAATATTGTCGCCTTTTTTCCTGGTTAAAAGTTTTTAGAGCTTCTTCAATCAGTTTATCTAATTCTGGATTAATATAAGTTGCCCAGTTATATTCAGTGTCGTGAATCTGGCTGGAATGAAATTCGAATGTCAAATCAGGATCTAAAACAGCCAGCCCGCCACGAGTGACGCACATATCAAAGTCTCTTTTAGCAATAAAAGTATTGAGATAAACACTCCATTCCACAACTTTTATTTTCATATCAATAGCAACATCTTTCAAATGTTGTTGAACAATGGTCACGATCTGTTGAACCGCTTCGTTTTGCATGCAAAGCATGGTAAATTGGAAAGGTTCGCCTTCTTTATCTAAAATACTATTGCCATCTGAATCATTCCAATCCGCTTCTGCCAATAGTTGCCGAGCCTTATCAGGATCGTAGGGATAATTTTTAATATTCGGATTGTACGCCCAGGATTCAGGTGGAATAGGGCTATAACAGGATCTTCCCATGCCATACTGGACACCTATTATAATACTCTGTTTATCAATGGCATAATTAATCGCCTGCCGAATTCGTTTATCCTGGAAAAGTGGCACCTTCAAATTAAAAGTCAAACCGTACATAAAGTTATCTTCGTACTGATATTTGTTTACATTTTGTTCCACTTCAGGTCCAACAAGATCACGTACATATTGTGTGGTATGAAGTCGAGTAACCAGGTCTAAATTACCAGCTTTTAACTCTAGGATTTGCACCGCCGCTTCAGGTATAATCCGAAATACCATTCGATCCAGGTAAGGTCGTCCCCAATAGTTGTTTTCATTGGCTTCGATGACAAGTTGCTCATTGCTCGTCCAGCTATGAAATTTGTACATGCCATATCCTATCGGACGGCGATTAAATTCGTCTGTATTGATATCTTTTCCTTCCAAAATATGTTTCGGTAAAAGGCCTATATCCCAGCGATAGACGGCATAAACAAAAGGTTCTTTATAAAGTACTTTAAATCGATATTTATCCAAAGCCAGAACCGTATCGATCCGGCTGAACGCGTAATGAACAATGGTTTTCGTTGTGGGATCAATTGCCTTTTGATAAGTAAAAATGGCGTCATCTGTCGTGACTTCCACACCATCTTCCCAATGAATGCCTTCTCGAAGTTTAAAAATTAATTCCTTGCCATCCTCTGAAAATTCCCAGCTTTCAGCCAGCACCGGAGTCAAGATGGCTTGTCCTGGATTTTCTGGGTCTTCCAATTTGCGAACCAGGGGAGGGAAAAGGGGAATGATGACTTCACATGATGCGCCATCGCTATATCCGTAAAGCGGTTGCAAAGAGACAGGCTCACCGCCCAGGGCACGAACAAGCGTTCCACCATATTCCGGCTGATTCGGATCAATTTCAGTACTTAACTGGGCTTTGCTTTTCGTATCCTTTTCTTCGCTACAAGCGAAGATAATAAGCATCGTTAGAACTAAAGACAGAATTGAAACATGTCGCATCGTAAAATACTCCTGTTAATTTAATTTTCAGATTACTCGACAATTTAATTCATCACTCGATAAATATATTTAAATAAAATAACTTTGTCAAGGAAAAAGAGTATTACAGATTTAGAATTACAAAAGTATTTTTAAAATATTTTGATATAAAAAGTACTTGCAATTCTATTTCAAAGTTATTATATTTTTAGTCAATTAAAATAGATACGACCCTAATACTCTATATTTATTTAGCATAATATTAGTTTCTAGTCTTTAACAAGTTCTATTTTTGTGATCTATATCATATTATTCTTAATAACAATGTATTTATTTTATTTATATCGTTTCTGAAGAATGTTCCCAACTATTTTAAATTAAAAGAAGTTAGTATCAATCGCTATCGATATCCCAAATTTTTCTTGAGAGAAGGAGAGAGAAAATGCAACACGAACTGACCCCCCTGGTTTATCTCAGTCAAGAGCAAGACCCAATAATCAAACAGACCATTCAACGATCAGGATCAAATTTTAAAGTTTTCAATCTCAACAAAACCAATTATCTTCAGCAACTTTCCCAGGATTATTCACACTTCATCTTTTTAGTGGATGAGTATTATCTCCCAAAATTAAGCAAGAAATTGAAAGAAAATCTTAATAACAATAACCTGGATCGAGTTTATATTGTTGCTTTAGGTGAAAATGCCCTCAATATTATTGAAAGTGAAAATCACCAAAATTCATATCCCCACTGGAATGTCCTTGAACCACCATTCAAATTGAAACAGGTTCAATTAACGCTTAAAAATGCTCGTCAACTTCTGCTTCATAAATTGGAAGTGGATCGGTTAGAACAGAAGCTTCATCTTCAAAATTTGGAATTACGAGAACTTTATGATATTGGTATTGCCTTATCAGCCGAACGAGATCCTGATGCTTTGCTTGAAATGATCCTCAAAAAAAGCCGTGAAATTACCCATGCCGATGCTGGAAGTTTGTACCTTGTCGAGATAATTGACAGTATCTCTGAGGATGAAAATAACTATTTTGCAAATAAACAGTTGCGTTTTAAACTAGCTCAAAACGATTCAGTTAAAATTAATATTAAAGAATCGGTGATGCCAATCGAGAAAAAGAGTCTTGCTGGATATGTTGCCTTGAAAAACGAATTCCTCAATATTCTCGATGTTTACGATTTACCTGCCGATTCAAATTTTGGTCATAACCGCAGTTTTGATGAATCAATTGGATATCGAGCCCAATCCATGCTGGTTATACCAATGAAAACACATAAGGATGAGATTATCGCTGTTTTGCAATTAATCAATCGAAAAAAGGAATGGGATACACAGTTGACCTCTCCTGAAATTATTGAACAAGAAGTGATCCCATTCGATGATAAATGTGTTGATCTTGCATGTTCGTTGGCCAGCCAGGCCGCGATTTCAATTGAAAACAACCGTCTTTACGAAGAGATTAAGAATTTATTCGAAGGTTTTATTCGGGCTTCCGTTCTTGCTATTGAGCAACGTGATCCAACGACTTTTGGTCATTCAGAACGAGTTGCTACCTTAACAGTCGCTCTGGCAGAAAAAGTGAACAGAATCGATAATGGTAAATTCAAACAAATTAAATTTACCCGTGAAGAAATTCAACAGATCAATTATGCTGCTCTTTTGCACGACTTCGGAAAAATAGGTGTTCGAGAAGATGTTCTGGTCAAGGCTAAGAAATTGTTTCCGCATGAATTAGACGCAGTTAAAAATAGATTCAAAATTTTCAAACAGGCAACTGAACTGCAATATTCAAGGGAAAAAGTAATCTGTTTACTAAAAGAGGAGCGGGAAAGAGCGCTGTCATTAATTTCAAATTGGGATCAGGAAACAAGAAAGCGAGTCCAGGAACTGGATCGATATTTTCATATCATCTTAGAACTCAATGAGCCGACTGTCTTGAAACAAACAGAATTTGAAATGCTCAGGCAGATCAGCTCGTTAGAATTCAGTGACAATGGCAGTTCTCAAAAACTATTAACAGCCAGAGAACTCGAAGTCCTATCAATTCCGAAGGGGAGTTTAAGTAAAGCTGAGCGCATTGAGATTGAATCACATGTCAGCCATACTTTTAACTTCCTGAGCAAAATTCCCTGGACATCTGAGCTAAAACGGGTTCCTCAAATTGCCTCCGCTCACCATGAAAAATTGGATGGCAGCGGTTATCCGTATGGATTGAGTAGTGAACAAATTCCCATTGAAGCGAAAATGATGACAATTGCAGATATTTATGACGCATTGACTGCCTGGGATAGACCTTACAAACGTGCCGTACCTGTGAACAAAGCGCTGGAAATTATTCAGTGGGAAGTTAAGGATGGTAAAATTGATTCAGATTTGTTTCAAATTTTTCTGGATGCAAAACTCTTTGAGTTGGTAAAAAAGCCTGAAAACATATAACAAAAAAATTGAATACTTTTGTAATTTACCATTAAAAAAAGCCCTGGCAATAAATTTGTCAGGGCTTTTCATTATGATATACTTAGCGTGGATTAAAACTTCCTACTGATTCCATCGCTTGGAACGTGGAATCAGTTTGTATAGAAAATTTTTTGTTGAAAAACTAAACTGAAACGAGTATAGAATGATAGTACATTTTGACAGAAGTTTTTATTGTTCTGCCAAATTGACTCAATTATGAAAAAATATCTTACCTGGATTCATATTCTAATCAAGTCACAAATCATATCTAACTTCCATAAAACCATTTAATAAATAGCTTATTCAAAAACTGGCATACTATTTGTTCTAAAAAGAATAGTAAATTAAAAATAAAAAAACAAAAATCTCTTTATAGGAGGAATTAGCTATGCCAGTCGTACATTGGAGACCTTTAGACGATTTTCAAAATTTAAGAAAGGATATGGACAAAAGATTTAATCGATTTTACCGCTCAATGGCGGAAGATAGTGAGGGAGTATGTGAATGCTATCCAATGGTTGATATTGAAGAAACGAAGGATGATTTCATTATTTATGCCGAACTTCCGGGTGTTTCAAAAGATGATGTAAAAATCAATCTTGCTGATGATACGTTGACACTGTCAGGTGAGATAAAAGAACCTGAAAAGAAAGAAGAACGCAAATTTCATCGTATTGAAAGAAGCTATGGCAAATTCCAGCGAAGCTTTTACGTACCAATGCACATTCAGAGCGATAAAGTAAAAGCTTCTTTTAAAGATGGCATTTTAACGGTTAAATTGCCCAAAAAAGAAGAAGTAAAACCAAAAGAAATTTCGATTTCAGTTTCTTAGAATTATTAAATCTTAAAAAACAATTAAATTTTATTTAATATTGAAGGAGGTGTTTTAATATGGCTATTATTCGTTGGAGACCGCTGGGGGAAGTTGATAGTTTCAGACGAGAAATGGATCGTATGTTTGAAAACTTCTTTGGATCTGGAACTGATGTAGGTGAATCTTCTTTGACCTGGTATCCTTCAGTGGATATTAAAGAAACGAAAGATGATTTTGTTTTGATGGCTGAAGTACCTGGTATGTCTAAGGATGATATTAAAATTAACATTTCCGAAAATACGTTGACGATTAAAGGTGAGAAAAAAGAAGATGATCACAACTATCATCGTGTTGAGCGACGTTATGGTACGTTCCAGAGAAGCTTTACCCTTCCGACTCAAATTCAGGGAAATAAGGTAAAAGCTGCTTATAGGGATGGCGTTCTGACCATCACGATGCCGAAGAAAGAAGAAGTTAAACCAAAAGAGATTCCGATTACAGTTTCATAATAAATCTGAAAACACAAAAATGAAAAATGGACTCCATCTGTGAGGTGGAGTCCATTTTTTTATTTTAGAATAGGGCAAAATGCCCTTTTTTTATTTTGAGAAAAGATTCTACTTGACTTTTTTATTATGGAGTTTTAAATTAATAAAGAATAAATGAAAATCTTGAAACCCTTAAAACTTTTAGAGGGTTTAAATAAATGATTTAAATCATAACAATTTTTCAACCGCAAGGCCGCCGAGACACAAAGTTATAAAAAAAAGATGAAAGATTATTACAAAATATTAGGTTTATCACCCGATTGCTCCCAGGAAGACATCAAAAAAGCCTATCGTAAATTAGTACGGGATTCCCATCCAGACTCTTGCGGCAAAGTTGATAGCAGCCAATTCCGTGAAGTTCAAGAAGCTTATGAAGCTATCGGGGAGAAAAACAAGAGGAATAATTACGACAAGGAGCGACGAACAGAACAACACCGATCTCAAAATATTCCCACCTATCCATTTCATATCAGGGAAAATGACCTTTTTTATCCATTTTCATTTCAAAGTTATTTCGACCAGGTTTTAAATCAATTTTTAAGTGATGATCCATATATTTCGAGATATGAAAATATTCGCCATCAATTAGAACTAATTTTAACACCAGAGGAAGCCAGAACGGGATGCGTCATTCCTGTTGAAGTTCCGATCCATCAATCATGTCCAGTTTGCAGAGGAAAGGGAAGTAACCTGTTTTTCTTTTGTGATCATTGTGGAGGGTCTGGATCGATCAGCCAGCATGCGGTCATCAATATAGCAATACCACCTAAAGTTGCAAACTTGAGTCAATACACTGTATCAATTCCAGCTTATGGTGAATTAAATATTACTGTTTTAATCCGTTGAGTTGAATTTTCGCAATCAATAAGATGACACAAAAAATAAATATTGCTTACCTATCTTTGGTTTTCAATCTACAAACATAGTATTTCAGAGGCGAGTTATACACTCGCCTTTTTATTTGAAAAATTAATGGAGGGTTTATGGATTTTAATTTGACTGAAGAACAGATCATGTTGAGAGATTCGATGAGAGACTTCGCTAAAGAACGATTAGCTCCGCTGGCAGAAGAAGCTGACCAGCAGGGATTTACGCATCCTGAAATCTTGAAAGAACTGGGTGAATTAGGATATTGCGGAATTTGTACGCCGCCAGAATATGGTGGCGCTGGTTTTGATACGATATGTTATGCACTGGCAATTGAGGAAGTATCGAAAGTGGATGCCTCTATTGGCGTGACGTTGTCTGTGACAAATTCACCTGCACAGGTGCCTATTTTAGATTATGGTTCAGAAGCTTTGAAACAAAAATATTTGCCCCAATTAGCGAGCGGATCCAGTATTGGAGCATTTTGCGTGAGTGAGGCAAATGCAGGCTCGGATGCAGCCAACATCAAATTAAGTGCCGAATTGAATGGCAATCATTATATCTTAAATGGCTTGAAACAATTTGTGACGAATGGTAGTATTGCGGATATTTTTATTGTCTTTGGCCTGACTGATAAATCGGCGGGATCAAAAGGGATTTCTACTTTTGTTGTGGAAAAATCTTTCCCAGGCTTAAAAGTTGGAAAAATTGAAAATAAAATGGGAATCAAGGCTTCTTCGACGACTGAAATTATTTTTGAAAATTGTATAGTTCCCAAAGAAAATCTAATTGGTGAGCCAGGACAGGGATATAAGATCGCCCTGACAGCTTTAGATCATAGCCGTATCGGTATTGCTGCTCAGGCATTGGGCATCGCTGAAGGCGCTTTTGAACAGGCGCTGGAATATTCTAAACAACGAGTTCAATTTGGTAGACCGATCAGTCAGTTTCAAGCCATTCAGTTCATGCTATCCGATATGGCAACCGATATTGAAGCCGCACGATTTTTAATTTACAATGCTGCCTGGCATTATGATCAAAAAAAACGTGTATCAAAAGAGGTAGCAATAGCGAAATTATTTGCATCAGAGATGTCATTTCGAGTGGTACACAAAGCTTTGCAAATTCATGGTGGTTATGGCTACATGAAAGAATATCCTGTCGAACGAATGTATCGAGATCAGCGGGTGACTGAACTTTATGAAGGCACTTCAGAAGTGCAGCGGATGGTGATTGCCAACCAATTGTTAAAGTAATGTAGGACAAGATGCCATCTTGTCCTACAATTAAAATGGAGATAATTATGGAATTTACAGATAAACAGTTAGCTTTTCAGAAAAAAGTTAGAGAATTTTGCCTGGAAGAAATTGCCCCCCATGCCGATCGATTGGATACCGAAGGAGTTTTTTCCGAAGACATAATGAAGAAAGTGGCAGATTTTGGCTTATTCGGTTGTGTGATACCAAAGGAGTATGGTGGATTGGAGTTGGATACAGTTTCCTACATTATCGCTGTTGAAGAAGTCTCTCGGGTATGTGGATCGACTGGAATTACCATCGCTGCAAATAATTCATTGGGAGCCATGCCATTTTTATTATTTGGAAATAAGGAGCAAAAAGAAAAATATCTCCCTGTTTTAGCGAAAGGTTATGAGTTGGGAGCATTCGGACTCACTGAGCCAGGCGCAGGCTCCGATGCAGGCTCGACCAAAACAACCGCCATCCGTGACGACAATGATTGGATTATTAACGGAAGCAAATGCTTCATCACCAGTGCTGCACATGCTTATGTCACGATCATCACTGCAAAAACCGAACAGGATGAAGAAAAGCGTCGCATTTCATCTTTTATTGTTGAAAAAAATACGCCTGGATTCAGCATTCCCAAAAAAGAAAATAAAATGGGGCTGCGCAGCTCGGTAACCAATGAACTGGTATTTGAAAATATGCGCCTGTCTGGTGATAAATTACTGGGCA
>Ga0209636_10004406_pt1 | contig 14343 bp, 15 predicted proteins | sample DeeMarSWOR152_54_FD_187464 | JGI IMG/M metagenome (GOLD analysis project Ga0209636, IMG submission 187464) | Marine sediment microbial communities from White Oak River estuary, North Carolina - WOR-1-52-54 (SPAdes) (version 2) | ecosystem: Environmental > Aquatic > Marine > Intertidal zone >...
TCAATAATTCAGTAACGCTTTTATAATGTCATTGCGAACGGAGTGAAGCAATCTCATAAAAAGAGAGGCATTTTCCCCTAAGAGATTGCCGCGCTTCGCTCGCAATGACACTCTTTTCTTCAATATCACTACAGAAAGTGTTACCTAATTACTGAGCATATAGACCTATCCCCTTTTTTTTACTTATCCATTGACACCCAAACATTGGCATTCTATACTATCATAAATCAAAGCGGAGTTTTCATCACTTTAAGAATGTTAGAAAAGTGAGAGCATCGAAAGAATCGAAATTCGATAGACGACGCTTTCCTCGGGTAAAAGCGCCAGTCTACTACCGTCCTGCCAGCATCTTCGGGATGAGTAGCCAAGCGGCTAACATCAGCCTCGCAGGTGTGCGGATTTACAGCAACAAACCCTTAAAAAAAGGGCAAGCACTGGAAATCGAACTCCTTCTACCAACAGGAAACTCATTGAAAGCTATAGTAAGGGTTGTCTGGATTAGTGCGCTGCCTCCAGGCTCTGAGGCTCTTTACGACGTTGGTCTTGAGTTCCTCAATATAGCCGATGACGTTATTCCCAAACTAAAATTCGTGCTGGAGGATAGTTCCTCTACAGAATAGCCTCGTCAACATTACTGCGGGAAGGACAATTGCCCTATCAGGCCAACCGTGCCCAAATAATCAGATAAAATACCTGCGTACTCCCAGGGTACAACGCAGTTGCGAATACATTAAAACGCTTCACTTACAGCTACATAAACACCAAAAGATTCCTTACAAAAGCCAAAGTCAAGTCTCACATTGATTTTTTCTTTACGGCTAAGCAAATAACGAAATCCAAATCCTGCAGAATACTTAAAATCTTTCAGGACGAAATTATCTACCTTATCTGCTACATCGCCAAATCCTAAGAAGCCTACTATTCCGAATTTCCACAACAACGGCGCACGGTATTCCATTTGCAAAACAATCATGTTTTTATCTCTGAATCGGCCCCGGTAATACCCCCGCATCCAATTTTGACCGCCCATCAAGGATAACATCTGGAATGGAGGATCTCCTGTAATGAGACTAAAATAACTTTGCCAAGCCAGTATATGAGAAGAAAAAAGTGGAAAATATTTTCGAAGATCAAGCCTGTACCAGGTGAAATCATAGCTGCTTCCTAATCCATGGCGGAAAAGAGTTGTTGATAGTTTGTAAAAATTTCCCGATGACGGGGAAAAAATATTATTTCGGGCATCCCAGTTTATCAGGAAACCTATTCCAGAAATCGTTCCAGGCTCGCTTCCCAAAATATCTCTTCTTATCAGCTGACCATCCCCCTCGACCTTTACAACTTCATTATGCTCGCGTTCGTATTGAATACCGACATAAAACTTTTGAAATAATTTTTTCTGGAGATCTAGATTTATTCTGGTAATTCGAGATGTGAAATCTTCTCTCATATCCTCGGATGTGTCACTGCCAATCCCATAAAATCTTTCAGAGAAGTTAATAAAGTTGATCTTGCCTTTAAGATGGTATTCTTCATTCTTCAAGTAAATGTCAGGACCAAACTCAATCATGATCTGCTTTTTTTGGGTATAAATCATACCCATCCTGATGCTTGAAGGCCGACTTCTTGCTTTATTTGAAGTACTGAAGCTATAAATACCTCCTAATCCACCAGCCATTTTAGTTTCTGGCGAGTAAAAAATAACGGGGAGTACAATCAACCTGCTTTTTTTCTCTTCACTATCATTTTTTTCGTTCTCCTCCCCAAAAACCAGAGAAGAGCAAACAGAGATTAATGATATTGATAGGCAGAAAAAAATGGTGGATGTGATCGTTCGTAAGTAATTATCCCCTCTTATTATAGGAATCCTCCTTTCCCCTTAATTATTCAAAGGTAGATATAAATTTATCGATCTAAAATAAACAAAGTCTGATCATGCCCATGATAAAGGAACAAAGAGCAGGATTCAAGCTCAAACTTTCTCCTTAGCATCAGCCTTCCAGGCTTTATACCTACTGATATAATCATCAGCGACCTTTCTGGAATCGAGTAAAAGATATCGCGCATAATTACTTACGTGCCCCTTAAGATATACTTCTTGCGGAAGAGATTCAAATCTCTCATATTCGATATTTTCGAGAATTTCGACACGTATCTTAGTATCAAGTGCAACCTCATACAATTGTATTCCCCTTTTTTCCCTTATCTGCCTTAAAACATCTCCACTGAACGAAACGCTATCTACCTCTTCTCCTTCAGTATCATTTTCAGAAGTCATCCCAGGCTTTCCGAAATTTGTTGATTTTTGATGCTCATCTTTCAACACTTCGTTTAGTTTTGTGTATGCCTCTTCAATTTGCTGTAATACCGCCAGCCTCCTCTTCTTTGAAAATTCATCTGCGATTGGAGCTATCACCATAGAGTCAGTGGAATACAATCTTTTTAGACGGATATATGCATTTTTTATCCCAGAAAGCGATGCATCTGAGTCAAGTTCAAGAATTTCGAAATACCTTTTCAGGTTCTTTCTGGACATCATCAATTTCGCGATAATTTTATTTCTTTTCCCTGGAGCAGATTCTCTGTGAAAACCTCTATTTCTTTTGCGCTGCGTGATAACGAATAATTCAGCATAAAAGGTCTTCTTTCGCGGACCGATCTCCAGACAGAATCATCATATTCTATAAAGCCCACAAATTTTGTATCTACTCCTAAATATTTCACGAAAATACTCTTCATGGAGGAACCTATTAATATATCATCACTGCTTCTTATCTTGTTCAATATTAGGTAAATTTTGAAGTTGGACAGCACACTATCAATAATATCTCCAACATAGGAAAAGCTATCCCTGATACTATCCATAAGCTCTCTCAGGCTTTTTATATTATATTCTTCTCTCCTTTCCCACATTTGTTCAACAATTTCCTTAAAACCATATTCTCTGAGTGACATTCTTAATTTCCTGAATAAAGCATTTTTAATAAAATGATACATATTCTCCACGGATGTTATTTCGGGCTCCAAAATGACAATCATCTTGTCAGCCATAAGAAAAGTATCGATAGTATTATTATGGCTCCCGCCACCCAGATCAATAATCACATAATGTTTATTTAATTTCATAATATGCCTGAATAACTTGAGCTTTTGGGTGAATTTTATGCTGTCGGAGGCGAGGGAATGGATGTCTCCAGTTATCAAGGACATATTATCTATGCCGGTCTTCACTGCAAGTTTATTGAGAGAAGTCCCAGTCTCAAAAAAATCTGTCAGAGATTTTTTTGGTCTGTTGATACCGAGAAATGAATGGAGGTTTGCCCCTCCGATATCAACGTCTATTAAGACAACCCTCTTTCCTTTTCCAGCTAGGTAGGTACCCATGGCACTGGTGACAAAAGTCTTTCCCGTACCACCTTTGCCGCCACCGATTGCCCAGATTTTACCTTCTTTTTCCGATTTTTCCATATTTCAACAGCAATCTTAAGTTTTATTAAACAATATAAGTAAATAAGATATTGGCGTCAACTGTAGCCAGGGACGTTCCCCAAGGGAACACCCTTCATTAACGAGATTACATGCGGGGACTTCCCTTAAGGCAACTGGGGACGCTCTTTCGGCGGACACTCTTAATTAGCAGGGAGCACCCTCAGAATCATTGCAATTTGATTTGTTTTATGCTATACATCGTTTTAAATTTTTGGGCAAGTACCTGCATATGACATTGCTTAATTTAATTCCTTTTTCTTTTATTCTTGGCTTTTTAGGGATTTTTTTCGCACTTCTCCTCTATTTTCTGGTCAAAAGATATCCAAGAGGGACCGAAATTATGAATGCAATCGCAGAAGCAGTCCATTCAGGTGCAATGGTTTTTTTAAGAAGAGAATACACTTACATTTCAATTTTTGTGGTCATCATGTTCGCAATACTGTGGAAACTCTTTTCCATCTACACAAGCCTTGCCTTTTTAACAGGAGCCACCTGCTCTATGCTTGCTGGTTTTATAGGACTTAAAGCCTCCACGCGTTCTGCTGTTCGGTCGACCCAGGGTGCCATTCAGGGTGGAACTCCCTTAGCGTTGACCATTGCCTTCCAGGGAGGAGCTGTTATGGGGATTTCAGTTGCAGCCCTCGGAGTCGCTGGAATCGGCATTTTTTACTTTTTCACAAAAGACCCCTTAATCATCAACGGCTTTGCCATGGGTGCCAGTTCGGTGGCGCTTTTTGCTCGGGTGGGAGGCGGAATCTTTACCAAAAGCGCAGATGTTGGTGCAGACCTCGTGGGTAAAATTGAAGCAGGCATACCCGAAGACGATCCACGCAATCCTGGTGTCATTGCTGATAATGTCGGCGATAACGTAGGAGATACTGCAGGGATGGGAGCAGATCTCTTTGAATCCTATGTTGGCTCTGTCATCGCCTCTATGGCTATAGGTTCAACTTTGACTCCTGCCCTCAAGTATATGTCCCTGCCGTTGCTTTTGATCGTAGTCGGCCTTCTCAGTTCCATCATCGGAGTTTTCTCTATTAACGCTTTAAAGAATATCAGCCCTCAATCAGCCCTAAGGAATGCATATTACATCAGCGGTCTGTTATTCTTAGCCGGAGCATTTTTCTCCGTAAAGATCATTCTGGGGGACTTAAGCGTATTCTGGGCAGTATTGAGCGGTATGCTCGCTGGAGTTTTGATAGGACTCGAAAGCGAGTATTTTACTTCTGGCCCCCCGATTAAAACCATTGCCAGAACAGCCCAAACAGGGAGCGCTCCAGCTATCATAACCGGGCTCGCTGTTGGCTTCCAGAGTACTATCCTTCCTCTTCTCACTATCGGAGCTGCTATTTTCATCTCCTTTAAATTAGCAGGGCTTTATGGAATAGCTCTTTCGGCAGTGGGAATGCTGGCCACTATCGGCATTGTCATGTCCACGGATTCTTACGGGCCGATTGCGGATAATGCTGGGGGGATAGCAGAAATGTCCAAGGCAGGTTCGAACATAAGAAAGATAACGGATAAACTCGACTCTTTAGGAAACACTACTGCTGCTATTGGCAAAGGATTTGCTATAGGCTCCGCTGCCCTGACCGCTCTTGCTCTCTTCTCTGCCTTCCAGAAAACTACAAATCTCAAATTCATAAGTCTGACCAATGTTGAAACAGTCATCGGCCTTCTCATCGGAGCTCTTATGCCTTTTGTTATTGCCTCCTTGACGATGAAGGCTGTAGGTAAAACAGCTGATAAAATGGTCCTGGAGATAAGACGACAGTTCAAAGAAATAAAAGGCCTAATGGAGGGAAAGGCCAGGCCTGATTCTGACCGCTGCATTGACATTGTAACTCGTGGAGCTTTGGTGGAAATGATACTTCCTGGCCTGTTAGCCATAGTCGCTCCTCTTGTTATCGGCTTTTTTATCGGCCCTGAGTCTCTTGGCGGATTCTTGGCAGGAGCCACAGCCACTGGAGTTCTCCTGGGGATATTCATGGCCAATGCAGGGGCTGCGTGGGACAATGCCAAAAAATGGATTGAAGAAGGAAACCTAGGGGGAAAGGGAACAGAAGTTCATGCTGCTTCTGTCATCGGAGATACTGTCGGTGACCCCTTAAAAGATACGGCTGGTCCTTCAATGAATATCCTGATCAAGCTCATGGCGGTGGTCAGCCTTGTTTTTGCCCCCTTAATTATGTAAAGGGGACAGGCTACTTTTTCTGCTCCATGGGGGTCAGGTCTTGCTTTTTGCCTGTTTCAATAATCTCATCTAACGCACTAAAATTTCATTACAAGAATGAAAGCGACATAGATATCTCATGTCTTCAGGATGAGATCGCCACACTCCCCTGCCCATTTATAAGAAGAGCAGAGTCGCCCGCAATGCATTTGTATAAATTGCATTTGTACGAGCAAAAGCAAAAAGCAAGACCTGACCCCATAAGGAAAAAGTAGCCTGACCCCTTTTTATTGGTTTATTGATATTCTTTTCTAATTCAGTTATAATTCTCGCCTCTTTTGATTCCTCTTAAGTGCAATCGAGGCAAAGAAGATGAAAGTAAATGTGTGGAATACTATCCTCCAACTCAGCAAAGAAAGAGGAGTGGAGACAAATGTCATCATCAATGCCATCGAAGAATCTCTCAAAGTTGCCTCTTCTAAATACTTCACCCATAATGAAAAAATCAACATCTCTTTCTTGCCTGAAAAAGGTGAACTAAGAGTATACGCAATCAAGAAAATCAGCAAAAATCCTGAAAACTTGGCCACTGAAATCGCTGTTGAAGACGCAAAGGAAATAGATGGCTCCAAAAAAATAGGGAATAATATCGAGATCGATCTCCCTTCAGACATGTTAGGCCGAATAGCTGCCCAGGCGGCCAAACAGGTCATATTTCAGAAAGTAAGGGATGCAGAGCAAGAAAAAATTTATGACGTGTTCGCTCCTCAGCTGGGGCAGATTGTAACAGGTGTTTTAAGAAGATATGAGCCGAACGAGAATATGATTCTTGAAGTGAATAAGACCGAGGCCCTCCTCCCCAGCCGGGAAATGCTAAAGGATGAAAAATTCAAGAGAGGAGATAGAGTTAAGGCTGTGATCATCCAGGTTCTGAAAGAAAATAAGGGACCTCAGGTCATTGTTTCCAGGGCCGATGCAAAATTTTTAGCGAAACTCCTCGAATTAGAAATCCCAGAAATAGCAAACGGCAATATTGAAATAATAGATATCGTCCGGCAGCCTGGAGAAAGAGCAAAGGTTGCAGTTCTCACCAGAGAGAAAGATATAGATCCTATCGGAGCCTGCATAGGAGTGAAAGGAAATAGAATCATGGCAATCAGCCAAGAATTGCAGGGAGAGAAAATTGATATCATCGAGTGGTCAGAAAATCCCATCTCCTATGCCAAAACTGCACTCAACCCGGCAAAAGTCGGCAATGTCTTTATCCTCAATAAAAAAGATAAAGTTATGCAGGCTGTCGTTTCAAAAGATCAGCTCTCGCTTGCTATCGGTAAGAAAGGGATAAATGTCAGGCTTGCTTCGAGGCTAATAGGCTGGAAAATAGAAATCAAGGAAGAGTAAAGCTTAAAGCACTTAATTTGAAGAGATAAAATATAATGGAAAGTCAAGAAAAGAAAAAAAAGGCCAAGCCAAAAGCCAAAGCCGAAAAAGCTCCGCCAAAAGAAATTCTGCTTCGAGAAGGTCTGAGCTTAAAAGAACTCTCTGAAAAAACAGGAATCAGATCCAAAGATATCATTGCCAAGCTTAGGCCAAGTGGCTATTCCCTGAATGTGAATGATGTTATCAGTGAATCTTTAGTCAGCCTGATCTCAGAAGAATTTGGCCTTAAGTTGGAATTGGTTTCGATCGAGAAAGAAATGCAAATCCAAGCAGAGAGTGATCCCAAAGAACTGGTATTAAGACCCCCTATAGTCACCATAATGGGTCACGTTGATCACGGCAAAACCACTCTTCTGGACGCTATCAGAAAGTCAAACTTGGTTGGGAAAGAATCGGGAGGGATCACTCAGCACATAGGAGCATACAGAGTCTTTCATAATAACCGCCCCATAACTTTCATCGACACTCCTGGTCATGAGGCTTTCACTAGATTAAGAGCTCGTGGAGCACATTTAACTGATATAGTGGTTTTGGTGGTTGCTGCAGATGATGGAGTAATGCCTCAAACAAGAGAAGCAATCAGCCACGCTAAAGAGGCAGGCGTTCCTATAATGGTTGCAATTAATAAAATCGATAAAAAAGAGGCTGATGTAGATAAGGTCAAACAACAATTGTCTAAAGAAGGAATTCTATTAGAGGATTGGGGAGGAGATATTATCAGCGTGAATGTCTCCGCAAAAGAAAAAACAAACCTGGAAGAACTTCTGGAAATGATCCTTCTTCTGAGCGATGTTATTGAAATCAAAGCTAACACCAAAGTCAAAGCGCAAGGAGTTGTCCTGGAGGCTCGTCTGGATGCTCAGAAAGGCGCCGTAGCCACAGTCATCATTCAACATGGCATCCTCAACCAAGGTGATGCCTTTATTTGCGGTACTTGTTTTGGAAAAGCCAGAGCCCTGCTTGATGAAAAAGGAAAAGTGTTGAAAAAAGTGGAGCCTTCTGTTCCTGTAGAAATTCTTGGTCTTTCTGATGTGCCTGAAGCTGGAGATATTTTTCAGGTCGTCTCAGATTTAGAAACGGCTAAACAGATATCTCATTACCGGCATTCCAAGGTCAAAAAAGAAGAGCCAACAAGGCCTGAGCATCTGACACTGGACGAACTTTTCAAGAAAATCGAGGTAGGTGAAGTAAAGGAACTTCCCCTTATTATCAAGGCCGATGTCCAAGGTTCAGTTGATGTTCTCACAGATATCCTTCCCGACTTAGGCAGTGATCTAGCCATGAAGGTCAGCAAAAAGCCTACCAAAGCTGGCGAAAAGACAGAAGCAAAAAAAGATAAATCCAAAGAAAAAACAGATCGTGAAAAAGTAAAGATAAAGATAGTACATTCAGCTACTGGCGGCATCACTGAATCCGATGTCCTTCTGGCATCTGCGGCAAACGCTATCATCATCGGCTACAACACCAAACCAGCCCAAAAGATCCTGGATCTGGCCAAAAAAGAAAATGTGGAAGTCAGAAGCTACAATGTTATTTATGAATTAACAGAAGACATAAAGAAAGCCATGTTCGGCATGTTAGAGCCCACGATAAAAGAAACATACTTAGGAAAGGCTGAAATAAGGAGAATCTTCCGTATTTCGAGGGTTGGAGTTATTGCTGGCTGTTACGTTATTGATGGAAAAATAACTCGAAATGCAGAAGCCAGAGTTATCAGGAACAAAGAGGTTATCCATCAAGGCCGGATTTCCTCTCTTAAACATCTTAAAGACAGTGTCAACGAAGTCACTAAAGATTATGAATGCGGTATCCGCCTTGAAAAATTCAAGGAATTTGAGGAAGGCGATATCATAGAGGCCTTCCTGACCGAAAAGGCGATGCCCCAGTGGCAATAAGCTCTTTATTTCTTCAATGATTATAGGATTTTTATCTTTAGAGATTTACATTCCCTACTCTCATTCCCTTAAAGAAAAGAGAAAAAGATTATCTGGCCTAAAAGGTCGCTTGAAGAATAAGTATAATGTGGCTGTTGCTGAACTGGATTATCACAAAAAGTGGCAGAGAACAAAAATCGGCATGGTGACTCTCAACAACCAAAAAAGGCTTATAGAGAGTCTTTTCAGCAAAATCATTGCAGATGCAGAGGAGAATATAGACGGACATATCATTGAACACCAAATTCATTATTTTTGATGTACGGGCCGATTCTCGTGGGGGTTTGATTCATCAAACCCACATTATTGAATAAACAAATGAACTATAAGGAGAAAATGGGGCAAGGCCCCGTTTTCTTTTGTGGGGGCTTGATTCATCAAGCCCACCTTATTTATTGCAGGGGTTTATTAATCAAACCCACACAGTTGTAAACGCCTGATTTTTGTAGGGGCTTGATTTTTATAGGGACTTGATTTATCAAGCCCAAATTATAAAAATAAAAAAATATTATTAAAGCCAAAAAGGGCAAAGCGCAAAAAACTAAAAAAGATACAGGATGCGAAACCGATGTCCACGCGAAGACAGAAAAGAGTCGCCAGCCTTATAAAGGAAGAACTCAGCCTTCTCCTGGTGGAGGGGATTCAGGACTCTTCTTCTGGATTGATCACTATCACCAGGGTCGAAATGAGTCCTGATTTGAAAACAGCCCATATCTACCTGAGTATTTTCGGTGGTGAACAAAAAGAGACCATCCTTGGACTTCTGGATAAAAAAAAAGGATACCTGAGAAAATCTATTGCCTCTAAAGTCAAATTAAAGTATAATCCCTTGCTAATTTTTTCCTTAGACCAGAGCCCCGAATACGAAGCAAAAATTGATAAGCTCTTAGAAAATATAAAAAAAAATGAAAAATGACCCTCTAAGCTTAACCAGCCAGAAAATACTCGAAAGCCAGCGTATTGTTATCACTTCACACCTCAGGCCAGATGGTGATTCCATATGTACCAGTCTTGCCCTAGCCTTTATGGGAGAACTCTTAGGAAAAGAAGTAGAGATTATAAATAAGGATAATACCCCGTTTCCTTTCAACCACTTCCCTAATATCGACAAAATCAAGATTGGACAGATCCCTCCCCAAGGTTTTGATGTGGCCATTCTCCTTGAATGCGCTAATGTTTCCCGCTCCGGACAGGAGAACCTGGATAACTATTTTAAAATTAATATGGATCATCACCATTCTAATGATTTTTATGCGGATATAAATTGGGTCGAACCAGAGGCGTCAGCGGTTGCAGAAATGGCCTTCAGCCTTGGAGAAAAATTAGATATAAGGCTTACCTCTCAGATAGCCAATCATCTTTATTGTGGGATTGTCTCGGATACAGGATCATTCCAATTTTCCAACACCAGTGCAAGATGTTTCGAGGTCTGCCATAAATTACTCGAGTCTGGAGCCAGCTCCATCAAAGTCTCTGAGCTTTTATTCAACAACAACTCTCCAGAAAAAATTAAGCTATTAGGCCAGGTTCTCTCCACCTTACAGATGAATAAAAAAGGTAACATTGCCATGGTCACCATGTTCAAAAAAAATTTAGATTCTCTTAACCTCAGAGAAATAGATACTGAAGACATCACAACATTGGCCCGCTCTATCAGAGGAGTGGAAATGGTTCTCTTTTATAAAGAAATTAAGGAAAATACCTTTAGGGTAAGCCTCAGGTCAAAGGGAGGGGCTAACGCTGCTTTTATTGCTGAGCATTTCGGCGGAGGTGGTCATCTCCATGCAGCAGGCTTTACAGTTACTGGCAAATACGATAGCTTACTGAGAGAAATTACTGAAACAGTTGATAAACTCTTGAAAAAGCAAGCCAAAATCAAGACTAATAATGATCAGAAATCTATTGACTCATACTAAGTCATGGACGGGCTTATCCTCGTAGATAAACCACAAAACTTCACATCCCACGATATCGTCCTCAAAATAAGAAACATTCTAAACATCAAGAAAGTCGGACACTGCGGCACCCTGGATCCCTTAGCCACAGGCTTGATGCTTCTTGCCTTAGGAAAAGCTACAAGGCTTTTTCCTTTCTTTTCTAGTATGGATAAAGTTTATGAGGGGCTAATAAAACTGGGATTTTCCACCGATACATACGATTCTGCTGGAAAACCCACTTCATCAGAAAAGAAAAATTATCCTCTAAAGGACAATCTTTCAAAAACTATGAAAAAATTCGAAGGCGAGATTCAGCAGATCCCTCCGCCTTATTCTGCAAAAAAATATAAAGGAAAACCTCTGCATGTACTAGCCAGGGAAAAAAAAGAATTCGAATTAAGACCAAGTGAAGTCTTTATCCATTTTTTTCAATTAATAAAATACAATCCTCCGCATCTCGAATTTAAGGTGAAATGTTCCTCTGGAACTTATATTCGATCCCTCGCTCATGATATAGGTCAAGACCTGGGATGCGGGGCTCATCTCTCCGAGCTTACCAGAACAGATGTGGGAAATTTTAACCTAAAAGATAGTCATACCATTGGAGAAATAAAGGGGCTAGCTGATGCAGGAAAGATCGATGAATTTCTAATCCCTTTTGAATCACTCCTTCCTGAATTTCCTAAGATCATCCTCAGGGAGAGAGGCTCTGTTCTGGCCAAAAATGGTAATTTAATCTCCCCTGAAAACATCCAAGAAGTAATTCTTGATGAATCATCTTCTGCAGATATCTTTCCTGAAGGAAAGAGAATATTCAGGATGTTTAGTCTTGAAGGAAAGTTTCTTGCTTTAGCCAGGGAAGTGCCTGAAAAAAATTGCTTTCATCCCTTCTTAGTCATTGACTCAAAGCAAGCAGAGCAATAAATTAAAGACAATGAGAAAAAGAGAATTATTCTCTTCCCGCTGGGGAATTATTTTTGCCGGCCTGGGAATGGCTGTGGGTACAGGAAATATATGGCGCTTTCCACGCATTGTCTCCCAACAGGGAGGAGGAGCATTCCTCATTCCCTGGATTCTTTTCCTTTTCCTCTGGTCCATTCCTCTCCTTATAATTGAAATATCCATGGGCAAGAAAACCCGGTCGGGAGTTATCGGGTCTTTTGGAAAAATCATCGGCAAAAATCATGCCTGGATGGGAACTTTTGTTACCTTTGTCACTACAGCCATCATGTTTTACTATTCAGTTGTGACTGGCTGGTGCCTGAAATATTTCCTGGCGACGTCTTTCCAAGGCTTAATTAAAAAAAACTCGTTGGAATTCTGGCATTCTTTCACTTCTTCCTGGGAACCAGTTCTTTTTCACTTTGCCGCTCTGGGGATTGGAGGTTTCATAATCTACAAAGGAGTTGTTAAAGGAATAGAGAGAGCCAATAGAATTCTTATCCCTTCTCTTTTTATTCTACTGATCATAGCCTGCGTGAGGAGTCTGACTCTTCCATCTGCTTTTCAAGGCCTAAATTTTCTTTTTTCCCCTAATCTTGCTAGATTAGCAGATTACGAGGTATGGCTGAATGCCCTGAGTCAATCCGCCTGGTCTACAGGGGCAGGCTGGGGACTGATACTTACTTATGCTGTTTACTCTCACAAAAAAGATGACCCTGTGCTGACATCGACCACTCTTGGTTTCGGAAATAACCTCGCTTCACTTCTGGCTGCGGTAGCTGTCATTCCGACTGTTTTTTCCTATTTTTCTACGCAGGATTTCTCCCATCAAAAAGTCCTCGAAGTTATGAAAGCAGACAACCAAGGTCTGACTTTCATCTGGATTCCCAACCTGTTTTCAAAAATCCCTGCTGGATCTTTTTTCCTGGCACTTTTCTTTCTCGCCCTTTCCTTTGCTGCCTTTTCCTCTCTCATTTCCATGTTGGAACTTGACACTCGTATTCTGATAGATGCAGGATTCTCAAGAAAAAAGGCCATCACAATGATATGTGGGTGTGCGTTCGTTCTCGGATTTCCTTCTGCCATTAGTATGGGATTCTTTACAAATCAAGACTGGGTTTGGAGTTTGGGCTTGATGGTTAGCGGCTTTTTCTTCACGATCGCAGTCCTTAAGTTTGGTCCGAAAAATTTTCGCCTGAATATCATTTCCACTCCTGACAGCAAAATAAGATTAAAAAAATGGTTTGATATACTTGTCATCTTCCTCCTGCCTCTGCAGTTTCTGGCAATGCTTGGATGGTGGTTCTGGAAAAGTTACACTGGAGATCCTCATAACTGGTTTAATATAGCTTCTCCCCTCTCCGTAGGCACCGTCCTTTTTCAATGGATTATAGCCCTTGGATTATTTATTCTTTTAAACAAAATCATCACCAAAAAAATGTTAAGCGACAAAAATGACGCTTGAAGCTCTTCTTTTTATGATCTTTATTTTTGCCGTCTGCCTGGGTGGCTTTGCTTGCAGTCTCTATCTATCCTCTAAAAATAGATAGAGTTAGGCTTTGCCCCTATATCTTCAATCAATCCTTGAATTTTAATCCAAGATATTGTATTTTAAGGTGGAAATGAGACTGAACAAGAATCAAATAGAGCATATGGCTTTCATTATCGTCCGAAATCTGCTTAAAGAAGAAAAAATTATCGTTGATGACAGGAATAAGCTTACTGATAGCCTTATGAATCTCATAACCGAAGAATTCCAAAAAGAAGACAAACTTGACCAAGAAGTGAGGGAAATTCTCAGCGAGCACATGGAAAAAATCCGAAACGAAAACATAGAATACCAGACTATGTTCAGAATGATCAAAACAAAATTAGCCAAAGAAAGGAATATTGTGCTGTGACCAAAAGATTATCGAGAGAAAAAATAAATTTCCTAGCTCGCAAGGTCCTTAACTCACTGTTTGAAAATGATGAGGTCGAATTCCTTTTTGAGCCAAATGAAATCAGGTTGTCTGTAGTGAATAGCATCGAAGAAGAGCTAAAACTCTATGATTTAATAGATAAAAGAGCCATAGAAAAAATCCAATCTCAGAAAAAAGCCATCGAAGAAGGAAGCAGGGAGTGGGAAATTCTGTACCGTAAATATTACAATGAGGAAATCTCGAAGCTCGGAAAATTTCTCGAATAAAACTGCCTTAAATACGGGAGAAAATAATTTCATAGAATTCGAAGAAATAGTCCGCTATTCTGAAACCGATCAAATGGGGGTTGCTCATAATAAAAATTACTTCGAGTGGTTTGAGATCGGTCGAACTGAATACTGCCGCCAAAAAAATATTCCATATAAAGATATCGAAGCGCGGGGATTCTACCTGGTTGTTGTCGAGGCTTTCTGTAAATATAAGAAACCTCTAAGGTATGATGAAAAATT
>Ga0209636_10004408_pt1 | contig 14340 bp, 6 predicted proteins | sample DeeMarSWOR152_54_FD_187464 | JGI IMG/M metagenome (GOLD analysis project Ga0209636, IMG submission 187464) | Marine sediment microbial communities from White Oak River estuary, North Carolina - WOR-1-52-54 (SPAdes) (version 2) | ecosystem: Environmental > Aquatic > Marine > Intertidal zone >...
TATAAAATTTCCATACAAAACCCTAAGTCCGCAAACTGCATTTTTCTATATTGAAGGGGTCATTGAAGACATTCATGGGTTAAATGGTACAATTGAGGGCCAGGGTTATCATGTTATAAGCGATATTGGTGAGAAATGGTTAAATCTAAAGTGGGATCGCGTTATTATTGACTTTTATGTATCTGATTCTTCAGATCCACTCGATTATTTGGAGCTCTCGCCGGGTGATTCCATCAATGTGACTTTAAAAGCTTATTATGAAAGTGATGGGAGGCCAATCAATATTTCTAATTATGAATATTCTCTTTATAAAAATGATCTGCAATTCGAAACAAAGCGTTCACTCCTCTTTTTCGATGATCACGAGTGGAGAGAAGCTAATAATACATATCGAGTTGTCTACTCAAATGATTCCGTGACCAATTTAATTGGAGCATATTCCGCTGATATTGAAGTTCAACCTTCAATTACAATTTGTTGGATCGATAGACAGCCACCACGATTAATAGATCAAAAGATCATTGACTTTGGAAATGGAACCCTAGGTTTTCTAGTTATCACAACAGACGATCTTCCAGAGAAATATTTCGGAAGTGGGCTTGTAAGTGTAACTTCTCAAATTACAATCTTAGATAGATTACCATCTACAAAAATATTAGAGTTTGTTCGATATTCGATTATAGGTTCTGAACACTTTTTCTTTGGAAAGTTAAATACTGATCCCAGTAATTCAAGAGATCATTTCAATTATAATGATAACATTAGTTACATTATCGAAATAACTGATAAGAATGGAAATTTGGGAGAATATGAGTTTTCAACCTACCTTCATGCTGATAGTGAAGCTCCTGAAATTGATGGTACCATTACTTTATATTATTCTAGTGAGATAGAGGGAAACTTTAATATCTCCTTTAGGGCTTTAGACAATTGGTCTGGGCTTAAAAATGCGACCATCCGTTTCTTCAATCCATCTACCAATAAATGGTCATTATTAAAAGTCATGAGTATGGAAGACATAACTCTTGATTATAAATCTGCAACATTTAAGAAAAATACTAGTTTTACTGTTGGTACGAGTATTCTGTATGAAATCACTATTTATGATCGATCAGGTAACTCTAGGGTAATTAAAGATGATATTCAGGTTATTGATGAAGCGGGGCCTCGATTGTTGCTTTCAGAATTCTCTTATAATAAATTTGGGGAATTCAACATTCGGATAACAGTTGGAGATAATGGATCAACCGTAGAAAGTGCTGTTCTTTTCTATCAAATAGACGGAGAAAAGCCATTACATATTAATCTTACAGAATTAGTGGAGGTTGGTGGGGGGTCGTCTATTCACAGAACCAATTACTTATATACCAAAACATTCTCCAAGAGATTCATTATTCAACCTGATTTAGTGTCAGTAAAAACTGTGACTTTTTCATTGGTTCTTACAGATTCTGAAGGAAATAATCGCACAATATCGAATGAAGAATTATCCGATATGTTACAAGCCCAATCAAAAACCGGGTGGGACGGGGAGATTTCCCCTGGGCCTGTAGACTTACTCACAGAAACTCCAGTCTTAATTATCATAATTGCTGTTATCCTTGTTTTTGCTTCTTTAGCTATTCAAAGATTTCGAACAATCAGCGGATTTGATAAGAAAAAGATAATGCAAGACTTGGAAAAGATTTCAGAGAGTGAGGTGTGGGAAAGGAATGATGACATTTCTTTGGGACTAATTGCAAGTATCTTTGACCAAGTAAAAGGGCCTGTTCCAATCATTTGGCATCCTGAAAAGCTTGGCACTTCAGAAATGATGATTCATTCCTTGGCTGATAGGTCATTCTCAACTTTAGGATTTGTTTCCAATCCAGAAGAGGATAAAGATGCGACATTCCGTTTTCAGGTTAGTGGAGAAAAGTGTGCTGTGTTTGGTTATGCTTTTGCCCTTGCAAATCCAGAAGCACGTGGAGGACAAGAAAACATTTCTCTCTGTTTTGTGATTCGTCCACCATGGGGGAACCTCGAAAATCTTAACAAATTTAAGAGTGAGCTATTAGAGAAGTCCCGTCGAATTCATCAATTAATGGAAGAGAAAGTAGACATAAAAATTGTACAAAAAGAAATGCAAGAAACTCGTAACTTCTTCACACGATCAATGATAACTTTTCGAAAGAAATATACGAAGGAGTTTATCGAATAATGTCAAAGGAGGATCATTTACATTGATAAAATACTTAGACACCAGAAAACTGTTTCTAGTTTTACTGATAGGACTTATTACAGGTCCTGTTTTCTCAGAGGTCTTCCCCAATGAAACAAGTTCCCTGCCTATAGAATCCATCGATTCTCCTCCTAAAGGATGTGATTTAAGACTTATGTCTTTTTCTCCCTCTGTACGAAATGAATCTTTATATTCAAATCAAACTGAACAATCTATGTTTTCTTCAAAGATAGAAAGAAAACAGAACATAATAACTAGTTCTAGTCACACAGGAATTTCTCCAAATCTTACAGAAATTTACCCCACCTATAAGATCACTTCGGGTCCGGATTTAAACATCACAAAAGTCACTCCAGAAGCAATGGAAAGAGATGCTAGTTTAATGACATTCATTCTTAATTTTACTATTCCTGAAAAACTTGGACTTGGTAGTGATACTGTTAAGAACTTAACTTTGAATAATGGAAGTGATTTTTTAATTACTGGGTGGTCGGACGGTTGGGCTGAGTTGAAGGACGAGAATGGGACATATATTGACGAGTATTCACTAACTTTTACTTTAAATAATTCATTTCTTTCAAGTTTAGCTTTTGGAGCTTATGATTTGGTTATGCATGTTAATGTTTCAGGTTATCTTTCAAGTGATTCAGTTCCTCTTCCTATGCGAGATGTGTGGGTTGAAGTTAAAAGCGTTTTAGATCCTGAATTCAATAACAGGTTTTATGCAGATCAGTTTTTCACAGTTGAGATTGAAGTAAGAAATTACACAAGTCAATCTAGTTTTTCATGGGTTAACTCCCTTCCATTGATTTTAGATGAAAATGGGACAAATATTAATCCAAGCGTTACAATAAAACAAACACAACCAATATCAAAGATAGGATCCCTAAAATTTGTAGAATTTTTAGATAATCCCCTTTCTGGTAGATTCACAATGAATTATAGTCTTTCTGAAACCGCAGCTCAAGAATTTGAGGAAGGTGAACATCAATTAGTTGTCTCTGTTACTACTAAAGAATGGATATCAGATAATGCTTCCATTCAATTCATAGCGAAAGGTACAGTCTACTTTGTCGTGTTAGAAGAAATAACCGTTGAATCAAACCCTCCAATTGATTATGACAGTTTGATGACTGGTAGTCAAGAAGGTGTGACTTACCGCTTGAATGTAAATGGTTCTATCAATATTCGATTTCATGTCTATGATAATGAACAACAGATTAATTCCACACGGCGCCATGAAATTGGTTATCAGGATCCTAATAATCCAAATCCTTTTGCAATACTGTACAATTCTACCGAGAATGATGGAACTGGTAACATCACGCTTTTAGCGAATAAAATTACTTCAGCAGACGGATACCACTTATTATTCTTCGTGCGCGGACACAGAACTTCTCAGGAGAACAATAAACCCTCAAATATTACGATATTTTGGGATTTATTAAACTTTAATTATACTTATTACGATAATCATGGTCACGAGGGTACTAGAACTAGTCTTAATTCGAAAGCTTTAGGAGTAGATGTTAACGAATCATGGTCTTTCAAGTTAGGTCTTTATTATGCGTCAGATGGGACTAGAGCATTAGGTGGTAATATTTCTTATAGATTTGCTGGAGGAATATGGTATAATTCAACTGATGGTTTAAATGAAGATGTTTTAGACGGTCTTTTTAATATTGGATACATACATCCTGTTGCAAGTGAAATATTATTCGAATGTCAAATTCTGAGTGGATCCAGGATCGATCCCCAAGGAACACTTTTTGTTAACAAGACCAGAGGTTCTGCTTATTTCAATATTACAGTGACATGGACTTATCTGATTATTGATATGACTTCAGTTGAGTCAGATTCACGACTTTCAATTATTGGTGGGAAAACTGCACTTATCCTAACTGCTACTTGGGCGCATAACACAAGCTTACCTTTTAATGGCTTTGCCTTCGTGAAAGACCATGATCGGAATATTCTAAGAGATGTCTCAATGTTTGCTGGGGAAGGAATTTTACCTAGCTTGGTAAAATTAAACACGGGTAGATATCGATATAGTGTTACACGTATGGATGATGATGTGCCATGGAATGCCAATCCTTTTGGGATTACAAAGTTCACTAATTCTTCCCTCATTAAAATTGAGGATCCGCAAGTTCAAGTAGATCTCATATGGGAAGCAATTCATTTCACTTGTTCCAACAGCTATGATCCTAGTATTCCTCCTGATCAACAAGATTGGGGGATTCCCTTCTTTTTCTCTAATTATGGGGAGATTACCACATTGTATATCTATGGTCGTCACTCTTACGATAATTCACCTTTCAATGGTACTGCGACACTTTATGCTTTTGAAATTACAGAACCATATACAGTCACTTTCACTAATGGAGTGGGTGAATGGTATGGCAATCTAACTGGCCAAGGTTTTGAAATAACCTTTGGTATTATGAAAATTGTTAAGGATATTGATTTTGGTATTACCTGGGTTGGAAATACCCAAAATGTTAAAATCTCCTGGGATAAAATCGTTATTACTTTAGAAGCTGATATGACATATTCCCATGGCACTTGGGCAGACATCAACGTCTCTTTTGAATATTTAATCTTTAAAGATGAAAGTGTAAATCTCACCACCGTGAAATATAACCTTCTTTTGAGTAACAACACAGAGCGTACTGATATTTCTTGGACTCATTTCCGTGATTATAGTTTTAGTCCTCTAGTTAGGTCTTATAATATTACATCTCTGTATGATAATAGCACGGGACTATCTGGATTTGAAACACATTTTAAGTGGTTAGATCAAGGAATTGAAGAAGCAGGAAATCTGACTATTTGTTGGATTGATGATAAACCCCCCTCAATTTTGGAAATTGGTGCTTATGATTTTGGAAATGGGACAATACTGCTTATTGTCGATGTTACTGATGATAGTGAGGATTGGCATGGTAGCGGTATCGGTAGTGTTGTACTATTAAACGAAATTCTTGATCAACCTTTCCCTGGTGAGCCATCGTTTTATCAGATATCACCAGGTATTTATCGGTACTTTTTTTCATATACTTATAACCAAACTGTTGGAAATAATTTCTTTCAATTTGATTTTAACGACACACTCAAATTTTCGTTTAAAGTGACTGATAAAGGGACTCCTACTCCTCCTTTTCCAGCGTGGCTTGAGACGTTGCGAAATCCTCATGCAATCATTTCTAATCCCATCTCCCTAGTAGCCAATAACGATCTATATAAACCTCAATTTATAAAGAAGGATGGGGTTGCGATTAACGTCTCCTTTATCACTTTAACTAGCGATAATTTGAATATTAAAGAAGGAGATACCATTATTTCTGTTTCAGTTCAGGATACAATATGGTCAGGATTAACTAATAGCTCTGTTCGTTTGATTGTTAGTGAATGGTCCTCATCAATGGTTATTAAAGATGTAAATATGACTTTGATTGATAAACCTTCTAATTTAGGTGACAAGCGTTCTGAGTTCCAATTCAATTGGCAGGGAAATTTACAAGTCTTTCAAACATATCAACTGATTGTCATTGTCACAGATATTGCTGGAAATGTGAATAATCGTACTTTAGAAGTAGAAATTGAAGATAATGTAGCGCCTCGCGTGATAGAAGTCGTACAAGAGAAAACAGGTGACCGAAAATTAAAGGTTACAGTTATAATTGAAGAAACTGGAGGGGGTATTGATTATATCATGGTGAAAATTGGTGATCAAGACGGATGGTTCAATTTATCACTTGAGGGAGGAACGGGGGCATCAGTTCAGGAAACTGCAACCTATACAGCTATTATTCCACTTGAATTTGATCCATTGAATATTATTCAAGATAAAAAGTATCCTATCACAGTAAAGGTGGCAGATAAGATAGGAAATGAAATGGAATATGCCTCCCAAGATTATAACTTCATACATGATTTCTTTTTACCTCCACTCATTTTTGAACCAATTATTTGGATTCTTGGCCTTATTCTTTTCGTTGCAGGGGTCGTGGTAGGAGTTCGAATTACCTCAAAAACCGTGGGGTACGATATGAAGAAAATTCTCGTTGAAAGTGAGAGAATCACACGAGAAGTAATACTGACAAACATGGATGAATATGCATTAGGTGTCACGGTAAATTTCTTTGATCAAGTCCAAGGGCCTGTCCCCGTTATTTGGGAGCCGCCACTTCTCGAAGATCAAGAACAGGTAATGCTGGACTTATCTGATAAATCCTTTTCTGCTTTAGAATTTGTAGGATTAGAAGAAAAAGAAAGGAGTGGAACTTTTGATTTCTCGACTGGCAGTTATGAATGTACTGCCTTGGGTTACTCCTTTGCAATAGCAAATCCTGAAGCACGTGGGGGAAAAGAGAATTTAACTATAGTTTTGTTATTGCGTAAGGAATGGGGGGATAACTTATTGACTTTCCAAGATGAGTTACTTGAAAAACTCCGTGAGATTCGTGAGTTGATTGAACGAGAACAACCATCCTCCATGGTTGAAAAGAAAGCTCGTGAATTAAGAGAATTTGTTTCAAGAGTTATGATTGCTTTCAATAAAATTTATACTGGTATAGAATATGAGGTAAGTTCTTTAGAGGAATGAAACATGTACAAACTTCGATCTAATATTATTTTAGGTATTTTACTACTAAATTTGAGTTGTTTATTTTTCTCGTCTTCAATAACGAGTACTCCTGTCTTTCAAGATAAAAATCTCCAAAAATTACAGAATGATACTTTTACAATACCAGTAGAAAATAATCATTTTTCTATACCGATCAGCGAAGAAGTAGTCCCTAAAGGTTTTCAACCAAGATTTTCAATACAACAACAGAATATTACTACCTTATTAAATCTAACTAGTACCAAAAATGTTGATTCTGTCCATTTTGCAACAAATATCTGGGAGAATCAATTGGGTTCCGACCCCTTAGTTCTTAACAATCCGTTGTCATATCAAAACGGATTGATAGTTTCCAATAACACTGTTGGAGATGATGAATTAGAACAGTTCTATGAAGCTGTCAATAATTCCTTATTTATTAGAATCGGAAATAGCGGATATGGTTCTACTATTAACAAGGAACTCAATGATGATATTTCACTAGGGATTTCTGCAGGATGGCAGATTGACTTCCCAATTGAAGCTGATTTCGATGTCATTCATGTGAGCTTCAAATGGCGATTTGATGCTCAAGATATGGCCTTCGATATTTACAATGAATCACTTCCATGGTATCTAAACATCGATGATTCTGATGACTTCCAAGAAGTTCGTTGTAGAATTAAACATCCCGACTCAGACCAATCTTCATTCTGGTTGGGAGATCCTATCAGTCATGAGAATCCTAATGGTACTGTTTTTTATCGAGTGGGACCTATTGTTACGTTAGATGAAGAATGGTTCACCTTTAAATACAATTTCTCCGTCTCTCAAGAGGTAGAAAATTATACCCTTGAACTTGGGGCCTATTTAAACACAAGAGAAGATAGACTTGAATATTTCGATGTCTGGTTTGATGATATCCTCATTCAGGGTATTAACAACATCTCTGACAGTTATCCGCCTCAACCTATTGATTTTGATCTAAGTTGGACAGAAACAGATGTTTCCCTATGGAATTTTTGGACCGAGTTGGCTGAGGGGAAATGGGAAACACCAATAGACAATATTACCGTTATTTTTTACAACCAAAGCAAGGTTATATCAAATAGAAGTTTGTCTCTAGCGTCATCTTTTATGAATGAAGCAGGTTATAATCAGACCTACTGGCAATACCTTCAAAGATTTACTTTTGGCGAAAATATCAGCTTCAAATTATTAATTTTTGATAAAGCTGGCAACTATAAAGAAACAGAGCTTAGGAATGCCACGATTGGAGATTATCAAGCTCCAAAGATTACCAGTACGCTTAACATCACTGATCCTAATTTTGTTCAACAATTGGGAAATGGAACCATTATTATTAGTATTGATACGCAAGATTGGGGAAACGCTACAGATAAGGTTGTACTTAATTATACATTAAATGGCGAACTCCAATCACCGATTGTCATGATGAAAAACGGAACAAAATACCAAGCCAATCTCCCTGTTAATTATAGAACACTTTTGGAATTTGATATTCTATTAAATGACACAGCTGAAATACCAAACTCACGGGCATACCCTGGTTTTTCTATTGTTTCTGATTATGATATTATTCCACCTATAATCAATTTCGATGTTAATGCAAGTGATACTGAGGAAGGCCGAACATTTGTTAATGTCACAGCAGAAGATACTTTCGGTGAGATTGACAGGGTATTTCTGGTTATTCGGTATAAAAACGGATCATTCTATGACAATATAACACTTGTCTATGATAATACCACAGAAAAGTACAAATTATCTGGAGTTAAAGGTCTACTTCTAGAATACGCTGAGACTTACAACATGACTGTTTTTGCGTGTGATAAAGGAGGTTCTTTCAATAGCTCAACTATGATTTATACTGTTCCTGATATCATAGCACCTAGAGTCAATATTGAAGATATAGAGTACACCCAGCCAGGTTTATTAAAGATTTGGGTTCACGCAAGTGATGAAGGGAGTACTATTGATTCAGTTACGCTTGAAACAAGAAAGAATGGCGAATGGATCGTTTTAAAAAATATGACAATCAAAAACAATAAATTCTATGCGGATATTTCTACTGATTGGTTTGGTAATGAACAAATAGAATTTCGAATAAATGCAATAGATAAAGAAGGAAATGAAATTATAGAGGGAGATAGACCTATTAGGAAATATACTACTAGATACTTTTTCGCTACTTCTCTTGGGTTATTAATAACGCAAGCTGTTGTAGTTATAACAGCTGTAAGCTTTTTTACAGCAATAAAGATAGCTCAATCACAACGATTACAGGCTCTTCGACGAAGACGCTTCGAAATTGCCCTTGGTCGCAGTGAGCGCTTAGCTTATCTTGGAGAAGAGGCTATATTTGGATTTGTAGCAGCTTACGGTCAGAGGGAAGGTGTTTCCAGCATTTTATTATGGGAACCCCGATTGATCGGGCATTTTTACCAATACTTGAAAGAGCTCACTGACAAAGCGAACAACAATATTGCTTTCATCATGCAAACCAAACCTCAAGATCAAGTGACATTTGTTGACTTTGCTATTGAAGAGATCGGCTGTTCTGCGATTACATTTGCATATCCAGTTTCTACCCTTCCCCAACAATGGTTATCTGCATTAACTCTTGATCAAGTACCTATTGGTCGTGGTCAAGGTGTTTTACTGTTAATGTTGGTCATGCGGGAGAAATGGGGTGAATCAGCACATAATTTCCAAAAAGAGATTACAGATGGTGTTATAGAATTAAAAGATCTTATCTGTTCTGGCGAAGATAAAGACATTATCCTTAGAAAAGCTCAAGAATTCCGATTGTTCATTTCAGGGACTTTAGAGGTTTTAGATGAAATTGAAACAGAGACAGATGAGGTTTCAGAAGATATTATGGGTGATTTTGAGACTGAATTCTTAGACGATGACCAAGATGAGACTGACGAATCCTCTAATTCTACCTCTGATAATGACTTTGATATCTAACTTGAATTTGTTGCTGAAACTATAGATTGAGGTTTTAAAGTTGTCTAGCCTTATCAGACTTCGAACTGAACCCTGTTCTATCTGTAAAAAGACTTTAGCGCTCGGTATTCCAGCGAACCGTCTTCAACCTGATGTGACGGGTTTGGATCTATTTCTTGATTTACATGGAATCGATGATGAACAACCACATGCTCGATTACTCTATATTGATGCTGAGGGAAGAGTACGAAATATGTCTACCATTACCAAGTTCACTACTCTTCTCCATAAAGATACTCCTTCAGAAGAGTGAGGTTTAGGTTTCTTATACTAATGCTCTCGAAAAGCCAAATACCAAATCAGGGAGTCTTATTATAAAGAAAACAGAGAATATCAAATGATATCTAAGTGAATGCGTTGCACTGTACCTCGAGTTCCTTTTCGTGAGCAAGTCACACTAAATAAGGGCACATTATAGTCGACTGCGAGAAGGGTTCCATCATCGAGACTCTCACCAACCAATATATCAAGAATAGCGCCATCTTCATGTCGAAATATTCGAATATAAGCATCCTCTTTCTTTATAGTGCCAGTTTTATCCCATCCCTTTTCAACAAGGATTATTGTTGGCCATAATTCACCTTTTTTAAACCAAGACTTTCGATCCGTAACTGCTACTTGAATCTTTTTATCTGACAGCTCAGGAAAAGTGAATCTTTTATTGTCTTCCATCTTATCTTTTGTCATACGGATGTGTGGATTTTGCCGAGCTATCCAACCAAAGGTTCTAAATTGCAATTTGATCCATACCGAGGATTTATTTTGAATGCCAACTTTGTCTTAAATGGAATTCGAAGCTAGAAGTATACTACCTTTGATCCTATGTATTACAACTCACTTCTAAAAAAATGTTTGGTTGTAATATTGAAATATCTGGTACTCTTGTAGTATTCTAGAGCTCTGAATCTTTATCGAGAATGCTAGAATCTTCTGGCGTTTCTGAGGTACTCACAGTCAGTCTGCTAATATATCGGCCGATAAAAGTGAAGAAAGCAATCTCAAGGATGAATAGGAGACCTTGGAGAATTATACTCTCCGAAAGTAATTCTAATATATAAGTTAATATTATTAACAACCCTAGATAAAAAATGTCGGTAGAGAAGAGCTTAACTGGTCTCAAGGGGTTATTCTTACTCATTTTTATTTTTATTTCCCAATATACTACTAATCCTCCTATTATTCCTCCTATTATTCCTCCAAGGTATAGTGCTGGCGGCCAAATAATAGGAGTTTGCGATTTAACATAAAGATCTATAAAGGGAAATCCATCTATTAGGTTGATATCTACATTGTGAATGAATTCTGCTAAACTAGTAAAGCAAAACACAATAATGTAGCAGCTCAAGGGTGCTAACACGACAGCAAGTACAATATTCCATGGAGAATTAGCTTCTGAAAGATTCGAAGGCGTATTAGGATCTTCAGTATTAGATTTCATAAAAGTTCTCCAATCAATGTTTTTTAATTTCGTTTAATCGTGCTATCACCCATTCTTTATCGAGTGCAGCTATAAATGGAGCAAAACGTGGTCCTTGCGTACTCCCTAGCAATATCTGATAAAGCACCTGAAAGAGTTGTGTCATTTCTTTACGTGACAAATCGACTTTTTCTCGAAAAGCAATCATCTTTCGCTTGATTTCCTCAGGAGTCCATTTCGTTAAGGCCAGTTCTTCGGTCAGATCTTGGACATTACTACTCATTTTCTTATCAATTTGATCAATAAGGGTTTGTGAGACGTTATCGGGGATGTTTATTCGAAGATGCGAGGGTCCATAATCAAAAACCCAACCCCGAGCTTGAGTCAGCCTGTTATGAATGTGTTCTTCTATTTCTTTTGTAGGAGTAATTGATAAAATCTCCGTGGCTTGCAGCTTTTGAATTGCCTGTTTTGTTCCTTCTTGTGATGCAGAAACTAGTTGAGATAGAATTATTGCATGAGAAAAGTCTAGTTGGAACCCACGATATTTTGGGATGTCATTGTAGAAAACAATTTCATAACTTCTTCTAATGGCTTGTAGTTCTGCATTATCATCAAATGGTTCTAATTCAAAATAAATTCGTTGAGCTTTATCATATTCAGTTACATAACTCGGAATTTTGTCCAACCCTAAGACGATCCGTCTTTTTGGAGGAGTTTTCAGATAAATATACTTCAATACTTCTGGTTCCGCGTATTTAAGCCATTTTTTGGGAGTGAATCCAATGAATCCTGAACTAGTCATATCCCCGAGGTCAGTTCGTCCTTCTGAATATCCAACCCATTCATTCCAGAATCCATATGGTCCAGGGTGTTGGAGTACAGTCTCAAGTACTTCAATACAACTATCACGTGATCCTCCTGGCGTGGCATGATCTTTTCCATAGGGTTCAAAATGAATATTGAGAGTATACCAAATTGCTAGCCATTCGAGGCGCCAAGTTAGTTTTCCTTGTTTCATATCAGACCAATCATCTTTCTGACATGTATTACAATAATAATGGACACGAAATTCATCTAGGTTAACTTCTAATGCTTTGGTTGTTCCAATTCGATTACAGTGATTACACAATGGATTGAAGGGAATCCAATCTTCAGGAAATGGGTTTTCTTGCCGGTATTTATTAAGAATATTCCGTACTTGTTCTTTCTTTTCAATTAATTTGATTATAGTTCTTTTCATTGCCTCTGTTTGATAAAATTCATGAGTACGAATAATTTCAATATTTCTACCAAACCTAGGAAGTGGATCCCCAAAAGCTTTCCAAAAGTAATCGACCCATGAAAGATGTTGATTGCTTGGGTCTGGAACATCGATTAATCGCCAATCAATGTATTTTCTTGCTTCAATTGGATTCGAAAAGCAGTTTAATTGGGATTTTCTTCCTTTCCAAGGATCAGCAGTATATAGAATTAGAGAATGTGTTGCATCATAACCCCGCCTCTTTAATTCATTTACGACTGCATTAGTAAGTACGATCTCCCCACGAAGTCGCCCGACATGTTGCTGACCTGAAACTGAAATGCCGCAATTGCAGTTAAAGTCTCGTATCTCTGGCCAATTCGAAATTAAATCCGTGGTCAGCTTGTCTATCCAGTATGGGGGAGTTCTCTTAATATTATTTGGCATTTACTTGTTTCACGTCGTTCAGGGTCATTCAGAGAGAAATTTGAAAAAGGATTTAAAAAGGGCTTTTTTAATGGTCAATTTCAGTCTTCTCATGTCTTTCAATGGATAATCAGAGGAAAATACATTAATTGCCGTTAATGGAGCTATTTTCATCATCATTTAACAGTTCACAGTTATTCTGGTTCCATTCTTCCTAGAATTACTGAATAAAGTTGAAGTAGATATTAAATAAATGACTTTTCGACTATTGTTGCTATATGATTAATACTTGAAGGGGTGAACAGATAAAAATGAAAGGATTGGTGTTAACTGGGGGATTTGGGAAGGAAATGCTTCCCTTATCGAAATATTACCCAAAAACCATGTTGACCCTGCATGGAAGACATCTTCTGGAATATGTGTTAGCTGGGCTTATAGAAACTAATCTTGAAGAATTTATAGTTGTTGCGGGGTATTTAGGAGATAAAATCAAGCCAATTGCAGAGAAATATCGGCAGCAGGGCTTTTCCATTCAAATTATAGATCAAGGAGATCGAAAAGGAATTGAAGGTGCTATTACCTCCGCCAGTGAGCAATTTTCTGACAAAGAACCATTTTTATTAGCTTATGGAGATATTTTTGCTCCTCCAATGTTTTATCAGCATTTGATGAATTCTTTTATCAATACAGCGGCAGATGGAGCCATTGCTGTGACATTAGTTGGAAAATCTGCAGAGTTTGGGATAGCTGCAATTGATGACAGAGGTTTTATCAAAAAAATTTTACCAGAAACTCCTTCTGAAGAGAACAATGCTAACTACATCTTTGCTGGAGCCTCCATCCTGCCAGGAGAATTCTTTGAGATTCTTAGGGAGGAGTACAAACTTACTACCGCTTTAGCAAGATTACTGAAGGAACAGCGTCGAATTTGTGCATCAGTTTGGCAAGATGAGTGGGTGGATGTTGGCTATCCCTGGGATTTGCTAGCAGCTAACAAAGACGCGTTTAAACCTCTCGAATACTCACGTATCCATAAAACAGCAAAGATATCGCCATCAGCACATATTTCAGGTCTTACATTAATTGAGGAAAATGTAGTTATAGATCATAACGCTGAAATTGTTGGCCCTTGCTTTGTTGGTAAAAACTGTTACATTGGCACAAACAGCCTCATTAGAGCCTATTCTTGCATTGAACGAAATTGCAAAATCGGTTATTCTGTTGAGGTAAAAAATTCGGTAATTCAACAAGGAACAAAGATTGGGCGCCTCTCATTCGTTGGTGATAGCGTTATTGGAGAAAATGCCAGTCTGGGCTCGGGAGTCACGACCATGAATGTATTAGAGGATGCTCAATCACGGAAAATGACGAAAACGATTAAAGGAAGA
>Ga0209636_10004409_pt1 | contig 14339 bp, 16 predicted proteins | sample DeeMarSWOR152_54_FD_187464 | JGI IMG/M metagenome (GOLD analysis project Ga0209636, IMG submission 187464) | Marine sediment microbial communities from White Oak River estuary, North Carolina - WOR-1-52-54 (SPAdes) (version 2) | ecosystem: Environmental > Aquatic > Marine > Intertidal zone >...
ATTGAAAAAGGAGATTATTCTTTAAGTTCCTTATGGGATTATAATGTTAGCATTATGAGAACTATTGGCGCTGAGTTTGCCCCCTTAGATTTGCTTAGGTTGGTTCTCCAAGTTTTAAATAATGAAGAGTTAAATTTTGGATTAGGACAGGATTTATTAAGTGGTGAAGAAATATTAGAAATTTCTTCTACGGGTAATCTAATTCTTCCAATTTTAAATATGCTTACAAAAGCAGTTAAAGGAATTTCAAAACCTAATTTATTATTAGATCTCAATTATCTTAGGATTAGGATGAATGAAATTTCAAAAATTTATAAAAAATTTCCAGAAAATAAAACAGAATTTGAACTATGGAGAAATAAAGTTCTTCAAGTCTATGATAAAATTAAGAAAATGTTAATAAATACTAAAAAAGTAAATTAATTATTATAAGTGAAAAATATGGTTAGGGTATTGACAAGTAACACAGTAAAAACTGGTACATATGACTATATCATTAATAAAATAAATAGTGAAGGAACACTTCATTTTTCTCTTATTGATCCAGATCCAATAAAGCAAAGTCCTAAAAAAGCAGCTAATATGGCCTACTTCGCTGAGCAGGCAGGAACGGATGCGATTCTTATAGGAGGTAGTACTGTATTCGATCAAAAGTTTGTAGATGATACAATAGTCGCAATTAAAGATAAAGTTGACCTTCCAATTATTATTTTTCCAGGGGGTATTTCAAATGTATCTAAGGAAGCTGATGCTATTCTCTTTATGTCAATACTCAACTCAGAAGATCCTTATTTTATTATAGGACAACAAGCTTTAGCATCCTATACTGTTAAAATGGCAAATCTAGAACCAATTTCCACGGGTTATTTAATTATTGAACCGGGAGGCACGGCTGGTTGGATTTCAAAAGCTAAACTCCTACCAAGGGAGAAACCTAAATTAACTGCAGCATATTCATTAGCAGCAGAATTGTTTGGCTTTAAACTTATTTATTTAGAAGCAGGATCTGGTAGTAAAAGAATACCTTGCGAATTAATAAAGTTATGTTCTAATATGTTAAGCATTCCGATTATTGCAGGAGGAGGAGTAGTTAATAAGGATGATGCGGTATCATTTGTGGAAGCAGGGGTAGATATAATCGTGATGGGTACATATTTAGAAAATAATATCTTATCTGATAATGGATCATCATTAAAAGCGATTATCGATGAAATTAAATCAGCTGGCAAAAAATGTAAAAAAAATTATTGTATTAAGTAAAATCTTCAACCTTTTGACCTGTCATGAAGTTTAAAGATACAATTGAGATAATGCGTCCTCACAATGATTTAATGGGTAGTTTAACAGTTATAATTGGTTTTTTAAATACAAGAACACCGATGACTATTGGAAATTTATTAATAAATATCATATTAGGAATTATTACATACTTTTTCATTGCTGGATCCGGTATGGTTGTTAATGATATATATGATATTGAAATTGATAAAATTAACAAGCCAAATCGTCCTATTCCAAGAGGAGCAATTACTCTTAAACAAGCGAGATTCCTTTTTTTTCTCTATCTCTTCATAGGATTAGCTTTTGCTGTTATCCATAGTATTTTGTTCCAATTAGGGATAATAAACATTATAATTGCAGCTCTGTTCGGTTTCATTGGGTGGTTATATGCCTACTGGGGAAAGAAAAGCGGATTTCTTGGAAATATCATTGTAAGTGTTTCATTCTCAATAGGATTAATATATGGAGCAATCCTAAATAATTCCACTATCCCAAACTATATTTATTTCTTCTTTTTAACTTCCTTTTTTCTTTTATTATCTCGAGAAGTAATCAAAGGATGTGAAGATATAGAAGGCGACAAAAAAGAAGGTGTAAAAACATTAGCAATTAGAATTGGAATTAAACCAGCAACTAGATTAGCATCAATATTTTCAGTTTCAGCAATAGTTTTTTTTATATTGCCTTATTTTACAAACATTATAAATCGAGATCTTTTTTTAATTTCAATGTTCTTTGGCTTATTTGATGTTTTTTATGCTTTAATATTAATGTTAAAAACCCAATTAATCCAACAAGATTTTAAGAGAATTAGTTTACTCTTAAAAATTGGTGGTCTACTAGGATTAATAGCTTTCATTTTTGCAAGTATTTAACAGTGAAATCACATTATTAAAATCCTTATTATGAATAAATAAATGTAAATTGTTTCTTATTTTTGATTCTAATTTTCTATATGGAAATGTTTCGATTAACTTCTTAGTTTGGGTTAAACCAAGATATTTTCTTGTATATATTGCTTTGGAATATTTATAAGTTGTTAAGAATTCGCTATCTAACTTATCCCTAAAATGTTCAAGTACAAAATTAAAATAGCTTTTCAATAAAAGTTGATCATTTATGGAAATTTTATCTTTGAAAAAGATCTGGATAGGATGAGTCCTATATGTATTTGAAGAAACATATATACCTTGAACACCAAAATCATCTTGTATTATATTTAAGCCGACTCTCCCATCATAAGAACCTGTATCAACAGTTCTTACAAATAATATATTTGATTCAACTTTTCTTTTTAATTCTTCATTAACTCTAAGTATTAACTTTTTGTATTTATTATTTCTGTACTGATTAGCATCTATTACGAGAATTTCGAAATTTCCGGTTTTTTTCAAAAGTTCTTCATTCATTAGATAAAATTTAATCTTAAGAGGATATTCTACTCTAAATTTCTCTAAGAATTCATCAAATTCAAATCCAGCGCGATATTTATATTTGGGTCTTAAGTAATAATCCTTGGTAATAATCTGATTTTCTTTCTTTATTTTAATTCCAGAAAATTTTAAATCTTCCACTTTTGGTATCTCTTTTTTCTTAAAAAAACCAATACAAATATTTGTTCCCGTAAATTCGAATATTTTAGTTTCAAATATAATCATCTTAAGAATTTGATATTTTTTTAAAAAATCCATACGAAATTTATTCGAAATAGAGGCTCCAAATAGAAAATTTGAAGGTATTATATAAACTAAATTTTCAATTTCATTCCTAAAATCATTAATCATCGCTATTTGATATAGATCTTGATAACCCTTATTTTCATCTTCAAATAATTTTAAATATTTTTGAGTATCAGAGTGTTTCCTAATATATCCAAGATAAAGATAAGGGGGATTGGTTATATGAAAAATAGGAAATTCAGCCTTAATTAGAAATTGGGGAAAGCTTTTAAGATTATCTCTTAATAAAATCCTTTTTTCTGCAATTTCCTTAGGAATTCCATATCTTTCTGCTGCACGTATGCATTTCTTAACCATCTCTTCTTGTGAGTCTGATAAAAAAATATGAGCTTTAAAAAATTTTATTCTTTCTTCTTTCTTGATTTTCTCTAAAATAGGTAAAATTAGATTTCCTTCACCAGCATATAAATCAATCCATAAGTAATTTAATAATTTGTGTTTAATCTCAGGAAATATATATTTATTAAAGATATCGATTGATGTTAAATGTAGTCCATAAGTTCTTCTTATCTTTATATCCATAATTTCTTCAAAATCGAAAATTGGTCTCCAATTTTTTAATAAAATATTAGGGTTTTCTTTTAATTAAAATAATCAATTTAATTAAAATAAACATCTTTTAACTAATATTTATAGGAGAACTAAAATGAGTTTTCAAGATAGTGATAAAATAAAAGAATTCCTAGAACAGGTAAAAAGTAAATTACCTGAGTGGCTAAAGTGGAAAGAAGAAGAACTTAAGAGTGTGTTAGATGATTTAGAAATCCAGATTTTAAATGAAGCACGATTCATAGCTAATGGATCAGAACCAACTATTGATGATATTGAACAAGCAATTGATCAAATGGGAACTCCACAGAGTATTGCAAAAATATACAAGCAAAGAAGTACCCCGAAATTCTATTTATCTGAAGAACTCTTCGAATTTTACCTTCGAAGTCTAATGTTCTTCTCTATAATCATAGTATTAATCAATATTGTTATAATGATTTTTCGGATTTTTATAGATCCATTAGATGCGATATTAGGAGCATTAAGTGGAATCTGGATAGGATTTTTAATCCTAGTTGTTGTTATTACTGCTATTTTTGTATATTTTTCGCATGAAGGATTCCTTCCCGAGGATTTCGGTATTTTACCTAAAAGATTAGCTATTATATTCCCGATGCGAGCATTAACACAGGAAAGATTAGACGAAATCGAATTACGCACAAAAGAGAGTTTAGCAGAGGCAAAAGCTAAAGCTAAAGAGAAAATAGCAGAGGCACGATTACATGCTCAAGAGAAAATAGCAGAAGCGAAAGTACGTCGAGAAGAAAAAATGGCAGAAGTTGAAATCCGGAGAGAAGAAAGACGGGAACAAGCAAGACTTCGAAGGGAAGAAGCAAAAGCAAGAAGAGAATTAAAGAAGAAAGAACCAATTTCACTAGGAGAATTAATTTTTGGTTTCATTGCAGGAGTAATTTTTGGATTAATTCTCATTTTTCAACCGTTTTCTGTGATAGGGTTATTTGAACAAGCATTCCTTGATTGGTTAAAACTTTTTGGCTTGTTTATTTTTATTGGAGGGTTAATAGATTTAGCTCGATTAGCTATTGGTGTAAGAAACTTTACTGGACAGCAAATAATGCTATTCGTTGTAGCATTCTATAGTGCTGTATATATTCCGTTGTTCTTAAATCTTTTAAATCAACCAGAAATCTTCCCAATTTCATTGTTTTCAGGTGGACTTGTACCAATTATAACTGCAACAGAACCGTTCTCACTCGAATATATTATTTATTTCTGGGTAATTGTTCTAATTATAGTTTCCATAATAATTGGAATGATAAGCAAATTTTACAAAGTTTACAAATTGCAGAAGCTGAAGTATTAAATTTTTATTCTATTTTTCTTTTTTTTATTAATATTCATCTAATTATGTATCTCAAATTTATATGTGTGATAATAAACATCTCCTTCAGGATTTTAAATTAGTTTATAACAAAATATCAAGTCCAAAATTAGTAAAAGTATGTATAATATTGGCTAATTCAATATTTTTGACAGGTTTATTAATAGGAGTAATAATTGCTTTTCTTTTTGGGCCTGAAAGTTATAATATATGGGATAATTATATCAGCGATCTTGGTTCATTTCGATATACTCCCGCACCATTCATTTTGGATATTATAGCAATGATTACTGCAGTATTATTAATTCCTATCTTTTTTTACTTATCTAAAGAAATACTTTCAAAAGAAGTTCCACTTTTGTTAAACTCTAATCAAGATTTGAGTAGAAAAGTCTATCATTTAACAATTATTATATTCGGTTTTTTTGGTTTCATTGCACTCCTTTTCACTGTTATAGGATTGTTTGGTATAGGGTTATTTAGTGAAGACAGAACTACTGAGTTAGGTTTACATTTTCTATTTTCTATTGTTGTATTTACTGGTTTAACATTTGCGGCTTTATTTAACGGAGTGGTAATAATATTGAAAAAAACAATATTTCCAAAGCTAATGGGTTTATATATGATGATTGGACCGTTTACTGCGGGTGCTTTATTTATATTTCCTCCTCCCTTATATACCCGCCCTTTTTTCGAATGGATGATGTTATTTGCAGCTTTTCTATGGCTAATTCCAGGCGCTTTAATTATGTTTAAAAAGATTATAAAAGATTAGAAAAAATAATTTTAAGATTAAAATAAATTATATTGTAATTTCAACCATTTTTCATCAGATTCTAACAGAAATGTGAAATTTATATGCAAAGAATGGTTTAATATTATCGGGGAGAAAACAATGGTTCTCTACAAGAATGGAAAAGTATATCTGAAGATTGTCTATTGGGGCATGGGTGGTTCGGGAAAAACGACGATTTTAAAAACTCTTTATAGATTAACCAAAGAAACAAAACAAGATATTTTACCAGTTGGTAACTTACAGATAATAGGAAGAGATAGCGGGGCAACCTTGTACTTCGATCAAGGAATTTTTCAATCCACCAAAGAAAAAAAGGCCTATTATCGTGTTTTTACTGTTGCAGGTGCAAGAAGTTTTTCTCCCTTGAGAGTTAAGATTATTAATAGAGAAGAAGACGAAACGGATGCCGTAATTTTCGTTATAGATTCGCAAACTCATTTTTTTGAAGATAACATCGAGTCTTTAATGGAATTAAAGAGCCTCACAAATGATAGGCTAATAAAAGAAATTCCTTTAATCATATTACTAAACAAGCAAGATCTAAATAACGTTATAGATGAAGATGATATAATTCCTATCTTAAAAAAAGAAAAATTATGGTATGAACCTAAAAACAAGCTTTCTATTTGGAATCCTTTAATGTATAAAACTTGTGCTCTTTTTGATAACGAAAAAGATATTTATCGAAGTTTTCATGAATGTGTTCGTAGAACTGCATTGTATCAAATATATGATGATTCACAGACAGTAGTTCACTAATAATCCTGTAAGTTCCTCTAACATAGTCTCAACATTCTCTCCTGTGCTTGTAGAGATTTCCAGATACATAGCTAAGTTATACTTTTTTACCATCTGAATTGCCTCTTCTTTGGTAACTTGTCGGAGCGCCTCTAAATTTAAATTATTTCCCACTAACATGATTGGGATATTACCAACTTAATTTCTAAGAATTTCAATCCATTCAAATATATCTTTTAGTGTTTTTGAATTGGCAACATCGTATATGATCATAGCTCCGTTCCAACCCTTAACATATGAAGAAAGAAGAAGTTTGAATCGTTCTTCACCGCTAAAGTCCCAAATTTGTAACTTAACTGTTTCCCCTCGATAATGAGTAGTTTTTGTACAAAAACCAACACCTGTTGTTAATTTTGAGTCTTCTTTAAAAACTTTAAAATTAAATTTTTTCACTAATTCTTCCTTTCCTGAATCTGAGTCACCAAATAACGAAATTTTGGCAGAATGAGAATGAAGAATCTCATTCTTGAGAAACCTAATTTTCTTAATGCAATCTTAAATATCTTGCCGTATTTTAACTTTTTCTACTTTTGAAAGAAGAGATTCTAAATTAATCAGAAGACCATTTACAAAATGAAGACTAACGGGATCTTCTTGAATTATTGAGAAATAGTTCAATTATAGTTGACAATATAATAGATATTTCATAAAATAAAAAAAAAGTTAAAAAATTATTTGGTTCTATATTTTTCAATTTTAAAGACTTTGTAGATATCTTCAATGCCAGTTAGGATTACAATAACAATAATAGCTATCATTCCCCATCTAAAAGCATCATAGAATTCAGGTGACATTCCTATGTTAATAAAAGTGTCAGTTACATTATCATACTGCAACCATGGAATTAATTCTGGATGGTTCATTAGGATTATGATAAATGGTATTATCATTGCTTTTATAAATAATGTTATAATGTGTATTACCTGATGAGTTCCCGGTTGACGATTACCAATTACTCCTCTTGTCATATCCATAGTACCCTCTGCTAACATAAACAAACCGAAAATTCTAAGCAAAAGTAGAAAATCTGGATTTAATAATGTCACAGGAAATGGCTGGATTATAAAAACAACACCAATTATTATTTGAATTCCACCGCCAATTATTTCACCAACAGGTTTTATAAATGGCTTTATAGGTTTTCCATGTTCAACTGCTAACTTTTCCTTTTCGAGTTGCTTCTTTGACTTGAAATCTTCGGGGAAATATCCTTCCATCGAAAGAACAACAAATATGATTGTTATTATCGTAAAAGAAAAAAGTAACCCAAGTTGAATACCCTCTACTAAACCTGCGATGAATTCACCTAAATTAAATCCTTCAAAAACTGCACTAACTACTTGTGCAAGAATGGTAAGTGCTATGACAATTGCGAAGACAATGCTAATTACTCTGATATAAAGTGGCCACATTTCCTGAGTTATATATACTTTGGGGGTGCCTCTTTTTTTGTATTCCTTTGCTATACTTTCAGGACTTCCCATATGAGAGATTGCTTTATGAACACTTTCTTGTGTCGCTTGCCCTGTTTCAGATAATTCCTTTGCTTTTGTCCAAATATGCTCTTCAAGATCAGCTAAAATGTCTTTATGTTCTTTTTTATCTTTTAACCAATCAGGAAGTGCTTTTTTCACATCCTTAATAAATTCTTTTACCGAATTTTCCATAACTTTTTCACTCATTTTATTAAACCTCTTTCATGCAATTCTTTTTCAATATTATGTCCACATACATCACAATAGCGCAGTTCTAAATTTGTTAGTTCAATCTTATTTGCGCACATTGGACAATATAAATATCGATCTTGTTTTAAATGGACATTCACATCAAATAGTGACGCAATAGCTTCACTTAATTTAGAGTAAAAGCCAGACAGATAATTGAATAATTTTATTCCATAATCAGTCATAAAGTAATATTTTCTTTTTCTACCTTCTTTTTCTCGTTCAGATTTAATGATACCTTCATCTTGAAGTTTTCGAAGGATAGGATATAATGTACCTTCTTCGATAACTAACATTTCATTTGTTCGATCCAATAAATCCTTTGATATTTGATACCCATGTACTCCATCATCACCATATTGATTAATAATCGATAAGATGCATAATGTTGAAAGTCCTCGATTTATTTCAGATTCAATTTTAGATGCATAATCTTGAAATTGTGGATCCAATCCTTTTACTCGTTTTATCATCTATTTCAACTCCATTTTTTAAATATATTTTGTTTTTTCTCTTCAAATTAAAAAAGTATTTTCTCATTTTTTTGATCCGAAATCATCACAATTTCCTCTGCATCTAATATTTGTTTAGAATCTCCCTTCCATTCTAAAGTTCTTAAAGTTATTATGGCAAAAAGAAACATTAGAAGTATATAAGGATTATTAGAACTATAAATAAAAGTAAATGTTACTATCAATGAACTATGGGCGAACATCGCAGCAAGTAAATTCTTATTTGATAAATTATAAAGAGAATCAATTATAAATGAATAACTAACCATCAGAAGATATGAATAGAAACTGACTTCCAAACCATTCGCGATATTTATCGGTTGGTGCCATATCCACCAAAAAGTCCCTAGAAGAAAACTTCCTATATGTCTTCCAAATCTCCCTTGTAATTTTCCTAAAGCAAAACCTCTCCAACATGGTTCTTCGAAAAGTGGACTAGAAAGCAAACCTGCAAAAAATAGTAATGGAATTATTCCAATAAGCCAGAAACCAAGTACTTTTAAAGGTTCATTTTTAAAAATGAAGAGATAGATTTCATTTCCAACTAAAAAATTGATCAGATTTCCTATAATCGTTAGTAGTGGTAGTGTTAACGCAGCAATAGGTAACCACAGTATTTTTTTTCCTTTTAAACGAATACGATCGAAAATCTCTTTAATATTAATTGCTCCTTTGGAAATTTTATCCAGTACAATGATTGAAAATAACGGTGCTAATCCTCCAATCGATTGACCAATTATAATCGGAATTTTAAAATTAATCACCTTCAATTGATTTAATGCCATAGGTATCCATATTACCCAACTGAGAGTAAGTGCCATTAGAAAAAATATTAATAGCTTATATTTAACAACCAATTTCTTCATATATATAGCCTTTTTAGTGAAAATTTCGGTTTTTTGTATAAAACAGTATTTATTATATACTGTGCTATGTATAGCATGGAACATATCATATATAAAGATTTGTATTTTTTATATTTTTTAAAATAAAGATTTATTATCTTTTCCGCTTTAATAGTTTTTAGAATAGCAATGGATTTATCAAAGCATTTAAAAGATAAACTTGAAAAGCTTACTTCTTTTTTAAAGTATAAAAAAGTGATAGTTGCTTTCTCAGGAGGGGTTGATAGTAGTTTATTAGCATTTCTTTCAAAAAAGTTTGCGAAGGATACTCTGCTTATAACTGAAAAATCAATTCTTTACCCTGATGAAGAAATTCAAGAAACAATTAATTTTGCAAAGTATTATGATATTCCTCATATTATTGTTGAAAGAAACCCACTTAAAGATGCTCAATTTAAAAAAAATCCCCTAAACCGGTGTTATATTTGCAAAACCGGGTTATATTCAGACATTATTAAAATTAAAAATGAAAAGAATTTTGACATTATCCTTGATGGTTCAAACTTAGATGACCTCTCCGATTATAGACCTGGAATGCAGGCATTAAAAGAATTAGATATAAAGACTCCTTACATCGATTATAAAATTGCTAAACAAGAAATAAGAGAAATTTCAACTTTTTATAACTTAGCTGTTAAATCAAAACCTTCAATGGCATGTTTTTCATCTAGAATTCCTTATCATCAAATTATTGATGAAGGAAAACTAAAAATGATAAAAGAAGCAGAACAATTCTTAAAAGATAATTTTAAGCTAACTCAATTGCGAGTAAGATATCATGATGAAAAAATAGCTCGTATTGAACTTTTACAAAATGAAATGTTCAATATTTTGAATGCTAAGAATTTAGAAAGAATTAAAACTAAATTTAAAGATTTAGGCTTCTGTTATGTAACAATTGACTTAGAAGGATTTAGATCTGGTTCAATGAATGAAATTTTAGATCGATGAGTGGGCTTTAATAAAATTAATTATTCTTCTCCTTTTTTCTAAAGCCAATTCTGCTGTTCTCTCTATATTTTTTTCCATCAATTCTTTAGTTTCAGGTTTTCCTTCTCCTATTTCTTGTTTAATTTTGGTATAAGCAGATTCTCGAAAACGTGGTAAAATATCTTCTTCTTTTTTATTTTCATAAATTATTGTTACTTGTTTTGATTCATTAACATATCCAATTTCAGCACATTGGATATTATGATTTATAAGAAGTTTAATAATTTTGGGAGCAATTTCTGCAGGACAATATATCAAAAGCGCATCTAATGATACTCCAAGATAATCGACACCTACTTTTTCTAGAAGTTCAAGAACTTTCGGATTAACCAATTTTCTAACTTCTGTCTCGAAAATTTTAACTCCACACTTAGCTTCATAATTAATTTCATATAAGTCTCCTCTAAGACCTCCGTTTGTCACATCACACATAGTATGGATTTGATCAAAATAATCTGAGTTGAGAATTACTTTGCTTGCTTCTAAAAATTTTATATTGAGGGTTTCTTCAACAATATCATGATTTCCGGAGTAGATTGCTGTCGTGGTTATAGTACCTCCACCAGCACCTTCTGTCATTAAAATTTTGTCTCCCGGCAATATGTTCCTTCTAGCGAGAACTTTATCAGTAATTCCCACTGCTCCAATTCCCCCCACAAATCGATCTCCTATTACCATATCCCCTCCAATTCTTAGTGTAGAACCTGCTGTAATAGGGACTCCCGCTAAATCTGCAATAGTAGATACACCAGCCATAAAATCAAACAATTTTCCGACGTCAGCATCATCTCCAAGATGGGTATCTATCATAATAGAAATCGGTTTGGCTCCCTTTACATATAGATCTCTTAACGCTGCTCTTGTTACATGAAAACCACAAATAAAGGGAAAATCGCTTAATCTTGAATGTATGCCTTCCATTTTTGATACAATTATCAAATCTTCACTATAAGCGTAACGTTTTATCCAATCTATATCTTTCAAACGAACAGCTCCCGCATCATCTAGTGAGCTAGGAGCTAAATATGCTTTAGATTCCGTTTCTGATAAGTTTGCAATTAACTTATGAACAAAAAAGTCACCAATACCTCGACAACCGACACCTTGTTTCCCAACTGTTATATTCGATTTGCTAAAATCTAATAAATTTTTAACGAACGGATTAGAAATATTTTCAGTATCACTTTTTTTGCATTCTTCTAATACAGCTCGAGCATATTTAAAAGCTAAATCTCTCTCTACTTCTTTAAAATCTAAGTACTCAGAAATTAGTCTCATAATTATTTTATCATCAGACAATCCCTTTTTTAAGAGTCTTCTTGTTAAACCTTCTAAATCACTCAATACAACTCACTTAATCTTATATCATTAATTTTAAATAGTACTTTTTTAATTAATATAGATTTAATTTGGAAAAAAATCCTAATCTTAAATGTACAAATATAAAGGAACTTAATGAGAGACTTCCCTTAAACTTATTGCTTTGTCAATATTTTTAAATAATCTTTCAAGAGGAAAAGGTTTACCTTTAAAGCTAAATACACCAATAGAGATTGCTAATTCTCTAACAGTCTTGTCTGCGCTTGCAAATATGATTTGTGGCTTATAATCAGTAGAATTACTTAATATTTCTTTACTGGCCTCAATTCCATTTTTAATAGGCATTCTATGATCCATTAAAATAACATCTGGTTTGTTTTTGAAATTATTATACATATTTACAGCTTCATGACCATCCTTTACAGCTCCCAAAACATTATATCCGTTTAAAGTAAGAGCTTTTTCATAAAGCAACCTTAAAGAGTGATCATCTTCAACAATAAAGACCTTTTTTATTGTTCATTCACCATTAGTGAGCTATTTTCTTTTAACAACTATTATCTTTTTCTCTCAACAACCCTAATTAAAGATAAAATAAGAAATCTCTATATAAATATCTTTTATTTAAATCTAATAATAAATAGACAAACGTATTATAATTATTTATTCTCTCCAATCTTATTTTTTTGCAAAAAGAGTGAAATTGGAATCTATTTCTAAACTATAACTTATAAATTTAATGAAAGAAGTTTAGATATTATAACAAATTTAAATTATCTTAAAAATTCATTATCATAGTTTTGAAATTTCACTTTTCCGTTTAAAATGAAAATAAGGATTACAACCCCGTGTCGCATCCATCTTTCTTTAATTGATGAAAATGGGTATACAGGCAGAGTAGATGGAGGGATTGGTTTAATGTTAGACCGTCCTAATGTAGTTTTTGAAGCATCAAATCATGCAAAAGAATTCAAGATTGAAGCCCATAAATATTATAGAGAATCCATTGAAGTTATAAACGAGCAAGCTTCAAAGATTTTTAAAGCATTTAATATCAGTAATAAAAATTTTCACTTCTATCTTAGGAGATATTATCCTAGCCATGTGGGGCTTGGTTCAAAAACGCAATTATCTTTAGCTATAGCGAAAGCTATTATTAAATTGAGGAATATTAATAATATTTCTATTCTAGAATTAACTAAACTTGTAGAGAGAGGTGGAACCTCTGGTATTGGATGGCGTGGATTTGAATATGGGGGATTCATTCTAGATGGAGGACATGATTTTGGAAAAGGAAAAGAAAAAGAAACTTTTTTACCCTCATCTGCGTCTAAATCTGCAGATCCTGCGCTTACAATCTTAAGATATTCTATTCCCGAAAATTGGCGTTTTGTTCTTGTCATTCCAAACGTAAAAAAAGGAGCTTATGGAGATGAAGAAATAAGTATTTTTCAAAGTCATGCTCCAATTCCAAAAGTAGAAGTGAATGAAGTTTCTCATCAAATTTTAATGAAAGTAATTCCTGGTCTATTAAGAAACGATCTAGAGTGTTTTGGACAGGGATTAAGACGAATTCAGAGTATTGGTTTTAAAAAAGTCGAAATAGATCTGCAACATGAAATTGTAAAGGATATATTAAGATTTTTCGAAGAATATAAATTGAAAGCATATTCTATGTCATCATTTGGACCTAGTGTCTTAGGAGTTACAGAGAGTGATGAAGAAGCACATAAATTGCTAAAATTAATCCAAATGCGCCTTAAGCGAACAGGAGGTCATATATATATTTGCAAACCTAATAATTGTGGAGCTAAAATTGAATATCTAGATGATGATTAATGTCAAATTTTAAAGAAAATGTCTATTTTTCTTCTAGAATAAGCGTCAAAGAAAGAGCTTGCTTTGAAACAGGAATTAAGCTGGGAGCCCTTTATCATATTTTGTGTGGAATTCCAATTTCTTCGAATATAGAAGTCATAAAATCTATCGAAAAAGGAATTGAAGCTGCTATTTCCTGTCAACCTTATGTTAAATATGTAAAAATAAATATTAATAGGAAGAGAATTAAAGGTGATAAATCTTCTGAATTTGCATATGATGAAATTACTGGAGAAGTAATTAGAGCTGAGTTAATTGTTGAATATGAAACAATTCAAATTTTAGCAAAAATAGACTGGGTTGAGGAATTAAAATATCCCCTCATGTTTATAGAAAAAATTACCGAAAAAGTACATAGAATAAGTAGTATTTATATTTATCCCGGAAGTAACGAAAATGAAGCTTTGGCCCAAAGTGTCTTAAGGGTAATTCGTGGAATAGATAAATTCATGACCTGGCCGGTAAGTGTAAATAGGAATTAAAAGAGGTAAAAGAAAATGTT
>Ga0209636_10004411_pt1 | contig 14336 bp, 16 predicted proteins | sample DeeMarSWOR152_54_FD_187464 | JGI IMG/M metagenome (GOLD analysis project Ga0209636, IMG submission 187464) | Marine sediment microbial communities from White Oak River estuary, North Carolina - WOR-1-52-54 (SPAdes) (version 2) | ecosystem: Environmental > Aquatic > Marine > Intertidal zone >...
AAGTACTCTCCGTGATCCAGATCGATGTCACTCTTTCTCCTAGGAATCATCGAAGACCAACACCATCACTTACAGTGCTACTGAAAATAAGGCTTAACCTCAATCGACCGTTAACCACGAGGTGTAAGTCCAACTCAGAATCCCCCGACTCGACGATCGATCGATACCAGACTCATAGCACAGTTCCTAGATCGGTTAGCGGTGATATGAACCAGTTATCAACTCCCACAATGTGACCCTAAGGTCTATTGTTCTATAATGAGTCTCAGTTCGGTACTTAGTGACGGTTCGATATCTTGTTTCACTTCGGTATTTTGTCACTTCTTCCTGCCAGTACGCCTTTATTAATGCAGAATAAATTCCCACATTCTTCTTGCCTATTCCAAAGATCCCACTGTGTGGATTGCGGATGACGAAGTAGTAAGTTCCTGATGAGGAAACATGATAACCCAGTTTGCCATTTGAGACATCCAAGAGTTGCTTCTCATTGGGTGTCCAACTCCCCATCTCCTGAAGATTAGTGAATTGGGTCGAGGTGAAGACGTAGAGATTCACAGTGTCACTTGCCGATACCGAAAACTCTATGTCTCTGCCTAGCGGAATGTAATCATTCCACCATGTGTAGTATCCACCTTCTAGCGTGTAGTCACTTGTAGATCCTATTGTTCCCTGCCGATCTTCCACAGTAGTATATGGAACCTGAACTGTGTATGCTTGCTGCTCGTCATAAGGAACATCCACTTGATATGACTCTTGATATGACACTGGGAAAACACGAACTGTGAAGGCAAAAACACCTACCGCAAGGAACAAAATGATCACTACTATCGCAACATTTCTACCTCTACCCATATAGCTCCCTCTGACAATTCTCTTGTTCATCTCCATGTTATCTCTTATGAAAAGAGGTTCTAGAAGATATTATTCAGGGTTACACTAGAAGACAAAGTCTTATGTAAGGTATAGTGAATAAATGCTGTATAGAGAGAAGGAGGGAGCAGGATGTCATCATCACAACCCTTAGCCAAGTCGAAAGCTATCCTTGTCTTCTTCATAGTAGCAGCTGTATTGATGGTTTTCTTGCTCTTCACTTTACAGTATCTGGGCTTCGAAACCAAAGATCAGCTCAATATCGTGTTCGCCTATGCCATAATGGTATTTGCTGGATTGGAAGCGACTGCTTCATACATGCAAGTTGTCTTAGAAGATACGAGGAATCTAATCCAAGACACCAGGAATGAGCTTGAAAAAGCCTACGGACCGATATACTCGCTACTTAACAGCCACATAAGAACATACAGTCATGGCAATAAGAAAATTGCACTCTGCATGCTGAACAGAGATGAGAAGGCATGTTTGGACGGAATATTCGCTGCTTACCCCTACATGTTTCCATCAGAAGTTTATGAATACTGGAAGGAACATGTTCACGGTCTGATGGCGCAAGGGCTGATAGCTGGCACGAATATCAGCATTGATCCTCCATTCTATGATATTCCTTTGGAGTTCAAAGATATGGGCAACGCAGAGTATGAACTTAGAGTGGAGAAATATAATGAACTCTTAGGAAAGACAACAGATGAAGCACCCAGAAGTAAAAAAAAACTAACGAATAAAGAGATTTCGATTCTAGCTGCACTCCTTGATTTCCAGTCTGATTCTGCTATGAGCTATATCACTGCTGTTATCGCATTCGCATTTGGACTATTCGCTGTACAATCCATTATAGATCAAACAACGGAAGTATTGCCCTACGCTCTGTTAAGTGCGGTATACCTACTTCTATTCCTTGGAGGGGGATATGCGCTACTCACTTTTTCACACTTGATCCGTGTGTCTGGTCATATTATACAACGCATGTGTGAAGGTACTGAGTTCTACAATTACGAAAGAGGGCGGACAACATTTGAAGTTGTTGAGCAAAGGGACCTTACAAGAGACAGGAGAATAAGAGTCAGATATGTATGGAAAGCCTACTATTGGATAAAGAATAAACACGTTCTAGGAGCTGCTAGCATATGTTATGGCTTTGTGATATTGGTTCCTTGGATATTGGACTTAGCAGAAAAACTTGTGAAAGGATATTTCATTGGTCTTTTCTGACATAGTCGATTTGATGGAGAATGATACTATTGGAAAAAGGGCACTTCGATAGTAGAGACAGTGAATGGATTATACACATTAAGGACAGACATGGGAACCCTCTAGACCTTAAGAAAGGTAAGGTTCACTATGCAAGAGACAAACTTGATCGATCAAATAGGTTAGAATTCATAGTGAACAGAGTAGTCTGGGGACAACAATCGAATGTACCCGAGAAAGTGATTGTCATAGAAGAAATACAATGGCTATCTGACAATAGAACTGAAATTAGGTTTGGCTACTATATCTTTTCCAAGACAGGACATTGGTGGTGGGGACAATCTGCACTAATGATCCCAAAGAGAGACTTAAGAGAGCTTCTGAGATACGCAGAAGAGAAAGAAATGCTCTAGTCAGTAGACTGCAAGATATCATCTCTCAACAAGCCTTGGCTAGTTAACCAAAGCCCTTCTAGGTGTAAAATTGATGTCTCAAAATGCTATTCGAGCAATAATCCCTCTCCTAAACTTTGATTCTGATTCTGAAAAGATTGTCTTAGGAGAAGGAAAAAGCATCCTAAGAATGAGTTACAAAGAATTGAAAGAGGCAGCACCAGAAATGAAGTCAGGAATATCAGCGCTTACAGATTTGCTCGATATGAAATATGTTTTGGAAGTAATCCCAAGTACTCATGATGCTATGAGTTGGTTTGAGGACGCAACAAGGTACCCTGTGAATCTTATTAGAGCTTTGAGATTGTTTAAGAAGGGAGCGGTATATGCTCCATACAAGTTTTTCAGTCACTCTTTCAACTTGAGGCTATCAGTCCCTACACATGGGATAGACACAGTATCTGTTCCCAGTGTTGAATATACACCATATACGGAGGCATTTGGAGTTCCCTACATTCTGAACGCTTCAGAATCCAATGAACTATTAGCCTTCTCTAAAACAGTCACAGATCCTAATTTTGCATCCTCGATTCATGTGAAAAAGGCTATGACTAGATTTTTCAGATCTTACAGTGAGAAGGAACCTGAGGATAAGATTATAGATTATTGTATAGCTTTCGAGTCTTTATTCTGTAGGGGAGAGGGGGCAAAGGGAATAGTCATTTCGACTGAAGCCTCAAAGCTCCTAGGTAAGGATAACAGTGAAAGGGAGCAAATAAGAGAATATTTGAGAAAAGCATACAGAGTCAGAAATTTTACAATTCATCGTTCAATTCCACTTGTAGATTCTCTAAAGAAGCAGAAGATCAACGATGATCCAGAAACCTTCACTTATAAAGTAGAAGATTATCTTAGATTGTGTATCAGGAAATTCAGCTAGTAAGCTATATGTCTCTATGTCTGTCCTTCTCCGATGACTATACTTATTCAATGAAGGTTCATGCAATTTGCTATCCAGTAAGAGGGCTATGTTCTAGACAAAGGAGGTGAATTGATGTTCAGAAAGGAGGAGATTGACCTTCTAGACGTATGCTATCAGACATTCATCGGCAGAACCCACATCTTTGATGTGTTGAGTGCCAAGAAATGGAGAGATACAGGTATTGAAAATTGGGTTCAAACTGAGTTCATAGCAGCTCTGTTTGATAGAGGATTTGATGTATCCACATATGGAAAAAGGAGAAGAGATTGCGACATTATCGTTAGGAATGAACAATTAGAGTTGGACGTAGGAATCGAGATCAAAACACTAACTCATACTAGCTATTACAGAGAAATCTTGATTAACCAAGGAATAAAAAAGCATTCTAAAGCCGATTTGTTCTTGTTTCTAACAAGATTCGATAATGATATGTTAAGGGCACTTATTGACTATCTTGAACAAAACGATTACATCGAAGAACATAGAATGCTTAATGATGATTGGATGGTCATGATTGTGAAGAGAGGATAGAATTTGTTTAATAACTTGTCTCATAAATAGCTTCACGTTACCTCTATGATGATAATAAGAGTAGAACACTTTTAAGCAACACACTTCTAAGATATTACTATTGCCATAAGTGAGGTGATACGTGAAGATGAGTATTGAATTGAAGAAGATAGAGAAGCTACCAGAGCGTATACGCCAAGTAGGGAAATCTAAATATGACGATATCATCGAGAAGTTCTTAGCTAATGACGAAATGACATTTGCTGAGGTATCTAAGAAAGGTGTCAAGACAGGATCTCTACTAGCAGCTCTAAAAGGTAGGATATCAAGTAGATACAAGGGTAAGCTGAAAGTAGTACAAAGACAGAACAAGGTTTATCTTAGTAAAGACGTTGAATAGCCACTATTGTTGTACTATTGAACCTGATCTCTACGCTCAAATTCTCTTCTAATCCCTGTTTGATCTCTTATGTAGATGCCTAGCCAATCTCCCTGTTCGTCAAGATCGATCGATCTTCCTCACAGCTTACATTCCAGACTTGCCAAGTACGTAGTCTATCTTTCCCTTGATCTCTGTAGCTCTTCTCTGAATGATTTGGTATGATTCATTTATATCATCATCCTCGGGAGGTGAACCAAGTTGAGAAAGACAACCAACAAAATATGAAAAGGCACTCCCAACCACGAATCCGAATAGAGCATCATTCAAATTGTGAAAGATTATGCCTCGATACTCACTCTTGAACCAATCAGCTATTGCGTCTAGTTTCTCTTCCCCCAGACATCTATCAATGTGTTTTTCTATCGATCCTCTGATTATTGGATCTATGACTATTCCCTCCTTCAGCAAACTCTCTCCTTCAAGGTTATATGTCATTTGGTAGACAATTATGTGAGTCTCCAAAGAAGAATGGAGAGGCTAGACAGTTGAAGTGGTTCTCTCAGAGAAAGGGTCTAAAGCCAACCAAAACAGAGATACAGATTGATTCCATGGATAGCGATCTGAGAAATCGTCTGTGGAATGCGTTGACGAGATACTACTGGAGCCAATGTGGATGGAACATTCAAGGCTTTCACTACGCCTACAAAGACCTTGAATTGCTTCGCAACAGAATATGGCACTCGCATTTCAAAGCACCCTTTCACACCATGGGTTCTAGCTGGGACGATGCACTCAGAGAGATTACAGAACACTTCTTTGGCTGTGAATGGTACGAGGTATACGACTTCATTGAATTTGCAGCTTACAATTACCCTAATGCAGAAACTAACCAGAGATTCACTGACCAGTGCAATTCCATTCTTGAAGAGGAGATATCCGCATATCGTTTTGTAGGCGGAAGAATCACACAGATAACCTCTGAGGAAGAGATATCAGAGATTGAAGAAGCACTAGCCACTCCCCCAAAGCCAGTCCAAACTCACCTGAAAAAGGCTTTGGATCTGCTCTCCGATAAGAAAGCTCCCGACTACAGAAATTCAATCAAAGAATCAATCAGTGCTGTTGAGTCAATGTGCAATAAGATAACTGGTAGTAAGAAGGCCACGCTAGGGAAATGTCTCGACAAGATAGATTCCAAGATGCCTACACACGGAGCTTTGAGGGAAGCTTTCGATCATCTATATGGATATGCAAGTAGCGAGGAAGGCATTAGACACGGTTCTATAGAGGAGTCTGAGGTTGATTTTGACATTGCCAAGTTCATGTTGGTTTCATGTTCTGCATTCGTCAATTACCTCGTTTCCAAGGCATCGAAGGCAGGAATTGAGATATAACTTGGTGATCGAATGGAGACCTCATTATCTGCTCTAGGCATCCTTGTTGAACTACTAGAACGTCTGGGTATCAGCATTGGAAAATACCAAAAGAAGAAGAAAGTCGAAGAACAGCTGTTCAATGCCCTTAGTGATGAAATAGAAGCCTTTGCATCAACCTTTGAAAGAATGACTACACTAGGCACAGCTAGGCTTTTACCTTCGTTGGGAGAAATCGCAGATGCCCCTTACACAGTATCTGAGATGAACAATATCATAGAATGCGTTGCTGAGCTTTTTCTTCTATACGCCGACCTTCTTAGGAGCTTCATTGACATAGCTAATGGATGCTATGAAATATCGTCATATGAGGGTTTCATGAGAGACTTAGACCAAAGCGACCGTTTGCTACATGATCTTGTGTTGTGCATGAAGAATATCCGTATAGCTCCTAACAGAATCCGAATTGACAGCAGCTTCTACCGTTTCACAAAGCTGTACGAGCATGAGATATTAGAAGATGTCAGAGCCAATGATGTAAGCAAAGTCGTACAAGAAATGGAGCCTTATGTGAAGATACTTAAGAAAATCAAGCCTTCTCTGACGAGATCAGTCACAAAAAGGAGCCGCAGAAGGCTCAGAGAAAGTCTTAACAGACTGGCTAGGGTTGGTAGAAGAGTGAAGATCTCGAAAGACCTTTCAAGAAATCTTAGAGATTACCTGCCCCCCAAGTTTCTTCCTATAATGATTCTGATTGAAGAAATGGAGTCTATCGAATGAGCTTGCAGGTGATGGCCATGTCAAGAACCAATCCATAGCGCTCAGCTTACGGATCTCTAAGTCCTCAACGTCAGTGTGTAACCATTATTCCAAGGCAAATATCTTCAGCTCTCATTCTCAGATCAGATCCGTCAGCTCTCAGTCTTCTAGGATCTCAGTAATCAGGTAGCTCAGGATCTCTCAGCCTGACTATGGTTCACAATGAACACAACAAAATAAGGTTATGTTCATAAGTTCAGCTGATGTTTATCTCACTCAAAAGTGAGAACAACTGATGTTTCACCATAGAACAGATCTGAAAACAAGCTCTGACGGAAAAAAGAAGCCAGAAACCTCAACTGTCAAGCCTCACAAATGGTATAGGGGAGAGGACAGAACACAGCACACAACTGCCGGATCTCGCACAAAAAAATACGGGGGGGTATAGTTTTTACGAGTAGAAATCAACGTAAAAACAGTGTAGGACCGAAAAAGCATAGGGGGTATCCAATTTAGGAATAGGAAATCGCGAAACTTGCTTGTCGATCTGCAAAAATACGGGGGGGTAGGCCTTTTACGAGAGAAAACCAACGTAAAAGGCAACGACCTAACGCAGACACATCAAGAAGCATAGGGGGCTATGAATTCACGTGGAACAATCCCCAAACAATAGTGAAGATTGAGCGGTCTCAGCCGATGGCCAAGGGAAAAAGCAATCACGACTGCAACGGGTCGATGAGTCAGTATGAAATACATGTTGTGAGTAGTATTAGCGGGAAAGCTGACTAGGAGGTTTTGGGGTTGGCTGTAATATCGAAGCAGCTCTCGATTCACACCAAAGGAGAAGGCGACATCCAAGATATCACCCAGAAAGTCTCCAACGCCGTGGCTGAAGCCGGATTACAGAGCGGAATCGTAACAGTCTTTGTAGCAGGATCAACAGGAGCGTTAACAACAATCGAGTACGAACCAGGGCTTCTAACAGATCTTCCAAACATCCTCGAGCGATTAGCACCTAAGAGCCTATCGTACGAACACGAGAAAAGATGGCACGACGGCAACGGCCACTCGCACGTAAGAGCTTCACTGATAGGCCCCAGCATCACAGTGCCCTTCACCAATGGAAGACTGACTCTGGGAACTTGGCAACAGATCGTCTTCATAGAACTGGATGTCAGAAGCCGAACAAGAAACATAGTCCTGCAGATCATAGGAGAATAGACTTGAGCCGGCTCATATTCCTAACAGGAAGACCGGGCGTAGGCAAGACCAGTGTCCTGCTTCAAGCCATAGAACTCTTGAAGGCTAAAGGATTCAGGACTGGAGGCATGATCAGCCGTGAGTCTCGAGATCAAGGAGTCCGCATAGGGTTTGAGATAGTCGACCTAGAAACCGGGAAGAAAGGATGGTTAGCTCATATAAGCCAGCCGACCGGCCCCCGAGTAGGCAAATATCGTGTCAACCTAGGTGACCTGAACACACTAGGCGCGGGTTCAATCCTCAGAGCTGCCAAGGAAGCCGACATTGTCATCATCGATGAGATAGGCCCAATGGAGCTCTTCTCCGAAGCCCTCAAAGAAGCGGTCGCAGAAGCTATCTCCAGCGGGAAACCAGTCTTGGGGACAATTCATTACTGGGCTAGAGATCCTCTTATTGTTGCGGTCAAGAAAAGAAAAGACGCCAAGATCATCGAGGTGACACGAAACAACCGAGACAAGCTCTCTAAGCTTGTCGCCCAAGAGATATACGAAACCCTAGGCAAAACGGTTGATAGCGACTGAGACAAACGCTCAGTCTTATATCTCCTTGCTCGCAGAAGGACTGAAACATGCTGATAGCTGGAGTTGACGACGCCGGCCGAGGTGCAGTCATAGGACCACTAGTCATAGCCGGAGTCCTCGTCGACGAAGAAGACCTAGACAAGATTGTAAGCCTAGGCGTCAAAGATTCAAAACTCCTGTCACCAAAAAAGAGAAGGCGCCTCGCCCCCGAGATCATCAAGACCGTCAAGAAGCAACACATCGTCAGGCTAGCGCCCGCAGAGATCGACAAAGTCGTCTTGACCGGCGGGAAACTTCATCGTTTGAACAGGCTTGAAGCCCGCGCTATGGCTGAAGTCATAAACGCTCTCAAACCAGACATCGCTTATGTTGACGCCTCTGACGTTCTACCAGAAAGGTTCAGGCAACACATCGCCGATGAAGTTCCTTTCAGAGTTCAGATAGTCTCGGAGCATGAGGCTGACAAGACCTACCCCGTAGTCTCAGCAGCATCGATCATCGCCAAGGTTGAACGGGACAGTGCGATCAGTTCGCTCAAGAAGGAACATGGGGACCTAGGATCAGGCTACATAACAGACCCAAAGACCGTTGAGTTCCTAAAGACATGGATCAGAACGTACGGATCCTATCCTGAATTCGTGAGGAAATCTTGGAAACCAGCTAGAAGAATAAAAGCAGACCACGACGAGTTGCAGAGAAGGCTTCTCTAAAGGAGTGCTGTGAGCTCTTCTCGGTCCCTCATTTTGGCGAGCTGGTCACAGTTGACCAACGCAACGTCTTGGGGGGCGGTTATGCTTTCTTCGCATAGAAGCAAAGGCCTTGCCTCAACTATGCCGCTAAGGCTAAGGACCTCGGTCACCCGTTCTTTCAGGAGGCGTTCCCTCCTCTTGAAGACTCCCCCGACTATCCTGAACTCCTCGCGCTGGCAGTCAGCAGTGAAATCAAAGGGAGCCCTTTTCAAGGGCAGAACCTCCAAGTCGAACTGGATCAACTTGCTCAAAACGGACTGGAGCAGACTGTTTCGAACACTCCCGTACTCGTCTGGGCCGGGGGGACTACTTGAGCCCGGGTTCGCTGAAGGTGACTCGAATACGTCTATCGTCCCAACGAGGGGCACCCCCAAGATTCTCTCCAGCTTGTAGGCAGAAGATACGGAAGCCCGAGTCATATCCCTCTCGTACCCGTAGAGCGTTCTCCTAGAGATCCCCACCATTGCTGCAAGCTTTCCAATCGACAGGCCCAACTCGTGCCTTCGCTCTCTGATCTTGTCACCGTTCATCCCAACACTATAGCCACCACGAGAAGCCTTCACCAAAGGAAAATGACCCCGAGAAACCGCGTCCTTGAACGTCTTCAGCGTCACGACATGAACACCGTACCGCGAGTAGACAGTGTCATCTCTAAGTGAATCTTCATTGCTCACGTCGGAAATGAAAACAGAGGCACCCGAAAAGCACCTCGAAATCGTCTTGATCGCCACTGCAACACCTCGAGAAGCTTCGCGGATATCCCGCAGAACCTTGGCGAAGACGAGACGCTCTTCATCTCGTGCAGCAAAGTCGAAACAGCTTGCTCTTGAGACACATCTCTGAGAGACCTGAAAACCAGCTTGATGAAGCGCGGCTTCAGCATCTTGGAGGGCCTCTGCGCGCTTCAGGAATTTCACCTCGATGTTAAAACAGACCGCTCCATATAAACTCATATGAGAGCAGTCCTCCGACGCAACGCCAGCTCTTCGGCCCCGTCGAACCTTTTATATCAAAGCTGAAAAACGATAGTGTGAATTTAGATGAGATTGCTGCGGAGGCATCAGGATGAACGTGATTCTCATAGTATCTGACACTTTCAGATTCGACCATCTGGGGTGTTATGGGAACAAATGGATAAGGACTCCCAATCTAGACGATTTCGCCGATAAAGCGACGGTCTTCGAAAGGGCTTACGCCGCTTCTTTCCCCACAGTCCCTCACCGCCACGACCTCTTCACCGGCAGGTACACTTTCACGTATTCCGATTGGGCCCCCCTGCCGAAGAATGAGATGGTTCTGTCACAAATGCTCAGGCAAGCGGGATGCGTAACCCAGCTAGTCGCCGACACGCCGCACATACTCAAGGATGGGTTCAACTACGACCGGGGCTTCGACGGCTGGCTCTGGATCCGAGGTCAAGAGAACGACCGATACATGACAGCGCCAAGAAAGGCTAGACTCCCCTGCGAACCTAGCAAACTGAGAAAGAGAGGCGTCACAACGACTCAGCACATGCGGAACGTTTCATCACGCCGATCTGAGAAAGACTACTTTGTTGCTCAGACTATGACAGCCGCCGCGAAGTGGCTTGAGCTAAACTACGACCAGCACGAGAAGTTCTTCCTCCACGTGGACACTTTCGATCCACACGAACCTTGGGACCCACCCGGATGGTACGTCGATATGTACGACCCAGACTATGACGGGGAAGAGGTGACTTACCCCGTCTACGGACCTTCCAGCTATCTTGACGAAGACGAGCTCAAACATTGCAGGGCGCTCTACGCCGGAGAGGCAACATTAGTTGACCGATGGATCGGTATGCTCCTACAGAAGATTAATGATCTCGGCCTGCTAGACGACACGGCCGTGATCTTCACAAGCGACCATGGCTTCTACCACGGAGAACACGGTCTCATGGGAAAGTCGATAATCGCCCCAACGGCTGGAGGAAGCTGTCCGCTGTACGAGGAGGTAGCCCACGTGCCCCTGATAGCATATACACCAAGCGTGAACGGAGCCCGACACTGCCAAGCCCTCGTTCAACCTCCAGACCTGACAGCGACAATCCTTGAGCTGATAGGCGCAAAAAACCTAGACAGCCTGCAAGGGAGATCTCTGCTCCCGCTCCTTCGAGAGGAAAATGTGGCTTGGCGAGACTTCGCGGTGACCTCTCCAAGCATCATCCACGGTCCGGTCTCAGGCCAAAGAATAACAGTGACTACCAAGGAGTGGGCGCTGATATGTCGAGGACAAGTCGAAGAGGCTTTGGCAAAGAATCCCGGTAGAAGGACGAACTTCAGCCGTCTCGAGAATCTCACGGGCAAGGTTGAGAACGAACTCTACAACCTGTCCGAGGATCCTAAACAGGAAAAGAATGTCTTCGATGAGGAGCGAGATGCAGCTGAGCAACTACATTTGACACTTGTGGAATTCCTGAGAAAGGTCGGCACACAGGAAGAGCTTCTGAGGTACTGGGAGAGACTTCAATAGAGCACAGAGGATGATCGAAGCGAACTGCGTTCATATCCACACTCAGTCACGCTATGACAGGTCTTGTCAGCAAATGTGACACAGAAGAAGGAAACCCTCAGCACCTATCGATCCGTCGATACCATCTCGCGGCGAATTGAAACCACGTATTCCGTCTGATTGGTCTTCCTTCCGCGGTCATCACAACCCATAGCTAAATAAACAAAGCACCCACTATATGCACGCTGACGAGAGTGGGGCTGATATGAAGATAGTCGATCTGAAGTGTACAGTCATAGGAAGAAACCCTGTGATTCGAATAGACACCGACGAGGGAATAAGCGGTCTGGGGGAGGCAGAATCCCCAAAGCACTACTTGAAACCGCACATCCTGTTTTACAGGCCATACATTCTAGGACAGGACCCCACCAACGTTGAGAGGGTGATGCTAAGGATACGACGTCTAGGAGGCTTCAAACCCTGGGGAAGCAGCGTGAGCGCGATAGAGATGGCGCTTTGGGACATAGCTGGAAAAGCAGCAGGCGTGCCAGTATATAAGCTCCTCGGCGGCAAAATCCGTGACAGAGTCCGAGTGTACAACGGAGGCGTTAGGCCGCCTCTAGAGGGCGTTTCTCCCGAAGATTATGCAGAAAATGTTCGCCAAATGAGGGACTCACCGGAAGGCTTCACTATCATAAAGCAGGCAATCGGCTTCCACGGATCGATGTTCGCTCGTGTTCCCGAGTCTTTCTATGGAGAGACAGAAACAGGCTTTCACCACCCAAACCGCGGACATCTCACCGAACGTGGATTGAAACACGTGGTCGCCTGTGTCAAGGCAATGAAAGACGTCCTTGGAGAGGAAGTAGGACTCGCTCTAGACTGCGGACCCGGCTGGACGGTGCCATCAGCTATTGGACTAGCCAGGGCCTTAGAGCCGATGAACGTGATGTGGCTGGAGGACCTGATCACTGGAGATTACGTTCCCTACGTTCTCCCTGATGTCTATCGTCAGGTCACCCGGAGCACTGCCACGCCAATCCACACTGGCGAACAGATCTACCTCCGGCAGAACTTCAAGTATCTAATAGAGAAGCATGCTGTTGACATAGTAGGCCCTGACCCTTGCGATGTCGGCGGGCTCGCCGAGCTCAAATGGGTAGCTGAATTTGCGGATCTCTATGGCATTTTGATGGCACCCCATGGCATATTTGATGGACTGATCGGCCTAGCCGCGCTCATCCAAGTATCAGCGGCTTTACCTAAGAACTACATCGCATTTGAGTATCCCGTTGGACAGCCTGAGTGGTGGTACGACATCGTCAAAGGGCTCCCCGACCCAATCGTGAAAGACGGGCATGTGGAAGTGCCTGAAAAACCGGGGCTTGGCGTAGAGCTCAATGAGAAGCTAGCCGAAAAACACCTCTCGGACGGAGATGACTTCTTTGAGCGTCAACAGTGATCCAGATCGGCTCAGGGCTCCCTTGTGGGTAAAGTTATCATCAAGGCATCTGATTGATCAGTAGATTAGAACAACCTGGGTTGAGGGACAGGCATATGCACATAGTAAATCCCCGCGAGTCAATCATTGAACTGACCCGGCTGAATCCGTTTGAACGTTTTCCTGACGGCCGTCCGCGCGTGCCCGATGACCTGGTTGAAAGGGTGAAGATGGTCACTACTGAACAAGCTTGGGGGGTCCTGCGCGGTCATGGTTACGACTACCAGTTTGAGGGCAACTGGTTCCGCACCCACCCGGATCGGGTCTTGGTTGGGAGAGCGGTGACGGCGATGATGGTGCCGAGGCGACCTGACCTGCATGATCTTGTTGAGGAAACGGGGCGAGCGGAGGGGCGAGTCGGCGGTCAAAACTCATGGGTTATAGACACGTTGAAGCCTGGTGACGTGATGGTTGTCGACTTGTACGGCAAGGTCAAGGATGGAACGTTCGTAGGAGACAATCTAGGTACTTCTCTGCAAGCTCGGACCAAGGCGGGTGCAGTCATTGACGGCGGCATCCGCGACTTCCAAGGTGTATGCAAGCTTGCCGACGTCGCCATTTTCTGCCGAGGACTGCATCCGACGCCCATTACTGACACGACCTTGGTGGGTATCAACATGCCGATTCATATAGGTGAGGCGACAGTTCTGCCCGGTGATGTCGTCCTAGGCACACCAACAGGGGTGATCTTCATCCCTCCACACCTAGTGCAGGATGTCGTCGAAAGATCAGAGGACATACGAATGCGCGACCGATTCGGCAAGCAACGTCTGAGCGAGGGCCGATATACGCCTGGAGAGATCGACCGAGATTGGACAACCGAGATCGAACAGGATTTTCAGAACTGGCTGAGGAAGATAGCGCAACAAGAGGCTAGATAACCGATGGGTTGATGGGATACTGGCAGAGTTCCTTGATCTTTTGCCGTACAGTTTCGAGTTGAGGTGGGCATCCAGATACGAAGACTCCTTGAAGTTCGTTGTAGAAGGTGGGAGCGGCACAGTTTCCCAACAGTATTGTCTGTTCTGTTCCCTTGCCGTTCTCTTTGACTTTGTTGGCGGATGCTTCTGGTCCCATTATGAGGAATGCTCTTTCCTTGAACACTCTATCGGCGAATCTCATAATGAGCAGAGGCAGCTGAAGACATCCTGTGCATGCCCCATAGTCCAGAATCTTGGCTTCTTCCATTCTATTGTTAACGAACTGTACAATGTCAACGGCTTTTCCGAAGTAAGCTTCTTCTAATGGAACGCCCAGGATCTTGATTCGTGACAGGTCTCTGGTTCCTAATCCTCTTTCTTCTCCCCATCTGAGGAACCGTAATCTATCGGGGTCGATTCCAAGGATTTTCGC
>Ga0209636_10004415_pt1 | contig 14332 bp, 10 predicted proteins | sample DeeMarSWOR152_54_FD_187464 | JGI IMG/M metagenome (GOLD analysis project Ga0209636, IMG submission 187464) | Marine sediment microbial communities from White Oak River estuary, North Carolina - WOR-1-52-54 (SPAdes) (version 2) | ecosystem: Environmental > Aquatic > Marine > Intertidal zone >...
AACATGCGCAGAGCAAGCGGCTTTATGCCCGGGCGTGGCAGATGTACCGAGGCGATTTCTGTGCTGATTTATCAACGGATTGGTGCACCAGTATGCGAGCCTACTATAGAAAAATGTCTGTAGATGTTCTTAAGAAACTGGCACAATTCAATTTTCACGAGAAGAACTTTGGTGAGGCATTGACCCTATACCAAAAGGCACAGCTTCTTGACGAGTATGACGAGGCGATATACATTGGCATTATGCGTTGTTTGGCGGCATTGAAGGATACAGACGGCGTACAGAGGCAATACAAGTTGCTTGTACACACACTGAGAGAGCTCGATGTTTCCGCTCCCTCGCGTGAGGCTACGGAGATCTACGAGGGCAGCTTGCAATAACATGAAGAAAGCAAATTTGATTCTTCAGACAAAATTGGAGCCTCCGCGCGTAAAAGGCACAATTTTGCGCAGAGACCGCTTGTTGGCTTTGCTACGCGATAACCTGGATAAGAAATTAATACTACTATGCGCCGATGCGGGATACGGAAAAACGACACTCTTGGCTCAGTTCTGTGAGGAACTTTCAGCGCCCTTTGTTTACTACGATCTCGACGATACAGACAGCAACATAGCAGCTTTCTTTAGTTATCTCGTAGCCGGCGTCAGAAAACACTATCCGGGTTTTGGAAAGGCGGTCGAGGACCTTATCCCCGAGACCGGGAATATTGATATCGTAGTGGGGACTTTTATCAATCAATTTATACATAGGAGGAAGGAAGAATTCTACATCATTCTTGATGATTTTCATTATCTACAGAATAACCGCAAAATCTGTAACACAATTGACTATCTGCTACGCCACCTTCCCAAGAATTTGCATCTGGTTATCTCCTCGCGTGCCGTTCCGAATATAAACCTCACGTATTATCTTGCTAAACAAGAATTGTTCAAAATTGAGAAAGAGAGTTTACGTTTCAACTATGAAGAGATACAGTCGCTCCTGAACGTCGTTTATGGTCTGAAGATTTCATCGGAAGATATCAAGCGTATTGCTGAATTTTCGGAAGGTTGGATAACGGTACTCCAACTTATTCTACAAAGGATAAAAGCTACAGGAGAAGAGACGACACAGGATACACTCAATAGCTATGCAGCGTCTGATGAGAACATTTTCAATTATTTTGCGCGTGAGGTTTTCGAACAAACCGCTAAGCACATCAAGGAATTTCTACTGAAGACCTCAGTCCTTGACCACCTGAATGCCGTGGTCTGTGACTATCTGTTGAATATCCGACGATCAAGAAAGATCATCGCCTATTTGGACACGGAGAATATGTTCATTTCCAAAGTCGGGAACAATTATCAGTACCATCCAATATTCCATGAATTTCTACGAAAGAAACTCAGGCAGTATTTTACCAGTAGTATTGTCAAAAAGCTTCACCATAAGGCTGGCAATCATTTACTTGCTCAGAATGACTACACTTCTGCAGTCAAGCATTTTATCGCTGCTGAGCGTTATGCAAACGCAGCGCGGATTCTTGAAATAAATCACCAATACTGGATGAGACGTGCCGACTATTCCAGCTTCATACAATTGGTGGAGAGTTTTCCCGATGCAGTCCTCAGCAAATATCCGTATCTATTGCTCAGAAAAGCTGACGCCTTGGATAATCTGGACAAAAAGACACAAGCTTTGCGGCTTACGGAATCGGTGCTTAAGTTGTTTCGCCAAAAGAAGGACAAGAAAGGTATGGCGCAGGCTTTGATTCTAAAGGCCTTGATTTTCTACAGTCAGGGTCAGCGGCGCAAGGGAATATATCATGCAAACAATGCATACAGTCTAATCAAATACAAGGATTCACTATTGAAGGCCGATATCCTGATGCAGTTGGGCAGCATGTACCGGGATGTATGTCGTTACGAAAGGGCGCAGGAATGTTTTGAAACAGCGCTCAAGATTCTGCATAAGCACGAGGATCGGGAGCTTGAAGAATCGCTTATGACACGAATTGCGCTCCTTCATTTTACAATGTGCAAATTCAAAGAGGCCGATCGGTTGTTCATGGAAATTCTCTCCAGATTCTCTGATTTGCTGTCCGGGCTCAATCTGTTATACAAATATAGCACCGTTGTCGTGATAAATATCGATGCGGGTGATTATAAAAAGGCTTGGGATTATCTCACACGGGCAGAGGAAATGCTTCAGAAGTACAATGATCCTTGGATTACTAAGTATCTAGTCTACATGCGAGGGAAATTACATTGGTCTGAGGGGCGTTTTCACAAAGCGATCGAATTTTTGACCGAGGCCGTGGATAAGTATAAAACGTTCTCAAGAATATTGGATCCCTATATTCTCGGTGATATTGTCGATTCATATTTGAGGCTGGGAGATCCGAACAAGGCCCGTGAAGTATTTGCCAAAATGGATTCTGTACTTGATATCATAAACGAAACACCGAATCTGCTCGTCGATTATCTAACGATAAAGGGATCGCTTCTGACCGTCGAGGGCAAATTCACCGACGCTCTCGTGTCTCTGAAAGACGCGTTAAAGAAAGCACGCAGCATTGAAAATTCTTATATTTCTATGACAACATACTTCAAATTAAGCAGGTGCTACTACAAACAGGGTAATCATGAGCAATCACTTACGTGCTTCAAGAAATGTCTGGATATCGCCCGTGCCAGAGGGTACGATGCATACCTGTTACTTGAAGCGCGTGACGATATAGATCTGTTCAAATTAGCGATCGAGAATGGTTGCATGGTTGAATTTGTGCTCCACATACTGGAGAGGGTCGAGAGCGAGCAGGCCAGAGATGTTCTCAATTGGATGCAGATCAAGAGGGGAATATACGACCTTGATTGCTGGCTCCTCGGCAAGCTGGAAATAAGGGATAGTCAAGGTCGCATTATCAAACCAAGCTGGCGCACTAAGAATACCGAGGAACTTTTTGTGCTTTTCATCGCGGGTCAGAAGAAGAAGTACTCAAAGGACGAGCTCATTGATATGTTCTGGCCTCACAAAAATCTACGCGGAGCGGCACACAGCCTGCATGTCGAAATATCCGCATTGCGTAATACACTAAAAGAGATCCTGCGGTCGGATTTTGATAAACAGAAAATCGTTATCTACACAAATCAGTATTATTACCTGAATCCAAAGATATACATAAGCACCGATGTTCAGAAGTATCAACAGCTCGTAAATCAGGCGGCCGCGGCAATGACGCAAAACCCCGCAAAGGCAAAACCGTTACTTACACAAGCTTTGGATTTATATCGCGGCGACTTTTGTGAAGGCATCCGAGCTGAGTGGTGTGATGAGATGAAATCATACTACAGGAAATCAGTCTTGGACGTATTAAAGAAATTGGGGCGCATTCATTATGATGAAGAAGCATACCAAGAAAGTCTCGAATTCCTTAGACAAGCACTCGATATTGATGATACAGATGAACCGGTTCACGTGGAAATTATGCGCTGTTTCCAAATACTCAATGACAATGATGGTGTCCAGAGACAATACAAGAAGCTGGTAAAGTCTTTGACTCGCATAGGAATATCCGCGCCGTCGCCCGAGGCGACTGAACTCTATCAGGCGAGTCTGCGTTAAGGGCACAGATCCGAAGGGGTAATATATAGAAGACTGCGCGCCTGTTTTGTAGACAAATTCATTAGATCCACAAGATAGCAGACAGGTTATAAACCCTAGATATAGAAAGATCATACGATAACAGAAAGAAATCGCCCGATTTGAGAATATCTGTGAGTATTTTGTGAGGTAATACGATAACATTACTTGCGGAGGTGAAACATGAAGAAATTGATTGGCACAATACTGGTTGGTGTGCTGCTTTTTGGAGCCGAATACGGCAGAATATCCGGCCGGGTACTTGATGCCGAAACAGGCGCGCCTTTGATCGGAGCCGACGTTGTGGTTGAAGGTTCTGAACTGGGCGGCGCGAGTGACGAGAATGGAGATTTCGTTGTACTCTACGTCCCCGCGGGTACGTACCGCGTTACTGCGTCCTATATTAGCTATGACCCCCTTTCCTTCGCCAGCGTAGTGGTTAATGCCGACCAGACGACGATGCTGAATTTCCGTCTGCCTCCGACGGTGATCGAAGTTAAAGGTGTGACTGCAATTGCGGAACGCGAGGCGATTGTGCGTGACGCGGTTCATACAAGGCGTGCGGTTACTTCAACGGAGATGGATCGGCTGCCAATTACCACCATAAATCAGGTGATTGCTCTTCAAGCCGGTGTGGTAGCGAGCAAGCTAGGAACACATTTGCGGGGTGGACGAAACGGCGAGATAGCCTATTTTGTAGATGGTATCGTCACAAAAGTACCCAACTTCAATCAGCAATCATCAATCATCAACCCATCGGCCGTGGAAGAGGTATCAGTAATCAGCGGTGGCTTTGATGCGGAATATGGCGACGCGCTTTCGGGCGTCGTGAATATCGTGACACGCGAAGGCGGACCCAAGGTAGCCGGTGGTATCAGCTACATGACGGATGAGATTTTTGCGGGATGGCGGGATCAAATAAACTACGGGTATAACCAGTTCGAATTCTCTGTGGGTGGTCCAATGCCTGTCGCATCGCGGTTCCGTTACTTTGTATCCGGCGAGCTGATGATGACCGATGCACAACATCAAGAAGGGCTGTACAAGATCGCATCGCCAAGGGAAGATTATCGAGCTCAGGCAAGGCTTTCATACCATTTGCCTAATGCAAAGGGTAAATTGACCTTTACTGGGTTCAATGAGCGGCGTCAATGGGTCTACCACTCAACGGCAACCGGAGTTAACCAGTACGACCTGAAATACTTTGATCAAAAACCGATGACTCGTATCAAAACCTGGATTCTTTCGTCGACATTCAATTACATGCTAACGCCGCAGACTCTGGCATCCGTGAAAGTTGGCATGACCCACTACGACCGCGTATATGGGAATCGTGATTACGACTACGAGGATGAAAACGATCGTCGCTGGTATGAAGATTATCGCTTCTATGCAGAGCACTTGCTGCCGATGTTGTTCGACGTTTCTAATAGCGGGTACACGGTTGTTAACGGTGACACCATCAGAGTCCGTGATGTCTTGATCGACAGTGTAGCTCAATACCACGAGGACCGATATGACAGTGGTGAGGAGGCTTTGCGCCGCAACCCGTACGGGGTGGAAGGATTCTTTTTAACGTATGGTGATTTCCGAGTCTGGCGCATCTGGAACAACGATGACATCCAGGGACGTCTTGACATCAGCCATTCCGTAGGAAGGATTCATGAAGTCAAGATAGGAGCGGATCTGACAAAGTACAAGATGCAATATTTCGATAATAATCTACCTTCGCAAACCAATCCATTCTGGGATTATTATGACCGCGGTCCGTGGAAGATTTCGGCATACCTACAGGACAAGATGGACTTCGAGGGGTTGGTTGCGCGTATCGGATTGCGTTTTGATTACTTTGATGCCAAGACGACGACCTATGAACAGCCCGAAAACTTCTTGAACGACGAACTCGTTTCTTCAGAAGCTTCATACAAGATCTCACCGCGCCTTGGATTTTCCCTGCCGGTCACAGATAGAATGAAGCTACGATTCAATTACGGTCAGTATTTTCAGTTGCCAGCACTCACCAATATGTACGCATCGACTGATACCCAGGTGGTTAGGCTGCTGATAAGCCGTGGCAACTCGGTATTGGGGAATGTCGTGATCGAGCCGGAAAGAACCACACTGTATGAATTGGGCATTGAGAATCAGTTCACCGAAGATGTTGTCTTTGGTTTTACCGCTTACTTTAAGGATATCTTCGATCTAAATCAGGTGCGTGAGGTGATTGCCATACCGTTTTCCTATTTCCAGTATCAGAACGTGGACTATGGTAATGTCAAGGGATTTGAGGTTAACCTGCAGAAACGGATGTCCAACATGTGGGCTTTTGGCCTGAGCTACACACTGCAGTTTGCCAAAGGCACGGCATCGAATGCTTTTGAGTGGTACCAGGATCACTATTTGTACAACATTAACGTACCAGTAGGCGATTACTGGCTTGACTTCGATGAACGGCACATTCTTAATGCTAACCTGGACGTGGAAACTCCAAGAGATTTCTTCTTGATTCCGTTGCAGGATTTCAGTAACTCATTTGTCTTCTCATGGCATTCTGGCCATCCTTATACACCACGCGATCTACGAGGTAATGCATTAGGTACGGAAAACTCGGCTCGTATTCCTGGCTACTGGAATGTTGATTGGAATTTCAGTCGTCGCCTCAAGGTCGGCCCAGTGAGTCTAGTATTCCGAGGCATGTTGCTAAATCTATTCAATACCGATCAGATAGTGGAAGTTCATGAAACGACAGGACATCCGACGCAGCATGGTGATCCTGAACCAGCGCTTGATCAATTTGGATATACTTCGATTGCTAGTTCCCGATATTCACCACAGGCCGACTTTAATCATGACGGGGTTATCGACCCGCGCGAGCATAAGGAAGCGTACATCGATTGTCGCAATGATTACTGGTTTGACGCGAGAAACTATCTTCCTGGTTTCCGTGCTCGCTTTGGTGTAGGCCTCATGTTCTAGTTTGATGAGTGCATGGTTAGGAAAAATCAGGAATGAAGACAAGAAGGATTCAACTGCGCCATACTCATCTTTGAGTAAAGTTGAAGCCTGCGATCCACAGACCGACACCTGGGAGAGCAAAGCCCCCATGGTCAGTGCGACATGGGGGCTCTTACTACCTGGATCGTCGATTGATTTGGAAACGTGAAGCATATGGGAAGGCCAAATTTAGAAACAATAAAGCGAAAGAGATGGCTGCTTGATAAAAACACCAAAATCTTCTGCGTGGAAGAAGCAAGGGAATTTATCGAGCGCCTGGGATTGGTTTCAACACTCGGAAATGAGCAGCTGCCGAGTCTTGCCAAGGCGATATATACTGAAGACCTGCCGAGCAGGTTTGAAGCCGACCAAAGGTTATGGGATTTTGTGCACATTCTAATCACCAAGAAATGGGCATACTACGGTCGCATAAGGGGGGATCGCAATGCACTCTTGTCGATTAAACTGCTGCCCAGTTATTTACACGTTTACCCGATACCCGATTACAAATATCTATATCAACAAAAAGCCTTGAGCAGTATGGCGAAATCAGTGATGGATCTGCTGAACGATCACGGCCCGCTCATGACCAATCAAATCCGGGAGCATCTGGCTATTGGATCGCGATCCGAGAAGAAGAAATTGACCCAAGCGTTAATCGAATTACAAAGAAAGGCGCTCATATGTTGTTCAGGTAAGATCGCCCAACGCGCGTGTCGCTGGCGTTTTGGCATTTGGGCGCCGACCGAGAAATGGGTACCCAAGAAAGTGAAATCAAAAGCCCGTTTGTTAAACGATGAAGAAGCCAAGCGTAAACTGATCGAGAAGTACGTATATACAACAGCCCGGACAACACTCAAGGCAATTTCTCGGTTCTTCAGCTGGCCTCTGTTTGAGGTTCGGAGTATTCTATCTTCGATGATTGACAAGGAATTAGTTTCATCCTATAATCACCAGGGTGAGGAATATTTCTTCAAAGGTAACCTCTAGATATAAAATCCAGTTACCACATCGCCGCAATACGGTTAATAGTAGCCATCCATTGAAAAGAAGGATAATAAAACATGTCCGCATTTTGCGGAAGGATATGCTCGCCTTCACAAAGGATTTGATAAAAATAAAAACCGAGAATCCGCCCGGAACGTATTACGGTGAATGCGTTAGATTGATTGCGCGAAAGCTCATCCGCTTTGGTTTGCATCCCACAATCTTAAAGGTAAAGGGTGGCGGGTCTTATCCTCGCTACTGCCTGATCGCATCTTACGGGGCGGGGAGAGATACATTGTATTTTCACGGTCACTACGACGTGGTTCCTGCGTCGGAAAGGCAGTTCAAACCACGATTAGAAAGCAAAAAGCTCTATGGTCGGGGTGCATCGGACATGAAGGGAGGCTTGACCAGCATGATATACGCGCTGCGGGTGCTGCAACTTCTCAAACTCAGGCTTCAAGGTCGGATTTGTTTGGTGATCGTTCCCGATGAGGAGACAGGCGGTAGGCTTGGTACGAATTACCTGTTTGAACACGGATACATAAAAGGAGACAACAATATTGGCATGCTTATGCCCGAGCCGACAAGCGGTACCATCTGGCATGCGTGTCGGGGAGCGATTTCTTTTTTGATAACTATAAAAGGCAAGCCAACCCACGTAGTACTGCAGCATAAAGGGATAAATGCTTTTGACCAGATGTATGATTTGTTGAATGCATTGCATAAACTCAAGCAGAACGTAGAAAAAAGGAAGACCAAGTTTAAGGTCGCAAGGGGTGAATCGAGGAATTCAATATTAATGCTTGGCGGCGTGTGTCGATGTGGTACGAATTTCAATATTGTGCCAGGACAATGTACATTCAGCATCGAGAGAAGAATCAACCCAGAAGAGAATTTCACAAAGGAAAAGGGGCGTTTACTTAGTATAGTTGATCGATTTAGAAAAAAAGGAATGAACATCACTGCAACGATTCTACAAGCAGGAGAATCTGCCGGGATTTCTTCAGACCATCAAGTGGCCGACGCTTTGGTAAGTAGCATCCATGATGTCTTAAATAAAAAACCCTTATTTTACATGTGCCCTGGTTTACTGGAAATCCGCTATTATCTGAAGAATAAAATCCCGGCTCTCGCCTACGGTCCAGGAATGCTCGCCCGCGCCCATAGTCCGAATGAATTCATTGACGTCGAGCGCATCTATGATTGTGCGGCAGTATATGCGCTGACCGCGGTCAAGTTGCTATCGTCTGGGAGCGTGAGGTGATAGAAATCAAGACGATGGAGCATTCCGACATTAAATTTGCCAAATCTCTGACCGACATCGAGCAATGGGGTCACCTGGAGAGTGATTTCAGGCGTTTATTACATTTAGACCCCCAGGGCTGTTTTATCGCGTGGAAGGGTAATAATAGGGTTGGCATAGCGACGACGGTGTCGTACGGTGACTATGCATTTCTCGGTAATATCATCGTGAAGAAGGAGCACAGAGGAGGGATCATCGGTCCCAGGTTGATACAGCATGCAGTCGGCTACTTGGATGAAAAGGGTATCAAGACGATTGAGCTCGATGGTGTTTTTTCTGCGGTTGCCATGTACCGTTATATGGGTTTCAGGGATAAGTACCGATCGCTGCGACTCTTCCACAAACCCGACGGATGTTTTGATTCTGAAAAATCAATATCCTATGCCGCCCCGGTGCGCGATCTGATTTCATTTGATCACAAGCAGACGGGTATTCAGCGCAGCAGAATGCTTCACGGGTTGATCCAGGAATTCCCGACACACACGTTTTGTGTTAAAGAGGAGCGATTGCAGGCTTATGCGATTGTCCGCGAACGGGCTACCCATGCCCTCGCTATCGGGCCACTTGTCGCCGAAGAATTGACCGTATGTGATGTTCTACTTTCGACAATATTAGCGACCTTCAAGAGTGAATTCATGACCATCGGCGTGCCCGAAATAAACACTGCAGCGGTTGAAATGATGCTACAGAAGGGGTTCGGGTGCAGCTCACCTTCGATGCGCATGTACCGGGGTTCGAGAATCGATTATGAGCGTCACGTCTATGGTATCATTTCGGCAGACGTGGGCTAGCGTTTAGTACTATTCCTTTGTAGGAATATCCAATTGTCACATAGCAGAATATTGACTTCGAGTTTTATGTCGATTATAATTACTACATAGGTTTCTACGATGTAATTTCCAATACGAGCAGAAGTATTTTCCTTCTCGTTACAGATTAAACAATGAGGTCGATATTTCAATTATCCAATTTGTTGAGGTAGCATGAAAATAGACCGGATTATCGTTGGCGGACTCGAGAGTAATTGTTATGTTCTACGGTCAAAAAAGATTGGTATAGTCATCGACCCCGGCGATGAGGCTCAGAAGATCATAGACGCGGTGCACGGACTCGAGATTAAACTCATTCTTGCCACGCATCGTCACTTCGACCACATAACTGCCCTTCAAAGGGTAAAGCAGGTTGTGAAGGCAGATGCCGCAATACATCCCCTGGATTGGGTTGATGGTTTCGATGTAAAGCTCACCGATGGCCAGGTTATCGAATTCGGTGATGAAGCCCTGAGGGTCATCCATACGCCGGGTCATACACCGGGTGGCTGCTGCTTTCTGGTTAGGGATTGTCTGTTTTCCGGAGATACGCTTTTTCCGAATGGTCCGGGCAACACAATGTTTCCTGGTGGTGATGAACGAGCGATCCTGCACAGCATAAGAGAAAAACTGATGGTTTTACCTGATGATACCTTAGTATATCCTGGTCATGGATCAAAGACGACCATTGGCAAGGAACGAGCATTATATTGAAACGCACAAAATTTGACGGTTTCGAGGTGATTTGGAGAAACGAAGTTATGAATATGTATGCGTTAGATTTAAAAAAGAAGATCAGCGTAGTCGAACCCGAGTTGTCAGTTGAGTGGTCAATGCATGAATGCTCAGTGGCCATTGACATAATTGAACAATCTATATTGGAGGAACGTTCTGCAAGGGGCGATAATATTCTCGTTGCATATGCTATGAAAAATCCTGTGGCCTATCTTTTCGCGGCGAAAGTTGATACCTGGGTGGGTGAGATTGATGATTGGTTCCATGTCGCCACGAATGAAGTATACCTTTATGATGCTCACACGCTTCCGCAGTTTCGAGGTAAGAGGATATATCCTTTTCTGATATGCTCAGCAGCAGAATATTTTAGAAAAAGAACTTTCCATTATGCCATGATCTTTTCCACTGCGCGCAACGTGAATTCGGTCAAGGGAATAGAAAGGTGTAACGCAAAGTGTTATGAGGTTGTGAATTACCGCAATGTCTTGGGTTGGAAGTGTTGGCGTTATCATACGGGGGAGAAGCATGTCAAATCGCGCCTTGGCAATGAGATTTGAAAGGCTCTCGGCTATCAGTAGTATCTGGCATGAATTATTCAGTCAGGCAGCGAATGCTATGCCTTTCTCGAGCTATGAGTGGTATAATGCCTTGGCGCGGAACCTCCTGAAGACTGACCCGCCCGTCTTGACGTTCTTGGATGATCGTAAATTGATTGGTGTGATTCCTGCTAGGATCATAAACCATAGACTGGAATTGATTGGTGACGAAAGAGTGACCGATATTAACGGAATGATTTATCTATCTGAATATAAAGAAGGGATTATTGAATACCTTGTCGAGTACATAGTAGAAAATGATATGGAAATTAACCTGTACCCCCTGGAAAGGGATAGCCCCTTGGCAATTGGGTTAGGTGAACGGTTACCAGGATTGACCGTACAGAAAAAGGATTCTTGCCCGTTACTGGAGCTACCCCTAACCTGGGAAGATTATCTTGCGGGGCTTACTGCCAAGTCGCGTCATGAATTAAGGCGGAAAATGAAGAAAATAAACGGAGTCTTTCTTAAAGATGTCCAACCTTCAGATATTGAGAAACTTTTTGAGTTAATGACATTGTCGGATAGAGAGAAGAATGATTTTCTACAGGAGGATGTTATAGCCTTTTTTAGAGAAATTAGTGAGATTTTTTACAAGAGGGGATGGCTGCGCATGCGCGCGGCAGTTGTCAGTGGGCGCGTTATTGGCATGATACTTGCGTTTGCGTCTGGGGGTCGCGTGTATCTTTTCAATATGGGATTTGATCCTGAATTTCGTAATCTGTCTCCCGGGATCGTAACCATCGGCCTTGATATCCGCGCCGCTATTGAAGAAAAATACCAATACTATGATTTCTTGCGTGGTGATGAGGACTATAAGTATCGCTTGGGCGCAAGCGAGAGGTATACGGTGAGGGTCACAAGATGAGGATCTGCGTTGTTTCCTATCATTCGTCGCCCCTGGAACCAGTTGGTTCCGGAAAATCAGGTGGTATGAGTATCGTTCTCCGCAGTCTGTACCAGCGGTTGGCACGGTTTGCCAATGTCGATATCTTTGTGCACGGCCATGAGCTCATCACAAAGATGGGCCAGCGTATCAGGGTAATACAGATGCAGAAACCGCAGGCTCACGCGTTTAGCGAAGGGATATTAAACTACCATACCATTCGTGGATATGACCTCGTACACACGCATTATTGGTTGTCGGGGATCATTGGGTTGCAGCTGAAGCAATTGCTGAAAATACCGTGGCTCCATACCCTGCATACGGTTGAGGTTCTCAAGACGATCCCTAAAGATAAGACGAGAATCGGGATCGAGGAAGAAATAATAAGATCCTGCGACTTAGTAGTATCACCGACCGAACAGGAAGCACGGGCGATTAAGGCACTCTATCCTGATGCAAAAGCAATTGCAGTACCACATGGTGTAGACACGTGGCAGTTCAGGCCGAGTCAAGATGGCCATAAGAATATTCTTTTTGTGGGGCGGATCGATCCGATAAAAGGTATCCATTTGTTGATCGATGCTTTGCGGTTTGTCAAACAGGATATCAATTTGACCGTGGTGGGCGGGCCGTCGAAAGGTGCAGGCAATTTTGATGAAATAAAGACTTATGCGGCTGGTTTGCCGGTCGATTTCGTGGGACAGGTAAGACATGAAGAACTTGCTGATTATTACAAAGAGGCAGCAATGCTGGTAGTTCCTTCTTTCTACGAGTCATTCGGTTTGGTTGGGCTCGAAGCGATGGCTTCGGCACGGCCGGTCATTGGTTTTTTGCATACCGGTTTGCGGGAGACCGTGAGTGATGAGGCAGGTGTTCTGGTTAAAATAGGTGTTCGCAATCTTGCCCGAGCCATTGAAGGGCTTGCTCGAGACAATCAGTTGCGCCACAGGTTGGGTAATAGTGGTCGGCGTAAAGCTCTGCTTTATGATTGGTCAAACATAGCCCATAAATACAAGGACATATATGAGAAAATCATTCAAGAATAGACTCATTATCATGGCGCATCCGGACGATGCGGAACTCACCTGCGGCGGTAGTATTGCCCGCTGGGCAGAAAAAGATGATGTATACCACATTATTGTTTCCTGCGGTGAGAAGGGTACCTGGTTAAAGAACGCGTCACCCCTGCTCGTCGCCCAGAAAAGAGAAGGGGAGGCAAAAAAAGCTGCTCGATTCCTGGGCGTTAAGAGAGTAGTCTTTCTGCGCCACCCTGACGGTGAGGTGGCAAATATGAAAACGCTCAAACTCGAAATCGCAGCTCTGATCCGGCGATTCAGACCCCATACTATTGTAACGCATGATCCTTGGTCACGCTATTTCCATCCTGACCATCGGGCAACCGCCCACGCCGTCATCGAAGGAATTACGATTGCCCGGGATTGGCATTTTTATCCCTTTCTCATAGAGATTGGGCTAAAGCCTTTTCGTCCCAAAGAATTGCTGCTGGGCATTACGGATCAGCCCAACTATATAAACGACATCGCCTCGACATACAAAAAAAAGATAAAGGCGATCAGAATGCACAGGAGTCAGTTAAATCAGTTACCGAATTGGGAACAACGTGTGCTTGACCGGGTAGAAAAAGATGGTGCGCTCGGCGGCTATAAATTCGGTGAAGGGTTCTACAAAATGCGCATCTAAGGGAGGGTTGAAAGTTGCAAAGAAATCTGTAGAATAGGCTGTGGCAGAACCCAAACACGAACACAAGCATACTTTTTCTGAACACCTATTTGAGTACCGTACTGTAGAGAAGAGAAAACTCACACTTTCGCTGATCATCACGGCGGTCGTAATGGTCGTAGAGGTCGTTGGCGGTGTGTTATCCCATAGCATTGCCCTGATCAGTGATGCCGGCCATATGTTTACTCACGCGTTTGCTATTTTGATCAGCCTGGTCGCGATCATCATTGCTTGCCGTCCACCGTGTCATCACCGAACATTTGGCTTGTACCGGGCTGAGATACTCGCCGCGTTCATCAACGGGCTATTCCTACTTGTAGTTGGTGGCTTGATTATTTATGAAGCTGTAGAACGCATCATTAGTCCCGAGGATGTCCTGGCCTTGGACATGCTGGTTATTGCGCTGATCGGTCTCGCTGTGAATGTTGTCAGCATTGTGATCTTGCATGGCAGCCACAAGCGTAATCTGAATATCAAGGGTGTATTCTATCACATGATCGCCGATGCTGCTTCATCGGTTGGTATTGTTGCCGCCGCAATAATTATATACTATACGGAGTGGAACATCATCGACCCGCTCGTCAGCATAGGGATTTCTATAATCATCGTTTTCTGGGCGTGGGGAATACTCAGGGAATCGGCAAAAATATTACTCGAA
>Ga0209636_10004416_pt1 | contig 14328 bp, 10 predicted proteins | sample DeeMarSWOR152_54_FD_187464 | JGI IMG/M metagenome (GOLD analysis project Ga0209636, IMG submission 187464) | Marine sediment microbial communities from White Oak River estuary, North Carolina - WOR-1-52-54 (SPAdes) (version 2) | ecosystem: Environmental > Aquatic > Marine > Intertidal zone >...
AACTAGTATGCCAAACACGTAGCCTAGCCTCTGGCATAAAGGACTACTTTAAATCTCACCTCCTCGGATTACCTTCCGCTTCAAAAGAACATATCTAATCCCTTACCTATAATTTACTTAATACTCGACCCATTGTCAAGCGTTTTTTGCCCATTTGCGCCGATTAATCTCATCGGCTGTCCTCCCGCCGAAACAGGTACCTGTTCTCTGTGCAATCAGAATCAGGTTTTGTGCAACAGAACGCTTCCCACGCTTGAAAAAAGAATCAGATCCTAAGTAGCCTCTCGCCAATCGCTTAAGTTGACCTTTTTAAACGATCGCCTCAAGCTTCAAGGCCTACCACCAAATCATGGCCCATCACTTTTGTTTTTCACCTGTAACCACCCGATCAGAGCCGATTGCCCCTAAAAACAAAAAAAGCAGGGAATCCCTGCTTTTTTTGCAAAACTCTCAATGCCCTTACTTCACAGCATCCTTAAGTTGCTTACCTGCTCTGAACTTCGGCACCCTGGCAGCAGCAATTCGGATGGTTTCCCCGGTCTGAGGATTGCGTCCCATGCGGGCTTTCCTTTTGCCCACGATGAAAGTCCCAAAACCAACGAAGCTCACTCTCTTCCCCTTTTTCAGGGAACCCGTAATCCCGTCTAGAGTCGCTCTCAGAGCCTTGTCCGCCTGGGTCTTGTTGACTTTGGCTTCCCGGGCGATTTTGTCGATTAACTCCTCTCTGGTCATCTAGTCACCCCCTCAGCAGGAGGTTTGAAGGTTCACGGTTTCAGTTAACGGCAAGAGAATACCATGTTTTAGCGGGTTTGTCAAGCTTTTTTTTATTTTTTTTCAAAAATATGCCCATGAAATAAGGCTTCCAGCAGAATCACGCGAAGGCTAACCGCACTCGGCCGCTGCTGCGGCTCATTTGCCGCGAAGATGCACACACCTGTTACATTCACTCCAGTAGGAAATCTTTGTGGGAATACCTCCATGATTCAACTTAAAGAGCTTGCCGCAAGTGTGCGACCGATTGATTACTTTAACTCGAGGGACGAGACGATTCCAGCGGTCGTCTTACCCGGAAAGACCCCGATCGGTCTAAAAGAGCATTTCCCTTAACCCGCCGCGGCTTTTCTCTATCTTGACCTCCGGCAGAGCCTTGATGTTGATCCGGAAGTAATAACCCTGCCTGTAGCCCTGCAAAACCCAGGTGAATCTTCCCTCCCAGCAGTGCATGTCCCGGTACAACTCAAAGGTCTGTTCGGTTATCTTCTCATCCTCAAAATCGTAGCGATTCAGATAGTCCAGGTGCCAGTTTTCGGTGAGCCATAAATCCACAGACAAACTTGCCCAGTGGGTCTTGTACACGCGATCGCCTGATTTGCTTTCGCTGTAACGATGTGAAAGGTGAAAACCCCAGGGCCTTTCCGTTTCTGCCTTCTCGCTCTCCTGGTCAGCCGGAAACGTGGCATCTCTTCCGGTGACCGATCCTTTGCCCCGGTAGACAAAGCTTGTGTTCAAACTGAAGTTTATCAATCTAGGACGGGTCCAGTCCAGTTCCAGGTTGTCCTGGTCGTAAAGATCATGCACAAAGGTAACTCCAACGTCAATTCCCGGAAGAGCATTGGAGCGAAGGCTGGAGGATAGATATGACCACTTTCGAGTTTTTGCCATAAAATTATAAGACGCATTTGAATTGACGTTGAAAAGCTCGAACTTCTTCACCTTTCCCTGGTCTTCGGTTCTGGCCTGAAACAGATTGCCTAAAGAGAAATTCAAAGACCTGGCTTTTCCGCCTGAGCCTCCTCTTCCTGTGAAATCTCGATATTCATCACTTTCCTTGACTTCAGGATGCCAGGAGAAACTCATGCTGGGTGATACGACGTGCCTCAGGCCGGTGAGCTTTCCTATCCTGGGATAAAACGTGCCGTAGAGGTTGGTGCTCGAACTCAAACTCAGTGAAGGAACGCCCCTCCGGGCAAAGGATTCTGCCTTTATCCCCTTCTCCTGGCTGAGATTGGTCTGAACCACATAGTACCACGTCTCCTGAAGATTGAGATTGGGCGAAACTGTTATTCTCCCGAAGACCCTCTGGGGTGAGGTAAGATTTATCGAGTGATCGCTGGTCAGGTATTCTTTCCGATCATAACCCGAATCGGTCCTTCTCTTGTAACTGTAATTCAACGAGCTCATGCCATAAGACAGGTAAAATGAATGATACCATCTTCTGTCCTGGGTTTTCTGGGCGTAGCCAAAGGGGTGAAACGAAGGGAAAGTCAGGTTCATCACGGGGAACTGGTGAACCCGGGTATCCAGGTCCAGGTTTTCATCCCTGTTAAGTGCAAGATAAACGCCTGCTCCCAAGAGTTTTGTGTTCAAGCTGACCTGAGAGCGTAAGGACCTGTTTCTTCTTTCCTGGGGGTCAAAACTGAAATCCTGATAGTAGCTTTTGTCGCTCAAGAAAGTGCCGTAGGCATAAAGACGGGTTGAAGAGGAGATGTCCTGGTTGTGCCTGAAGGCTAAATCCCATCTATCCCTTCTTACCCTGGTTAGCCCCGACCATTGAGCTTCCCGGTTGTAGGATCCACCGATATTTCCATTCAAGAGATATCTTTTGGCATATCTTGTCCACCCTTTGATTATCCATCCGGATTTCTCGTAAAAATCGAGGCTGGTTTCCACGTCCCAGTAATCTGACGCAGCCCAGTAGTATCCCAGGTTTCTGATGAATCTCTCCCCGGCTTCGAAATTACCCAGATCAAAGGTCAGGAAACCTGAGTGCCTTCCCGGCTTTACCGGAAAGACATAGAAAGGGATGGCTGCTATTGGAATATTCGCTATGTACAAAGCCACCGGTTTGGCGATCACCTTATCCTTGGGAATCACCTTCATCTTTCTGGAATAGAAGTGATAATGCGGATCATCCCTGTCGCAGGTGGTATATTTCCCTTTGTCTGCCAGAATCACGTTCTGCTCAACCTTTCTCAAGCTTTGACCATAGTAGAAACCACCTTTGAAACCCGTTTTCCCGGTCTGGATTTTCCCTCTTTTGGTACCGAAACTGTAAATCATTTTGCTGCCTTCGATCTCATCCGTGCCCTCCCTTAAAACCGGTAGGCCAGTCACCTTTTCTACCCCGTCTTCCTCGACTACTAATCCCTCTGCTACAAGGAGCTCCTTTTGAGTGTGATATTCTATCCTTCCTGCATCCAGGGAGATATTCTCATACTTGAGATTGCATGTGTTCTGAAGCGTGATCAGATCCTGGTCGATTCTATAATCGATCGAGCCAGCAGAATATCTCACCGTATCCTCCTTTGCCACCGTGTCCTGGGGGGAGGATCTGGTGGCAGAGTAATATGTCCCCTGAGCTCCTCCATTGAGCAGAACTCTGCTAACCTGGTTATCATTCAAAAACAGATCGATCGTGTCTGCGGAAGCTTCGTTTTTTGTCTGAGCAAGCGAATCAGACCATGGGTAGTAAAGGCTTGTGGCATTTTCGATCACCTTGACCTGTGCCAGTTCCTCTTCATCCAGAAGAAACGTGATCCTCTTCCCTGACAGATTGCTCTCGGTATAACTCGCGGTTGAGGAATCGACCAATTGACGATGGGTGAGTTTGGCATCCTCAGACACTTCGATCCTTTCGATTTTCTTACCGACGAAAAACATCTCCATAAGCTCACCCGAAAGCTCGCTATCCTCCTGAGCGGCCCGCGGATCCCCATTCAAAACGATCCTGTTCTCTTGTCTGTATAGATCAGCTTCGTCGCAGTAAGCATCCATCTTTTGCTTTCTTATGTGAACGTTCCCTTTGGCTTTCCCTTCGCTGAGATCCAGAAAATACTCCATTGTATCGGAGGTAACCCTAATCGTGCTGTCCTCCGTGTCCGGGTAGAAAAAAAGCTCGGGATGTGGAGCAAAAAGTGCATGCTTTCTCGCTCGGTCGTAGTCCGCGTGTTCCCCCACCAAGATTGCGTTCTCCGCCAGGCTCCGCAGTCTTACGTTTCCATCGGCCACGGCTCTTTCGGTACTCTGGGTGTAGGTAATCCTATCTGCTGATAAGGAATCGCCCTGGTCTGTAATCCTGACGTTCCCCAAAAAGACCACGTTTCCGGCGGTCCTGTACCACACAGCCCGATCGCTTATCAGCTCAGTTGTTTTATGTTTGAACCTGACGCTGCCGATCAAGTTGATTATCAGATTGTCTTTTTCTATCCTCATCTCGGAGTGATCAGCATGCAGAAGCTCTATTACCTCCGATTCCTCAGCTCCCTGGGCCGACGCGCCGGTTAAGAAAAGCAGGCAGAGGAGCACAAGAAGAAAACTGCTTGTTGAGCTGTGCCTTTCCTTTTTTCGACGAGAGAGTGCCATGATCTATATATCTGATTTCGGTAAGTTCATCTTTTTAAAATAGTTAAAGCGTTCCAAAGGTCAAGGATTTTGACTCAATTATTACGCCGGAAAAGAGACTTTTGTTCCGGCGAAGGGACGACCAAAGGGTCAAGCCTTTTCATTTTGAATTTCAGCTCTCGGAAGAGGTGATGCTGAAGAGATGACAAATTTTGACTTGACTTTTGGCCGGAGGGAGTTGATATTTGATGCTCAAACTGTGGGAAAGGGAAAATGAAGAAATCACAACGTACCGTAAAAAGGCCGGCTTCTTATTCCGGCGTAGGCTTGCATACCGGAAATCGCACCAGCATTACTTTCAAGCCCGCTCCGGCCGATCACGGAATAACCTTTGTGCGTACCGACCTGGAAAACTCCCCCGAGATACCTGCTGACATAGATCACGTGGTGGATATCACCAGGGGAACGTCTCTGGGAAAGGGAAATGTCAGACTCTGGACTGTGGAACACGTCCTGGCCGCCCTGGCCGGGCTGGAATTGGACAATCTGGTGGTGGAGCTGGATTCAAACGAGCCTCCAGTAGGAGATGGCAGCTCCCTGCCTTTTGTTCAGACTATATTGAAGGCAGGAATCCAGGAACAGGATGCGCCCAAAAACTATCTGGAGATCGAAACTCCTGTATTCTATTCTGAAAAAGACAAGGGAATCGACATCATCGCGTTGCCCTCCGACGATCTCAGGATCACCTTCATGGTGGATTACAGAAATCCAGCATTGGGAACCCAGTACACTTTTCTGGAATCGTTGGAAAAGGAATTTGTAGAGGAGTTTGCTCCGGCCCGAACTTTCTCCTTCTTGCACGAGGTAGAGATGTTAAAGGATCAGGGTCTGATAAAGGGTGGGGCACTGGATAATGCCATTGTGATCTGCGATGTGGACATGAAAAAAGAGGAAATGGAAAGACTTAGAAAAAAATTCAATCTAAAAGATGAAGTTTTCGTGGGCAAGACCGGTATTCTAAATGATGTCCCCTTGAGATTCTACAACGAGCCGGTCAGGCATAAGGCTTTAGATCTCTTGGGTGATCTCTATCTTATAGGCGTCCCGTTGAAAACCCACGTTATGGCCGCTCGCTCAGGACATTCCGCCAACGTGGCTCTGGTGAAAAAGATCAGACAGCTTTACGAAAAAAAGGAGATCAAAAAGAAATACCAGCCCAGGGACAAGAAAGCGGACTACTTTCTGGACATAGATGCCATCCTCAGAATCATGCCCCACCGTTATCCCTTTTTGCTGGTGGATCGGGTCATTGATCTGGAACCCAGCAAAAAAGTAGTAGCCATAAAAAACGTGACTATGAACGAGCCTTTCTTCTCCGGTCATTTTCCTGGACATCCCATCATGCCCGGCGTTCTGATCATAGAGGCAATGGCTCAAGCAGGAGGAATTCTCTTATTGAACACGGTGGAAAACCCTGAGGATAAGGTGGTCTATTTCATGGGGATTGACGGCGTCAGGTTCAGGCGGCCGGTACTGCCCGGAGATCAAATTCGCTTTGAGCTGGAGATGCTTCAATACCGGCACGGAGCCTGCAAGATGCAGGGCAAGGCATTTGTGGAAGACGAACTGGCAACCGAGGCCACACTCATGGCAACCATCGTCAACAAGAATAGATAAATCAATCTCTCGAACAAAGGGAAATCGTATCTTGACCAACATTCATCCCACCGCCATAATCGATCCCAAAGCAGAGCTGGCTGAAGATGTCTCAATAGGTCCCTACTCCATCGTCAACGGAGAGGTGAAAATAGAGGGAGGAACCCAAATCGGCCCTCACGTCCTGATCGATTCCGGCACAATCATTGGTAAAAACTGCAAGATCCATAAGGGAGCGATCCTGGGCACCCCGCCGCAGGATCTGAAATTCGGCGGCGAAAAGACTCTCCTGAGAATCGGAGACAATACAACAATCAGAGAGTATGCCAGCCTCAACCGGGGAACCACCTGGAGAGGCGAAACCATCGTCGGGAAGAATTGCTTTATCATGATGTATGCCCACGTGGCCCACGACTGTCTCATCGGGGACAATGTGATTATGGCTAATTCCGTTAATTTGGCTGGACATATTGAGATCGGGGATTACGCTATACTTGGAGGTGTGCTGCCCGTTCACCAGTTTGTCAAGATCGGTCCCCACACCATCATAGGCGGAGGCTTCAGAGTTCAGAAAGACGTTTGCCCCTTCATGATGGTAGCCGGATATCCCTTGAAGACCGTGGGCCTGAACCTGGTGGGCCTGAAACGAAGAGGATTCCCGGAGAAGACTATCGATACACTCAAAGAGGTCTACAAGATCATATTCAGATCGAAATTGAATACCTCACAGGCAACAGAAAAGATAAGAAACGAGATCGAGCTTCTGCCCGAAGTGAAACAGATTCTGGACTTTATCGAAAAAAGCGATAGGGGGATAGTAAAATAGCGGCGGAGGGATTCGAACCCCCGACCTACGGATTATGATTCCGCTGCTCTAACCAACTGAGCTACGCCGCCTTCTGTGTATTTATAATACGAATATCGACTCAAGTCAAGCAAAATGAAATCGGCATTTTTATATCATAACCGAAATCAATCTGCAACCGTGTGAATTTAGCTCCCCGCGCAGCCAGGGCCCAAGATTGGCATAGAGCTTTTGCCATTACCACGGTTGTCATAAAATGTTGATTTGACCACAATTGCTCATTATATTCTTACCAGTTTGAGTTGGCCGAAAAATGATGTGATCCCATAGAGTAAAAGGATTCAAGCAGCAGGAGGTCTGAATTGCGGAAAATCAGGGTTGGGGTTATCGGAGTGGGACATCTGGGGCGACATCACCTCAGAATCTATTCTGAACTGCCGGAGGCAGAACTGACCGGCATCTATGATACTGATCTGGTTAAAGCAAAAGCAAAGGCCGAAGAATTTAACACCAGACATTTCGAAAATTTGAATCTCCTCCTGGAAAAAACCGATGCGGTAAGCCTGGTGGTACCCACCTCCTTCCATTTCTCAATAGGACAGGCAATTCTAAAAAAGGGTGTGAATCTTCTGGTCGAGAAACCCATAACCGAAACGGTGGATCAGGCCCAAAGACTCATCTCACTTGCCGAGGAGAAGAATTTGACCTTGCAGGTAGGACACATCGAACGCTTCAATCCCGCTTTCCAGGCCATTCGGGGGATGAACCTGGAGCCGAAGTTCATCGAATCTCATAGACTGGCTCCTTTTGTCCCCAGGGGTACTGACGTCGCAGTTATTCTGGATCTGATGGTTCACGACATAGATTTGATCTTATCCCTGGTTAAAGATAAAATCAGGAGTATCGAGGCCGCTGGAGTGCCGGTGGTCTCCGAATCCGAGGATATTGCCAATGCCAGGATCACGTTTGAAAAAGGGTGTGTAGCCAACATCACAGTCAGCCGGATCTCGGCTAAGCCCATGCGCAAACTGAGGGTGTTTCAGAAGGACACATATATTTCAATGGACCTTTTGAAAAAGAAGGTAGAGATCTACAGACTGGTGGACGCCGGAAAAGTAGAGGAGCAGGAAGAAACTGTTGTGGGAAAGATTCCCCTGGAGAGTGGGAAAAGTATCTTATACCAGACGCCAGAGGTAACTGACCAGGATATGTTGACCTCCGAGATAAAGTCTTTTCTTGCCGCGGTCAGAGAAAAATCCAGGCCGCAAGTATCAGGTGAGGACGGGAAAAGGGCCCTGGGGGTTGCTCTGGAGATAGTGAAAAAGATAACAGAACACATGGAGAGGTCAGGTTGGGAAAAAAGATATTGATCGTAGCCGGTGAAGCTTCTGGTGATCTCCATGCTGCAGGGCTGATCAAAGAACTGAGAAGTATAGATTCTGAGATCGAGATATTCGGGATCGGGGGGAGCAGGATGAAAAAGTCCGGCGTGGAGCTGCTCTATGACCTGAATAACCTCTCTTTAATGGGCTTCTCCGAGGTTCTCAAGAACATCAACTTTTTCAGAAAGGCGATGAAAAGGATGGTATCCTGTGCAGAGGAAAGGTCTCCTGACCTGGCGATACTGGTAGATTACCCCGGATTCAATTTGAGGCTTGCTCAAAAGCTAAAGAAAAGAGAAATCCCCATCCTTTACTATATCAGCCCTCAGATATGGGCCTGGGGTGGTGGAAGACTGAAAAAGATAAGGCAGGTAGTGGGCAAAATGCTGGTCCTCTTTGCTTTCGAGGAGAGAATCTACAGGGATGCAGGAGTAGATGTGGAATTCATAGGTCATCCATTGCTGGAGCTGGTCAGGCCGACTCTGAGTCAGGAGGAATACAGAAGGAGGATGAATGCGGGAAAACACGATATCCTTTTGGGTCTTTTGCCCGGTTCCAGAACCCAGGAGATCGAAAAAATCTTGCCCATAATGCTTCAGACCGCGGTCGTTTTGCAGAAAAGATTGAGGAATCTTAAAGTAGCGACAAGTCTGGCCCCCACCGTCAACCAGGAACTTATGGGAAGCCTGTTGAATCGATTCAAGATTGAGACCAGATTGGAAAAGGACTTAACATACGATCTAATGCACTGGGCCGATCTTCTTCTGGTGACCTCAGGGACTGCCACTCTGGAATCGGCCATAGCCGGCACTCCCCTGGTCATCCTTTACAAAACCAGCTTCCTGAACTGGCTTCTTGCCCGAACCTTGATCAGAATTCCCCACATCGGTCTGGCAAACGTGGTTGCGGGCAAAAAAGTTGCTCCTGAGTTTATTCAATACCAGGCCAAACCTGAACTCATAGCCGCAGAGGCCATGGATATCCTGGGTGACCGGAAAAGATATGAGGACATGAAAGCGGACCTGCACAAGGTGAAACACAGGCTGGGCGAGAAAGGAGCTTACAGGAAAGGAGCTGCGATTGCAGCTCAAATGCTGGCGGATAACTGAGAGATACCCTTTCAATCAAAACCGCCCTTTGCAGGAACAACATATGTATTTCATCTACAATCTGTTTTTAACATTGATCTTTATCCTCCTTTTTCCTTTTCTTTTCATCTGGGCCATAATGGGAAAACACGGGGTGCAGGAGAGGCTGGGAAGACTTCCTGCAGGAGTTAGGCAGAGGTCCTCGTCCAGAAAAGTGATCTGGTTTCATGCTGCCTCGGTAGGAGAGATCAAACTCCTTCCCCCTATTGTCTCCCGGCTTAAGCGAAAAGACAGATCCTTTTCCGTCGTAGTTTCCAGCCTGACCAAAGCCGGAAAAACAGAAGCGCAAAGGAGCTTAAAGGGTGTTGACCTCTTCTTTTACTTACCCGCCGATTTGCCCCTCTTCATGAAAAAGGTTATGAGAGAGTTGGGTCCATCCGCCCTGGTGTTGGTGGAGACAGAGATCTGGCCCAATCTCATCAGACAGGCAAAAATCTCAGGGTCCCGGATCGTGCTGATCAATGGTCGCTTCTCCAGCAAGTCTTTCCAAAGGTATTTCAGGATGAAGAGCTTCTTCCGGGCTGTTTTGTCTTTGATCGATCTTTTTTGCATGAGAACCCAGGAGGACGCTCAAAGGCTTTTGCTTTTGGGTGCAGATCCTGGGAAGGTCACGGTAGTTGGAAATTTGAAATTCGACACGGCAATGATGGAGCACAGCACGTCAGATCGTGACAAACTGAGAGATAATCTGGGCATACCCAAGAAATCAAAAGTTGTGGTGGCTGGAAGTACCGAGCAGGGGGAGGAAAGGATGGTACTGGATGCTTTCAAAAAGCTCAAGAACCAATATCCTGGTCTTTTTTTGATCCTTGCCCCAAGGCACCTGAACAGAATAAAACAGGTCGAAAGCGAGCTGACCGAATCAGGATTGAGATACAGAAAGAGGACTCAGATTGCAGAAAAGTCTGACATGGAAAGTGACTTTGACCTGATTTTGCTCGATACCATCGGGGAGCTTTTTTCTCTATATTCGATCGCCGAGGTGACCTTTGTAGGAGGAAGTTTGATCCCTTTTGGAGGACACAATGTTCTGGAACCGGCCATGCATTCGGTTCCGGTTCTATTCGGCCCCTATATGGATCATTTTAAAGAATCCTCCGAGCTTTTACTGGAATCAGGCGGGGCAATAAAGGTACGTGACTCCGAAGAACTCTACCAGAGGTTGTCGGAACTTCTTCACGATGAAAATAAAAGAAAAAAGATGGGAGAAAAGGCTCGCGAACTGATCGAAAGGCGCCGGGGTCCAACGGACAAAACTGTGGAAGTCCTCCTACACCTAACAGGCCAAAACTAAATGAGCATCCAGAAAATCTGGTCAGAACCTTATGGAAAAAGAGAATCCTTCCGGGCCGTATCATTCTGGAAACTGATCTTCAGCGCTTTGTCTTATTTGTTCCTTCTGGTTTACTACCTTCGAGTTCTTCTCCATAGATGGGGATTCATTAAGACAAAGAAATTAAAGGCCAGGGTTATATCCGTGGGAAACATCACCCTGGGTGGCACAGGTAAAACGCCCCTGGTCATATACCTTGGCGAACGTCTGAGAGAAAAAGACGTAAATTTCGCCATCCTGACTCGCGGATACAGAAGGAAAAGCAGAAAGATGATAGAGTTGAAAGATCAAGAATTCTCCTGGAAAGAGGCGGGTGACGAACCCTATTTGCTGTCGGGCAAGCTTCCGAATGTGCCGCTCTTCATCCACAAGAACAGGGTCGAAGCGGGCAGAGAGGCATTGAGCAAGCATAGTGTAGGAATGCTTATCCTGGACGACGGTTTTCAGCACTGGCGCCTGCACAGGGATGTCGATATCGTGGTGATCGACTGTTTGAATCCCTTTGGAGCGGGCAGGCTCTTCCCTGCCGGCTACTTAAGGGAACCCTTAACGGCCTTGAGAAGAGCTGACGTCTTCGTTCTGAACCGGGTGGATCAGGCAGCAAACATAGAGGAAATTACCAAAGTATTAAATAGGTATAATCCGGGTGCTCTTAGGGTTGAGAGCGTGTACCTATTGGATAGCATCAGAAATTCTTCGGATCGTTCGCTAGTGGATACGGAAGCCCTCAAGGGAAAAAGAGTCGTCGCATTGTCCGGAATCGCAAACCCTTTTTCGTTCGAAAAAACTCTTAACAGTTCAGGAATAAAGATCGTGAAGCACTTCAAATTCCCCGACCATTTTCCCTATACGGAGGAAGACATTGTCAAACTGCAAAGAGACTCTTTGAACCTGGGTACAGAGGCTATCTTGACCACGGAGAAGGATGCGGTTCGGATTCCAGGCATTAGTCCTCTGCGAATTCCCGTTCACGTGGTCAATGTCAGACTGAAGATTACTAAAGGTGAAGAAGATTTCTGGAGAGTTGTAGGGAGCAGCTGATATGATAATAAATACAGACTTTCTGGTAATCGGCTCGGGCATCGGCGGCCTTTCGTATGCCCTGAAGGTCTCTGAGCTGGGGGATGTAGTTGTGGTGACCAAGAAGCAGGACTCAGAATCAAATACCAACTATGCCCAGGGGGGGATAGCTTCGGTGATGTCTCCGAATGATTCCTTTGAATCACATATTCAGGACACCATTAAGGCCGGAGATGGTTTGTGCAACCCTGAAGTGGTGAAAAAAGTCGTGGAAAAAGGTCCCGGATGCGTGGACGAGCTGGTCAGCTTGGGAGTTGAATTCTCACGGAAAAAAAGAGAAGAATACGATCTGGGGAGAGAGGGAGGTCATTCCAAAAACCGGGTAGTTCATGCCAGGGATTTCACCGGGAGGGAGATAGAGAGCGCGCTTCTGAAAGCTGTGAAAAGCAAAAAGAACATTCACCTTTACGAGAACCACTGTGCCATAGATCTGATCACTCAGAAAAACATACGGCATTTCGCTGGAACAACCATGGAAAAGATCAAATGTTTTGGAGCGCATATCCTGGACATAGACAATAATCGAATAGAGACATTCCTGTCCAAGCTCACTCTTTTGGCCACAGGGGGCGGAGGAAGGATTTACCTTCACACTACCAACCCATCCATTGCCACAGGTGATGGGGTGGCCATGGCTTACAGGGCAGGAGCCAGAGTGGCCAATCTGGAGTTCATTCAATTTCATCCCACCAGCCTGTATCATCCCCAAGGAGATTCCTTCCTCATCTCCGAGGCAGTCAGAGGAGAGGGCGGCAAGTTGAGGCTAAAAAATGGCGAACCCTTTATGAAAGAATATCACCCTTCAGAGGAGCTGGCAGCCCGGGATGTGGTGGCCCGGGCCATAGACTCTGAGCTTAAGAAAAGCGGCGAGCCGTGCGTGTTCCTGGACGTGACCCATCTGGGAAAAGGGTTTCTGAAAAAGAGATTCCCCAACATATTTGAAAAATGTCTCTCTTTAGGCATTGACATCTCCAAAGAGTGGATTCCGGTAGTGCCGGCCGCCCATTACATGTGCGGCGGAGTAATGACCAACATGGAAGGGAAATCCGAAATAGAAAATCTATATGCTTGCGGCGAGGTATCCATGACCGGCATGCACGGGGCCAACAGGCTTGCCTCAAACTCACTTCTGGAGGCAGTGGCCTTTGCTGATTTTGCTGCACAGAGCTCCAAGGAGGTCTTTCAGAGGGAAAAAAGACAACCCTATCCGGATATCGACGTCTGGTCCTTGCAGGGATCGTTCGACACCAAGGAGTGGGTGATCATCTCCCACGATAAGCAGGAGATACAGACCTTCATGTGGGACTACGTGGGAATCGTCAGATCCAACCGCAGACTGAAAAACGCAAAAGCCAGGATCGAGATTCTGCAGAAAGAGATCGAGGATTTCTTCCGTTTGAATCCGGTTAGAGAGGAGGTCATAGAGTTAAGAAACTTAGCCACCACAGCCGGTCTAATCATCACGTCTGCCCTGACCAGAAAGGAGAGCAGAGGGCTGCATTACAACGTCGACTATCCTGAAAAAGATGACGCGAACTGGAAAAAAGACACCATAATCAAAAAGGAAATCCCATGAAACGCACGAAGATGGCTGCCCCCGCCTGTGGCAGGGTCGCAATGACCCCTATTAATTCGAACTGTCATTGCGAGGAGCGTAAGCGACGAAGCAATCTCAACCCGAACCGCGACCCGTCTTTGCGAGGAGCGCAAGCGACGAAGCAATCCCTGAGAAAGTGAGAGATGGATAAACAATACTATATCTATATCATGACCAACAGGAATAATACCGTACTCTATACAGGTGTTACCAGTGATCTAAAACGCAGAGTGTACGAACACAAACATAAAATGTGCAACGGATTCACGAAAACCTATAACATTACAAAACTTGTTTATTATGAAATTTGCCAGGATGCCTACAACGCAATATGTAGAGAAAAGCAAATCAAAGGTGGCTCAAGAAAGAAGAAAATTGAATTGATTAATGGTGTTAATTTGGAATGGAAGGATCTCTATGACATCATTTGAGATTCCTAACTATCAATTCCCTAGTGTATTAGGAGATTGCTTCGCCCCGATCTTATCGGGGCTCGCAATGACAGCGACGAAATCCAAGCGTCATTGCGAGGAGCGTAAGCGACTGAGCAATCTCAACCCAAGCCTAGAACCGTCATTGCGAGGAGTCCCCCGCCTCTGGCGGGGGACGACGAAGCAATCCCTATTTATTAAAAACCAAATTTGAAAAATGAACTCCCAAGAGGAATTAATAATCATACTCGATTTCGGGTCGCAGTATACCCAGCTTATTGCCCGTAGGATCAGGGAACAGAAAGTCTTCTGCAAGATCTTACCGTTCAATGCTGGAATCGATCCCGATGATCAAAAGGGTCTCAGAGGGATAATACTGTCCGGCGGTCCTTCAAGCGTGTTTGACCAAAACGCTCCTGCTTTGAATAGGAATATCCTCGATTTAAATATCCCGGTTTTAGGCATATGCTACGGCTTGCAGATCGTAGCACACTTCGTCGGCGGAAAAGTGGAAAAAGGCAAGAAAAGAGAATATGGCAGGGCGATAATAGATGT
>Ga0209636_10004417_pt1 | contig 14326 bp, 10 predicted proteins | sample DeeMarSWOR152_54_FD_187464 | JGI IMG/M metagenome (GOLD analysis project Ga0209636, IMG submission 187464) | Marine sediment microbial communities from White Oak River estuary, North Carolina - WOR-1-52-54 (SPAdes) (version 2) | ecosystem: Environmental > Aquatic > Marine > Intertidal zone >...
CGGCTTCCCGGTTGCGTTCCCCGGCCGGGCAGATAACGTAAACCGCATTCTGAAAGAGAAAAGGGTCGGCGGATTCGACACCGGTGGTTTCCGCTCCAGCCATTGGATGGCCGCCCACAAAGTACACCGAAGAAGGAAGATTGCCTGAGGCTTTCACGATTGCGCGCTTGGTACTGCCGACATCAGTGACAGTCGCCCCGTGTCTAAGTGAGGGCCCGATCTTGCCGAGCTGCTCGATAATCACGCTCACCGGGCCGGCCAGGATAACCAGCTCTGCCTGTTCGAGCGCACGGGGAGCCTCCTGTCGCACGAAGCCCTCATCGATCACACCCAGTTCGAGGGCCTTGTCAATTGTTTCTCTTCGGCTCACACCCAGCATCCGGTTCACCAGCCCGGAACGCTTGAATCCCAGGGCCAGCGAGCCGCCGATCAGGCCCACCCCGAGTACTGCGGCTGTATCGTAAAGAGATTTTGCGGCTGGTTCATTCGATTTTTTTTCGGGATTTACCGTAAACATCTCCCTTGTTGAAAACCTTTTCACCGGTAACAGAAAGAGAGCCGTTCTCCTCGACCCGGCGGTAGAAACAGCTCCTGTAACCCGTGTGGCAGGCTCCGCCGGTCTGCTCCACTTTCAGCACCACGGTGTCCATATCGCAGTCAACAACGATCTCTTTTATTTTCTGAAAGTGGCCGCTGGTTTCACCTTTCACCCAGAGTTTGTCCCTGGAGCGGCTCCAGTAGCAGGCGAGTTTACGCTCGAGTGTCTGTTCAAGCGCCTCGCGGTTCATGAAAGCCACCATCAGGATTTCCCCTGTCCGGTGGTCCTGGGCGATAGCGGTAATAAAGCCCCTGTCATCGAACTTGCATTGATCGAGCAACTTATCGAACCTTCCCATCAATTTTCTCCGTTAGATTCACTACGGTAAACTCTGATTCTGTTCGCGATTAATCCGTCACATAGCGGCTACGGCATGCTCTTCAACTGCAAAGCAGGACAGGTTCACGCAGTATACTTGTCCTTTTTCCTCTGGCGGTTGTTGAAACTTTCGCGCATGTTCTCGAACCCGTGGCGGCCCATCAGGCCATAGGTAAGCTGCTTACCGAGTTCCACCCCAGGCTGGTCAAATGGATTAATATTGTAAAGGCCGCCGGCAAAGGCGGTCTGCACCTCTAACATGTAGAAAAGCTGTCCCAGAGTGAACGGGTTGATCTCCGGCAAGCTGATTGTCATGCTCGGCCTTCCCGCCTCGAGCAGGGCATACTCGGTTGCAAGCCGCTCCGCAGTAAAGAGCTTCTCAAAGGTATGGCCGCCAAGGTAATGCAGGTCCGAAAGCTCGGGGTAAAGCCTCGGGATCGGTACGCAGGCGGAGAAAGATTCAACTGCGAGGAAAATAATCACCTTGTCGAACGGACCTTCCATGTAAAGCTGGGTCTGCGAGTGCTGGTCAGTGACACCGAGCGCCTTGACCGGAGTGATCCCGGTGAATACTTCCTTGCCGGAAAGTGAAACCTTTTTCCCCAGGGACTCGGCCCAGAGCTGGCGGAACCAGTCGGTGACATCGTAAAGAGCGTCGCTGTAGGCCATCATTACATTGATATTCATCTCCCTGGTTCTGTTGGCAAGAAAGAGCAGGGCGGCAGCAATATATGCCGGGTTGGAAAACAGGTCGTCTTTCTTGCAGCGGCTGTCCATGAAAGCAGCCCCGGCAAGCAGCTCGCTGATATCGATCCTCATCAGGGCGGCAGGCAGAAGGCCGACCGGTGTGAAAATACTGAACCGGCCCCCGACATTTTCCGGGATGATAAAATCAGCGAGTTCTTCCCGGTCGGCGACATTGCGCAGGCGCCCGTGCTGGCCGTCGGTGATCGCTAACAGGTGATCAGCCACATTTTTGCGGCCGAGCTTCTTTTCGAGCAGTTCCCGCACCACAAGGAACTGACTCATGGTTTCAGCCGTTGTGCCGCTTTTGGTTATCACCAGGTACAGGGTTTTCTTGGGCTCGGCAAACTGGAGCACGTGGGCGAAAGTGTCAGGATCAACATTGTCGGCAAAGAAAAAACGGGGGATGTTGCCCCGCGCTTTACGTTTTGCCGTCAGATTAGCCCACGTGCCGCCGGCAAGGCTGGTGTGCAGCGCTTTGGGCCCGAGGCACGAACCGCCGATACCAAGGATCACGACATTTTCAAATCTTTTAGCCGCGCGCTTGGCGTAATCGCTTACCATTTCCGCTGTCACCGTGTCGTAGGGCAGATCGAAAAAGCCGATCTTGCCGCTTTCCCGACTGGCGGAAAGCTCTGCGTGAATCTCATGAGCCACTTCACTCAGACCCCGAAGATCGTTCTCAGCAATCCCGTGCCCCTCTCCCAAAAACTCACTCATCATGTAGTTGTAGTCGAGCTTCAAGCTCATCCGGCGCTGCCACTTTTTGGAACGCCATCTGCGCATGAAAAGCCTCCTTTGGCTTGGCCTGGATTTCCACCCGGAAAAAATTTCGCTAACAGGTGAAGTCCCGTGCGATAGGGTAATTTATTAAGTGCGTGCGAAAGGATTGAATTTAAAGTTACAGAGATTGCGCAGAGCCTGTCAAGGGTCGGGAGCAGAATGGAGGGAAACATGTTGAATGGCGCTTTCGGCGGAAGTAATTATCAGCCACCGGGACCTGAACGCTGATAACGGCGCTTGGCCCTTTCATGCTCGGTGTGCGAGCGGTTGAACTCGTGGCTGCCGTCACCCCTGGCCACGAAATACAGGTATTTCGTATCCGAGGGGTAAAGTGCCGCAGCCAGGCTTGCCCTGCCGGGATTACAGATCGGTCCCGGGGGAAGGCCGCGATGAAGGTAGGTGTTGTATGGAGAGTTAACCCCCAGGTCGCGGTAGAGAAGGCGCGATTTGTGTTTTCCGAGAACGAAAAGCACTGTTGCGCATGACTCCAGCGGCCTCCCGAGTTCCAGCCTGTTCAGGAAAACCGAACTGATCAGCGGTCTTTCGCTGTCCAGGACAGCCTCTTTCTCGATTATCGAGGCCAGGATCACAGTCTCGTGTCTGTTGAAACCGTTTTGCAGCGCAGTATCCCGGATAAGTTCTCCGTAGACCTGGAGAAAACGTTCGGCCATCAGCCGCAAAACGCCGGCCTCATCGATTGTCGAGGGAACGAAATAAGTGTCCGGGAATATGTAACCCATCAGACTAGGCGAGCCCAGGCCTAACTCGGCCGAGAGCGTATCGCTGCGGGCCAGGCGGAGAAGTTTTTCGCTGTTTAGATGTTCGAGCACAGAGGTAACCCGTTCGATTAGTTGCCTGTCTGTAAGTCCCTCCGGCACAGTGAACCGCGCCATCTCGCCCTGGCCTGTGGTTAGAACAGAGATCACTTTCCAGGGGTTTGTCCGGGGGGGAATCACATAGTCCCCGGCGCGCAGGCCCTTGCCCAGGCCCCGCAACTTGGTCATCAACTGGAAGCCGAATCCGGACTTGATCGCGCCTTGTTCCACCAGCAGGTCCGAAATTTCCTGCAGACTGCTCCCGGTGGGTACGTGGAGCCTTACCGCCTCGCTCCTTCCGGGAGAGAGGGTAAAATAGAAGAATAAAAGGAAAAAGGTGTTGGTCAGGAAAAACAGCAGAAAGAGAGGCCAGAGCCGCTGCCCGATATTTTCTTTTTTCTTGGATTTGCTCATAAAATTCAACCGTTTAAGATCGGTAGACTATAACTATCTATCAGTCCTCTCCGGTTGCCGCCCCTCCCCGGATGGTGCGGAAATTCAGGTAGTTCTGCAAAAGTACCATGGCCGCGGTTCTGTCGATACGTCCCTTTTCGCGGCGTTTGCCGAGCGGAAGATTTAGTTCGCGCTGAACACGCCGGGCAACCACCGAGGTGAGCCTTTCGTCCCAGGTGCGAACTGGCAGGCCGGTCAGACTCCCCAGACTCCGGGCGAAGCCGATCACCTTCTGCGCTGATTCTCCCAGGCTGCCGTCCATGTTCAGCGGCAGACCGACCACGATCTCAGCCACGTTGTAGCTGTCTGCGACTCTGCCTATCTCCTGCTCAAGAGTATTCGGGGCTTTGATATTTTTCCGGTCGATTGTCTCAAGCGACTCGGCGGCCACGACTCCTGTTTCGTCGGAAAGGGCCAGGCCCACCCTGCGCTCGCCGTAGTCAATAGCCAGTATTCGACCCATGGGAAACACAACCACCACGCTTGTATACACGCAAGCGGACGTTCGAGTTCATAATTAATAATAACCGCCAGAGGCGATATTACAAAATAAGGCTATAAACTTGCAAAGCCGAAAGTCCCCAACTTCCGGCCTCATGACAGGGCGATTCTATTAAAAGAAATCTTTGCGCCGGGCTCAGGTGCAACCGGTAAAAAGATCAGGCGTTCATCGAGTCGATAAACTCCTTGTTGGTTTTCGTTTCTTTCAGTTTTGAAATCAGGAATTCCATCGCCTCGGGGGGTGACATGTCATTCAGGTACTTGCGCAGGATCCAGACCCGTTTGAGCACATCCGGGGGCATGAGCAGATCTTCGCGGCGGGTGCCGCTCTTGTTCAGCTCGATTGCCGGGAAGATTCTCCTGTTGGAGAGGGTGCGGTCAAGTACCAGTTCCATGTTGCCCGTACCCTTGAACTCCTCGAAAATCACCTCGTCCATCCTGCTGCCGGTTTCAATCAGAGCGGTGGCGATAATTGTCAGGCTTCCGCCCTCCTCGATATTTCGCGCCGCGCCGAAAAAGCGCTTGGGCTTGTCCAGGGCGTGGGCATCCACACCACCGGAGAGAATCTTGCCGCTGTGCGGGACCACGACATTGTGGCCGCGCGCCAGGCGGGTGATACTATCCAGCAGGATCACCACGTCACGCTTGTGCTCCACCAGCCGTCGGGCTTTCTCGATCACCATGTCGGCCACCTGCACGTGGCGGTCGGCGGGTTCATCGAAAGTTGAGCTGATCACCTCGGTGTTCTTGGTCGAGCGCTCCATATCCGTGACTTCCTCAGGCCTTTCATCGATCAGCAGAATGATCAGGAAGACCTCGGGGTGGTTTTCGGCGATACTGTTGGCGATTTTTTGCAAAAGAACTGTTTTACCTGTACGCGGTGGCGCGACAATCAGGCCGCGCTGTCCCTTGCCTATTGGGGTGATGAGGTCGATGATCCTCATCGAGATATCCCCGGCCTTGTTTTCCAGCCTGAGATGTTCATCCGGGAAAAGCGGGGTGAGGTTGTCGAACAGGATTTTGTGCTTGGCCTTTTCCGGATCCTCGAAATTCACCTCTTCTACTTTAAGAAGCGCCAGATACCTCTCGCCTTCCTTGGGCGGGCGTACCCTGCCGTGGATGGTATCCCCGGTACGGAGGTCGAACCGCTTGATCTGGCTTGGCGAGACGTAGATATCGTCCGGCCCGTAAAAGTAGTTCCAGTCCTGTGAACGAAGAAAACCATAGCCTTCAGGCAGGATTTCGAGCACCCCCTCGCCTCTGAGTACAACGTTTCTCTCAAGCAGACTCTGTTCGATAAGGAAAATCAGATCCTGCTTGCGCAGCCCGGCGTAGTTAGTCAGGTTAAAATCCTCGGCCATAGAGTGTAATTCGGTGATTGATTTGGACTTCATTTCACCAATGTCAATAACTTCCTCCACCACGTCTTACTCCTTAATCTGGGGTTAAAATAAAGTTGTATGAAATTCCTTTTCAAATTGAATGTATCCCTGCCCTATCGAGACTGAGATTAATTCGAATCAAAATCCAAGTCTCCATTCAGTGGGTAAATAGAGATACGGGCCGAACTGCATCGCACTTTTGCAGAACTGTTTTTGAATTTTAAGTTGAATTCTGAATCTGGGCGGAGGGTGCTGCCTCAATAAAGATTAAAAAACCCTGATTATGCTATATTTAATGCCATTCAATGCCGAACGTTTAACCCAAGCAACTCTTTTAATATATGAAAAAACGGAACTTAAAAAGTCGGCTAATAGGTGATCAAAATCGGGATAGAACGAGGTCAATTGGTGTGTCGATTGTGAGGACACTGACATTAAAAAGATAAAAACATTGATAATAATTGTCAAGGGTTTTCACCGTAAAATAAATTATGGAACATTTATCCAACAAAAGATTAATCTAGTTGCAGCACCTCGTACCTTTGATTTATTATTAAGACGGTATCGATTTTGCATGGTATAATGCAGTATATTAGGGACATTTAACTCATTAATTGCGGAAAATGCCTGGGCAAGAGAAAAAAATTCTTGGTTTTCAGGAAAAATTGGCGCTTGGTCTGGTTGGTTTCCTGGTAATTTTGGCTCTGTTTTTCTGGCAAACTTTCAGGAGCAACTCCCTTCTTTCGATAACACTTCTGGCTGCGATCCTGCTGGCAGGCGCAGGCTACTGGTTCTGGCGCAACTACCGCCTGGTTGACTCTGATCCAGAGTCGCCGGTGAAGATCAGGGAGAGACTGGAAGGGATTCTTCATACTATATTTCTGCCACGGGGTTATGATATCATCACTCTCCCCTCGGTGGATGAGGCCAATATCGGCTGGGCGGTTCTGCGCGACACCTACGGGATCAGCGTGATTGTCCAATATATCGAAAGGCCGCTGGAAGAGTCTATCGGGATAGGGGAAATCACCCTGCTGGATGAACGAATGGAAGAGGAGTCTGTACCCAAGGGGATCTGCCTCGCAACCAGCCTTTTTGATTCCGAAGCGCTCGGTTTTGCCCGCAGAAAAAATATCCTAACCAAGGATAGCGATCAACTGATAGCCCTGCTGAAAGAGGCCGAGGAGCAATCCCAGAAGGGTGAAGAGTATCGCTGCCGTTACTGCGGGTCGAAATTGGAACAGAGCGAGGGGATTGCCGGCTATATGAAATGTCCTAATCCCAATTGCGCAAGAACTTTTACCATGGAGGAACTCGAAGAGGAGAAGAATGTCAGATCGGGGAAAACAAAAACCTTCACCATTTCCTGCTTCGGTTGTTTTCGGCCGGTTGAACTGGTCACCACAATGAGCGGACTGGCGGAATGCCCTTACGATGATTGTTCCTGGATTATTAACGTGGACAACGAGATTCTGGCCCTGAAAGGCGGACTCGACAAAAGAGTATCCGAAAGAGTGGAGGAAACATCCCCGGGCGGTGAGCACCAGGCCCGGCAGGTAGCTCATCGACACACATATCTGACAGTCAGTACTCCGGGACTTTTTCTCTTTTTTATCATTTCTATTTCGGCATTCTTGACATTTGTCTACTTCATAACTCAATAAATAACATCGGATTGATCGCATTGATGGGCTTAGGCTTATTCCGATTTGCCTGGCTCCCATCCGATGGGGAGAGTGTATGGCTGCTCAAAAAAAAATAATCAAGGCGGATGCGGTTGAAGTGATGGGTGCCCAGGTGGAAAAGGTGGATTTCGGAAAAAGGAAATTCGGGAATAAGATATTCAAGGATGCCCAGGTAAATGAGGAGCCGGTGGAGTTGGAGAAAACCGAATTGCCGGTTGAAGAGGAACAGGTAGAGGGAGATGAAGAGAAAAAGGAAGTCGAACTGGAGAAATCCTACGACGATGACGGCAATCTCATAGGAATGGTTATCCGGTGCAAGTGCGGCGAGGTAATCGAAATCGAATTTACCCGGGATTAGCCTTCAATGCCTGTGCCCGGCTGAAAACCGGGAAATCGGATGAGGAAACCGCAGATAGCGGCTGAGAGAGCGTCTTTATTTTTTTCGCGGTAAAAATAAAAAAAAGGAACACCAGGGATATTCTGTGGTATCAATATACACTACAATTCATATACAACAATCCAATTAAATCATTTAAAACTCGGACAAGGAGCCTGTATAACGCCTTTTTTGGGTGAGGATATTCTTAATGGACTGCCAAAATTTTAAAACCAATTTTTCAGCTTACATCGATAGAGAGCTGGACGAGAAAACCCTTGCGGGCTGCGAATCACACCTCAGGCAATGCGCAAGCTGTTCCCGTCTCGTTGCCGCTTACCGCTCAGGTATAAGTGTGCTGTCGGAGATCACGGAATTGGAAGCACCGGAGGATCTTTTTGAGCGGGTTATGGCGGCTGTTGAGCAACCTCAGGAGGCTAAAGTTATCCGCTGGGGAAGGCCGCGTGTCTGGGTGCCAGTGACAGCAGCGGCCACGTTGGTTTTTGCCTTGACTCTCTCGCTTTTCCGCAGCGGGGAAATAGATTCAGGTGCTTACAGCGAACTGGCAGTGGTGGACTCCACGATGGACCTCGTCACTGTGCAGATGCTGGAAGAAATGCCGCAATATACGCAGAAGCCGAGCAAAAAGGCACGTGCCAGGGCTTACCTTGCCTCTTATATCCCGGATGAGACAGGGGATGAGGAGGCGGTGCTGAGCTATGGGGTAAGCCGCCATCCTGTTTTTATCGAAAGCGGCGTTGGCAGCCCTGGAGAATAAAAATTAGCCCTTGCGGCTAAGTCCTCAAAAAAGCGTTGACTGGCAGCCGGATTCCTATTCTGGGTTTCCGGCTTTTTCATTTCAGTGCCCGATAAAATTAATTCTTATCTACTATACCCCGGAACCTGCCCCTGAATATTTCTTCTTGAGTACCATGCTAGACCTCCTTTATATTGTATTAGTGGTTGGTTAAAAGTGACGTTTTTCCCTCTTATCTGGTTTTGTAAATTTATATGCCCAGGGTCGATCTAAATAGCATTGCCCGGCAGACAGCCGAGGGTAAATTCCATCCGGTCTATTTTTTTCACGGTGATGAGACTTATCTCACCCGCCAGGCGATTGAAACGGTTATCGAGCGGGCGGTGGATAAGGCCACTGCTGATTTCAACTACGAGCGCTTTTATGGCGCGGACATGAATGTAGATGGGCTGCTCACCTCGATTTCGACCTTGCCGATGATGGCACCTCGACGGGTGATCCTGGTTCGAGACCTGGGAAAGGCGAATTTGAAATCCAAGGAAACTTTGGCTGAATATGCGGGAAACCCGGTCGCAAGCACGATTCTGATCCTCGCTGCCGGAGAAAGGATCCGTATCGACTCCCGCAACAGGAGCCCGAAATGGGCGGCGAGCTTGCAGGAAACCGCGGCCACCGCTCTTTTCTGGCCGCTCAAGGAGCCGGAACTGATCCGCTGGATAGTGGACACAGCAGGTCTGAAAGGTAAAAAGATAAAGCCCGGGGTGGCTTATGAACTTTACGCGCGAATCGGGGACAATCTCGCCCGCCTTGCCGATGAGCTGGAGAAACTGTCCTTTTTCTGCGGTGAACGGGCTGAGATCGAAACTGAAGATGTCAGCCGGATGACCGGTATTGACAAAGGCGGCACGGTTTTCGACTGGGTCGATTCCCTGGCTGCGAACGAGACTGTTAAATCATGCTATCTTGCCGGTTATCTCGCCTCTCATGGCGAATCAGCAGTGGGTTCGATTGCCGCTGCCGCGTCGCATTTTACCAAAGTTGCCAGGATCAAGGAGATGCTTCAGCAGGGAAAACCCGCTGGAGAGATAAAAAAAGAGCTGGGCCTGGTAAACTGGCGTGATGATTCGCTCAGCGATCTGTTTCGGCAGGCCCGCCAGTATTCAGTCGCTCAGCTCGAACAGGCTCTGGAACTATTGCTCAAGACAGATTTGCAATTGAAAACCAGCGGGCTGCCAGATTGCCTGATCCTCGAAGGGTTGTCCTTTCGATTCAAGAGCGAGGTGGCAGGATGAGGGTAAGTGGTTTGGGTTCGGTGTTTCGCACCTTTGTCTTTGCGCTTGTTTTTTCGCTGATCTGCGCGGTACTTGCGCAGGCCCAGGGAATGCTCGAGGTGGCGGAAAAACAGATGGCGGCAGGCCTTGGCCCGGACGCCAGAGCTCTGGTTGAGGCAGCTCTGAGCTCCTCTGTGGCCGGGGAAAAGGACCGCGCGCTATATCTTCAGGCCGTTTTGACCGCCAGAGGTGATTCAGCCGCCGAGGCACTGGAGGAATTTACCAAAAGCAGCTTATCGGACAATCTGAAAGCCCAGAGCCTGGAACGGCTGGGAGATCTCGCCTATTCACAAGGTAAATACCAGGATGCCGCCGCCCACTGGCAGAGTGCTTACGAAACCGGATCGGGCAACCAGTTCCGGCAGCGCCTGCTGAACAAAATGTCCCGGGCGAGCCTGCGAATGTCAAGGCCACACGGCGCTCTTTCCTCTCTGCGGGAGGCCCAGCAACTCGGCGAAACCTCACAGGCCGGAATGGTCCATTACTGGCGCGGAATGGCAAAACAGCTCACCGGCGACCGTGATGGCGCAGCCAGAGAGTTTATGGCCTCCTACACGCGGCCCACTCACCGCTACAGCCTTTCCGCCCTTTACCGTCTGAACGAAATCTACGGTCAGGGAGAAAGCAAGAACGCCAGAGAATGGCGAAACCGCTGGAGAGAATCGAGCCAGGGAACGGTTTTCGACACAAAACACCTCTCCTCTTCTCTTGGCAGCGGATATATCATCCAGCTCGGAGCCTTTTCCACAACTGTGCGGGCGCGCTCACTCGCCCAAAAGGCCCGCCGCCTCGGGCTTGATGCTATTGTGCAATCACCCGCCGCAGACGGCCTCTACCGGGTGAGGATCGAGGGTATCTCCTCGCGTAAAGAGGTGGACAGAATCATCTCCGTGCTGAAAAAAAATCGTATCGAATATCATATTATCGCCCCAGGAGGTTAGCTCACGATGGCTGCTGAAACTCCACTGATGGAACAGTACTTTCGTATCAAAGCTGAACACCAGAACGAGATCCTTCTTTTCCGCATGGGGGATTTCTACGAGATGTTCTGCGAGGATGCCAAAATCGGTTCCAAGGTACTGGGCTTGACTCTCACCAGCCGTAATAGCGGAGCGGCCGGAAGGGTGCCTCTGGCGGGAGTGCCGGTAAAAGCGGTCGAGAGCTATATCAACAAGCTGGTGAGTGCGGGCTACAAGGTGGCGATTTGCGAGCAGGTTGAAGACCCAAAGCTAGCCAAGGGAGTAGTTAAGCGAGAGGTTATCCGGATCATTACCCCGGGCACGGTGATCGAATCCAACCTGCTTTTCGAGAAAACCAATAACTATCTGGCGGCCATAACCAGGGAGAAGGGAAAATTCGGCTTGGCCTATGTGGATGCCTCCACCGGAGAATTCAAGGTTACAGAAATTGATGATCAGGAAAAGTTGCTGGACGAAGTCAATCGTGTTAATCCCTCTGAAATACTGGTTTCAGATATGCTTGAAAACACTTTCCAGTTCCCAATCCCCAGTACCCAGTTCCAGGATACCTATGATCTTGAATCTTCCGAAGAAAAGCTAAAGGAATTCTTTAAAGTAAACTCTCTGGATTCCTTTGGTCTTTCCCCGGTCAAAACCGGCTGGGGAGCAGCGGTAGCGATACTCGAATATCTGAGGGAAGCCCAGAAAACCGGCCTGGATCAGATCCGCAGCATTAAGCCTTATCATACCTCCGAATTCATGTTCATTGATGCCACCACCCGCAGGAACCTGGAACTGGTGCATACCATCCGCGATAAATCCTTTAAAGGCAGTTTGCTCTGGGTCCTGGATCGGACAAATACTTCCATGGGGAGTCGTTTGCTGCGGCAGTGGGTCTTACAGCCTCTATTGGATGTTGAAAGAATTAATCAGAGGCTGGATGCGGTCGAAGAGCTTTTCGGAAATGGAGTGCTCCGCGCGGAGTTGGGACAGGAAATAAAGAATATCTCAGATATCGAAAGGGCAGTGGGGCGGATTGCCTCGGCTTCGGCCAATGCCCGGGATTTGATCGCGCTTAAAGAATCCCTTAAGCTTCTGCCGAAGCTTAAATCTCAAATGACCAATGTCAAATGTCAAATGCTCAAGGAGATATTATCGTTATCTGATTTCAGGGATGTGGTTGAATTGATCAGCCGCGCCGTCATGGATGATCCTCCCTTTGTTCTCAGAGAGGGCGGCTTGATCAAGGAAGGTTATGATCCCGAGCTGGATGAAATAAAGAAAGCCGCGCGTGAAGGCAAGGACTGGATCGCGCATCTTGAAAACGAAGAAAGGAAAAGGAGCGGGATCAAATCCCTCAAGGTCGGCTTTACCAAGGTCTTTGGCTATTACATCGAAGTGACGAAAGCCAATCTGGGGGAGGTTCCGGAGAATTACATCCGAAAGCAGACCCTGGTCAACTGCGAGCGATTCATCACCCCGGAGCTCAAGGAAAAGGAATCCTTGATCCTTAACGCGGATGAGCGCATGAAGGAGATGGAGTACATGGTCTTCTGCGAGGTTCGCTCCAAAGTGGCGGAACATACGGCTGAACTCCAAAGACTGGCTCAGGTCCTTGCTCAGATCGATGGGGTGCTTTCCTTAGCCGAAGTTGCAGTTGAGAATCGTTATTGCCGTCCCCAAATCTCCCAATCTCCCAACATCCAAATCTCCGAGAGCAGGCATCCGGTGGTTGAAAAGACTTTAGGGGCACATCAGTTTGTTCCAAATAATGTTGAGATGGATAATGAAAAAAGCCGGTTCTTATTGATTACCGGTCCAAACATGGCAGGGAAGTGCGTAAGTTATGATACATTAGTTTTTACCGATAAGGGATTGATGAACATTTCAAAGTTTAATTCACCGGATATGAAAGCAGATGAGTTTAAGCCATTGAATCTGGTTGTTAAAGGATTAGAAGGAAAGGAAAAGACTTCTTATTTTTATAAAGGTGGGATGCAAGAAACGATTAGGATTCGAACGAGATCTGGATTTGTTATTGAAGGGACTAAAAAACATCGTATTGTGGTTAGAAGTTCAAAAGGAGAAAATGTTTGGAAGAGGCTTGATGAGATTGGTCCAACAGATTATATAGTTATCGATAGGAATATCGATTTATGGGGAAACAAAGTAGATATTGAGCCATTCAAAAGTGCGGAAAGCCATCACAATTTGAAAATTTATGATATTCCAATGAAAATGACAAAAGATCTAGCCTATTTTATTGGACTTTTAATAGGAGATGGGACTTTAACTTATAGGGAATGTATAAATTTCAGTAATGCAGATAAAGATTTAATAAAAAGCTTTAAAAACATTTGTTTTAGGTTGTTTGGGAAAAAGCCAGCAACCAAAAAAAACAAAAAGGACCATGTCATCTCTAGTCTTTATATAAGGGGATTTCTTGAACATTTGGGGGTGAGTTATTGGAATTCTGCCAATAAGGAAGTTCCTTTTACTATACTCCAAGCCCCAAAGGATATTGTTAGGGCTTTCCTGCAGGGTGTTTTTGACACCGATGGATACGCCTCAAAAAAATATGGTATTCCAAGCTATTCTACTTCCTCTTATAAATTAGCCAAGCAGATACAGATGTTGTTACTTAATTTTGGTCTAATTACTAATTTCAGGCTAAAGAAAACAAAGAGAGCAGACAATTACATTCTTTCTTTGTATGGACTAAGCGGTAAGATATTTTATGAGAAAATAGGATTTAGGTTAAAGCGTAAAAATGCCCAAGAAAGATTAACAACTAATTTACGAATGACAAATATAGATATCGTTCCTTATTTAAAGGAAAAATTATTAATTTTACAAAAGAATATCGTAAATCACGAAAATATCCCATCAAAAATGAAATTAAAATATGCGAAGAAAATCAATGGCATTTTCTATTCATATTTAAGGCAGAATAGAAATTTATCATATTTTAAATTGAAGGAGCTGATTGATTATTGTTTAAAATTTGGCATTCCGTGCAATGAGTTTGAAGAATTACACAAAAGGAATTACTTTTATGATAAAGTAACTATAATAATCAAGGGAAGGTCAAGTGTCTATGATTTTACTATCCCGGGCTCACATTCATTTGTTGCTAATGGATTGATAAATCATAATTCAACATACATGCGTCAAACGGCTTTAGCTTGTCTTATGGCCCAGATCGGTTCCTTTGTGCCGGCCAAAGAAGCCGAGCTTTGTCTGGTGGACCGGATCTTTACCCGCATTGGCGCCATGGACGATATCTTTGCTGGCCAGTCCACCTTTATGATGGAGATGACCGAGACCGCAAACATTTTGCATAATGCTACAGATAAGAGTTTAATCATCCTGGATGAAATAGGGCGGGGGACATCAACTTTTGATGGCATGTCGATTGCGGCAGCCGTGGCAGAATATATCCATTCCAAAATCAAGGCCAAGACCTTGTTTGCCACTCATTACCACGAAATCACCCAACTGGCGGACAAGCACCCCGGCATGAAAAACCTGAACGTGCTGGTCAAGGAGGAAGGAGACCATGTTACTTTCCTCCATCGAATTGCGGACGGATCAGCAGACCGATCCTATGGCATCCAGGTCGCC
>Ga0209636_10004420_pt1 | contig 14321 bp, 8 predicted proteins | sample DeeMarSWOR152_54_FD_187464 | JGI IMG/M metagenome (GOLD analysis project Ga0209636, IMG submission 187464) | Marine sediment microbial communities from White Oak River estuary, North Carolina - WOR-1-52-54 (SPAdes) (version 2) | ecosystem: Environmental > Aquatic > Marine > Intertidal zone >...
CTGGCTTGTCATCGAGTCCGGACTGTTTGAGGGCTCCCAGACGCAAGATGCCGCGTTTGGTGTCGCTGAGAATTCATCCCAAGCCGGACAAGTCTGTATCCTGCTGCAGAAGACTACAAGTAATGAAAAGAGCGGTGCCGCGAATGCCCCTACCAAGGAAGTGGCCCAAGTTGGAGCGGCTACATCTATCACTTTCGGTGCCGATAACGCACCAGTTAAAAGCGTTACGCTCGGCTCAGTGGACCCTAAGAGCGGTTTTAAATTCCAGTTGGAGTTAAGCTCAAAGGGCGCCGCCATCAGAAGAGCGATCTTTAGCGAATTCAATGATCGTGATTATAAAGATCCCCAGCCGTTGGTAATTATTTCGCCCGTGCAAAAAATAGGTGGCAGCGAAGTATTAGCGATGGCTAATAAGGAGTTTATACTTGTTGAGCATCAACTGCAGTTGCGTTTGCAAGATTTGCACTGGAAGAGTTTCGACAAAGAAACCGCTGGGGATGGTTCCCAAATAGCGCGCTTCGAAGCGGTTATTAAGATTGAAGGCACGAATGAGCCGGTTGTAAAACTGATTAAGACCTACAGGGTCGTCCGCGGCAGCTATCTTCTGGATTGCAATATAGCAGTTGAAAATCTATCGGCCGGTGAGCAAACGGTGAGTTTCAATTTGACAGGGCCGGTTGGCATTGGGAAGGAGGCCGTTAGGAACGATATGAGAAATGTCGTTGCGGGTTTCCTGACGAAGGATAACGATGGAAAAATTATCTCATCCCGGAAAGATCTGCTGGTTGGGTTTCCTATGAATATTTTCAGGAACGACGTGGGTTTAAGAGATACTACACGCGCATACGAAAAAGCACTCCAGATAGGGGACCAAGCTGAAATCAAGAGGGCGAAAAGGGATTTGCAGATAGGGCGCAATCTTCCTCGGGCCCAACAAGAAGCTCATTTTTTGTGGGCGGCAACGTCGAATAAATACTTCACTGCTATACTAAGGCCTGTGCCGGTTGATGGCGAGTACTGCGATTGGGTAGCAGATAAAACAGGCTGGTACTACAATCCTGATGGAGATAAGCGTGGCGATACAGGTGATGAGACCATCGGAGTGGATTTGAAAATCGGGTCACGCACCGTACCTTTAATTATCCAACCCAATAGTGCTGAAGAATATAACTTTCAGTTGTATCTTGGACCGAAGAGTAGAGACCTTTTTCGTGCAAATGAGCTGTACAAAAAACTCGGTTTTGTCAATACGATCACTTTTATGCCGTGCTGCTGCTGTCCAGCGAGTATTATACGTCCTCTGGCCCTTGGGATATTGGCGATAATGACATGGATGTACGGCTTTATCGGTAATTACGGTGTGGTCATCATTATATTAGTGTTCCTGATGCGTCTTGCTATGCATCCGATTACCAAGAAGAGCCAGGTCTCGATGAGCAGAATGAGTAAGCTTGCCCCGAAGACCGAGGAGATAAAGAAAAAATATGCCAACAACAAAGCTGAAATGAACAAACAATTGATGGCTCTTTATAAAGAGCAGGGTGCTTCACCGATTATGGGTTTTCTGCCGATGATGGTGCAGATGCCTATTTGGATTGCTTTGTGGAGTGCAGTATCGGTCGGTATTGAACTGCGCGGTAAGCCGTTTTTGCCTTTTTGGATTACCGACCTTTCTGTTCCCGATGCTCTATTTAGATTTTCGACGGTAACGTTGCCTTTGTTGGGCTGGAAGATAGAATCATTGAACCTGCTACCGATTTTGATGGGTGTGGCATTTTATCTGCAGCAGAAACTAATGCCATCCCAGGCGACAGCTTCTTCAAGTCCCCAGGCAGCTCAGCAGCAGCAAATGCAGAAAACAATGATGATTATGATGCCGTTGATGTTCCCACTGATGTTATACAAGGCGCCGTCGGGAGTGAATCTGTATATTATGGCAAGCACTTTTGCCGGTGTTATTGAGGGTTACGTTATTAGAAAGCACATCCGCGAAAAAGAAGAAGCCGAATCACGGGGCTTAGTTGCCGCGACGAGTAAAACCGGCGGGAAAGTCAAAAAGAAAAAACCCAAACCGTTTTATAAGATGTAGATGGTGATTGGTAATTAGTAATTGGTTATTGATATGGAATGGGACTTTCGAAGATTTGGAGATATATAAAGCAGCAAGGAAGTATAGGAAAAAGATATATACTTTGGCAAAACAATTGCCCGAATCCGAAAAGTATAATTTAGCGAGTCAAATGCGGCGTGCCGCAGTTTCCTTGACCAATGGTATTGCTGAAGGACATGGCAGATTTCACTAACAGGAAAATATTTAGTTTTTAAGACAGTCAAGAGGGTTGCTTAAGGAGTTAATTGACGACATTAATGTTTGTATAGACGAGAATTATGCTGATTTGAGCTGGTTAGATAATTTGAAAATAGAAGGATATGAGCTATTGAAAAAACTAAATGGCTATATCAAGTATTTGCGCAACTGTAAGCAGGCAGCGATTAATAACCCCTGCTAAACATAACTTGACCACTTGCCAATTACCAGTTACCGGTTACCACTTACCACTTACCAGTTACCAATGTATGAGCTTAAAGACACAATTGTAGCCGTCAGCTCTCCGAGTTCGGGAGCAAGGGTGATTGTTCGCATCACCGGCCCGGCCACAGTTGAAGTCTGTAATCGAATTTTCGCGAACGACACGCGGCAATCCGCCATTTCTGGCGGATCCGGTAACGACACGGGATTTGTCAGCCGACCGGTAAGTGTTAAGCCTGGAACGATGGTCGACGGAAGACAGACGAGGGACGAAAGAGGAGAAACGAGCTTATTAACCGGCAACATTGCAGTCGATGGCGGGCTAAAAGTAGATGCAAAGCTGTATCTGTTTCTGGCTCCACATTCCTATACCGGCGATGACGTTGCCGAGATTCACATTCATACGAACTCTGCTGTTACTGAGGCCTTAATGGACAATTTGCTGGGCAGAGGCCTTCGAATGGCTGGGCCAGGCGAATTTACGTCACGGGCGTATCTGAACGGCAAAATAGATTTGGCCCAGGCCGAGGCCGTAAATGAAATTATCGTCAGCTCCAATAAATTTCAACTGGCTGCTGCTGAGAAATTGTTAGCTGGGCGGTTAGCCAAAACCACCGCAGAAGTGCGCGCGAGTCTGATGGATTGTCTTAGCTTGATCGAAGCAGGACTGGATTTTAGCGGTGAGGATATCGAATTTATTAACCGGCCGGAGGCAGTCGAAAGACTTGTCGAAATAAAAGAAAAGCTTGAGCAATTGCTCTTAGGTAGTATCAGGTACGAGTCGGTAATCGATTTGCCGGCTGTGGGGATTGCCGGAGCTGTCAATGCCGGAAAGAGCAGTCTGCTCAACACCCTGCTCGGTAAGTCCAGAAGTATTGTCTCGCACGAGCGCAAAACGACCAGAGACGTCTTGACCGGTATGCTGACATTGCCTTATTGCAAGGCTGTTTTGTTCGATTGTGCGGGTTTGATTCTCGAACCGGAAAATATTCTCGATGAATTGTCACAGCAGGCGGCAATAGAGGCACTGCGAAATAGTTCTATCGTTATATTCTGTGTGGACATATCAAAAGAAGATTGGGCTGAGGATGTCAAGATATGTGAACTGATAGGGCCAAAGACTATGATACCGGTTGCAACAAAATCTGATTTGCTTGCGGAAGAAATGTTAGTTAATCACCTTGCTGAGCTAAATAAACGTTTTGCGGCTGAATTTTTACCAATTTCCGTAAGAACAAATACGGGTATAGAGCTATTGCGAAACGCGATCGACAAGAAGCTGATCGAGATGGTTCTTGGTACGGATTCGGCACCTTTTTCGGAACAAGTATCGAGTGTTGGCCTTACTGTGCGGCACAGACAGGCCGTCACTGAGGCAATTGAGAACGTCATCGAATCCATCAATGAGTTCAAAGCCGGTAATGATGAGGTTACGGCAATGATGCTACGAGCAACTTACCAGAACATCTCTGATATCGAGCAGCAGCACATAGATGAAGAGATTCTGGATGGGATATTTTCCCGTTTTTGCATAGGCAAATAAGATAGATTAAAAAATTGCTGGCATTTCTGGCAATCAGATCTAAGGCGTTTTGTTAAGTGAGTAGTAAGAGTCTTTTGTCCTTAGTGGCGTCTGCGTGTTCCCAAAAGGACGATATCTTTTAGAGCGTCTTTGCTTTTTGCTGCCATCCACGCTTTTTCGAAGCTTGGTTCCTGGACTATCTGGGCAATTGCGGACAGTGCCTGAAGATGAAAGTGGCGTTCATCTGTGGTTCCTATTATGACAAAAACAGCGTGAACTTTCTGCTGTGATTCGGAAAAAACAATTCCTTCTTTGCAACGTGCTAAAAGGATGTCGAACAGGTGATTTCCCTCGACGATGATGTGAGGTATCGCCAACGTCGGACTTAAGACAGTGCTACTTTGTTTTTCTCTTTCCATCAGCAATTTGGCAAGTTGAGCCGGTTCGGCATTGAATCTATGGGATAAGGTATCTGCGGCGGCTTTGAAAAAGTCTTTCAGTGTTATCGACTTTTCCATATCGAGGACGACACAATCCTCTATGATATGGTCAAATCTATCTTTGACGATGTTATCTCTTTCTCTAATTATTTCTCTCAATTCAGCTTCGAGGGAGTAACTTGTTATTTCTTTTGCTGTTATTCTTTCGACCAGATGAAGTAAGGCATACTCTCTGTTAGCTTTGATTCGGCCGTAGAACCAATACACAAAAAGTCCACTGATAATGAGTATAAGGCTTGCCAGATGTGCTTCTTTTCCCATTTCCAGGATCAGAAAAAGAAAGGCCACAATCCCCGCGATCTGCATCCAAGGATATAAAGGAGCCCGGAAACGTGGTCGATAATTCTGCAGGCGGCTTTCCCTTAGAATGATAAGGGATACGCAAGAAAGAATATTAGTGAGTATAAGCACGACTGAAGCTGCTTCTACCAGAATTTCCAGCTTCAGAAACAAAACTATAATTATAAATAAGCCTGTTATGATGAGAGAGTTGTGCGGGGTTCTGAACCTTTCGTTAATTTTCCCCAGCGATGGTGGCAATAAACCATCTGCACTTAATGGTACCAGCGACCTGGCGGCGGTCATGATACCGGCATTGGCGGTGGAAAGAAAAGCCAGGATAGCAGCGACAGCTAAAGCGATTTTACCCCAGGAGCCCATAAAAACTTGTGCTCCATCAGAAATCGGTGTCAGTGACTGACTTAGTTTGGCAGGCTCCAGTACGCCTGCAGTCACCAGAACCATTAAGCTGTAAAAGATACTTACAACCAGCAGTGACAGGATCATTCCCAAAGGTATGTTCCGAGCAGGATTCTGTATTTCTTCAGCAACACTGGCAATTTTCAGAAGACCCGCATAGGAGACAAAGACAAAGCCGGTTGTGAAAAAGATTGCAGCCAGCCCTTTAGGAGCAAAAGGATCGAGGTTGGAGATTTTAACTTTAGGCAAACCCAGCACAATAAACAGAAGCATCAGTATTAGTAATGCGACCACCAGCCCAACCTGGGTCTTTCCGGCCTGCTTGATACCGATGATATTTATCGCCAGGAAAAGCAGACAAAAAGAAACGGCAATGATGTGGATATCAAGGTCTACGATAAGCATCGTAAAGACGGACATGCCGACCAATGCAAAGGCGCTTTTCATAGCCAGAGAGAACCAGCTCAGTATTCCCGCTACTGTTCCTACGGCTGGGCCCATACTGCGAATAATGGTAAAGCAGTCTCCTCCTGCTTTGGGCATAGCGGTGGTCATCTCAGCTATGCTTAACATCCCTGGTAACGAGAGAAGCCCTGCCAGCAGGTAGCAAATGATGACCGCCGGGCCTGCCTTGGCATAAGCAAGTCCAGGCAGGATGAACAATCCGGAACTTATCATTGCTCCGGAGGCAATGCAGAATACATCAAGTAAGCTGAGTTCTTTTTTTAAGCGCATAGCACTTGTTTTATTCAGCAGATTTTTCTATGCCCGATCAATCGCATCGATACGTTTGAAATTTTAGTTTATCATATTTAAGTTAGCAATGGCTACTTTAGTACCTTTGGCAGTTCAGGTGTAAACAGCCAGAAGACATCGGCTAATAGATAACGGGAAGATATTGGGTCATACTCATAAAATAAGCCGGAGCAAGCAGTAGATTTTGGACTTTTAAGTTCTATTAAACGCCAAAATCATTCAAGCTACATTGCTCCGGCTTTTTCGCAACAACTGCTTAATTTATAATTTATTAAGCAGTAGTAGATCCCTTTTTATGTGTCTTTGGCTTCGAATTCAGCATCGATTACGTCATCGCCGCCTTTTCTCTTAACCTCGCCTTCAGGCGGTGGTGGCGGTGGTTGCCCAGCTTCGCCGGTTGGGGCTGAAGCGGCTTGTCTCTTGGCTGCCTCTTCGTAAAGCACTTTGCCCAGTTCCTGGCTGGCGATGCTGAGGTTTTCAATAGCCTTCTTTATCGAATCAGCGTTATCACCTTTTATAGCGTCTTTCAAGTTGTTGACTGCACTTTCGATTTTGCCGCGAGTCTCGGCAGAGACCTTGTCGCCGTGTTCTCTGAGTGTCTTTTCAGTTGAATAAATCAACTGGTCGGCCTGGTTCTTCAGGTCAACGACTTCTCTTTTTTTCTTGTCTTCCTCGGCGTGTACCTCGGCTTCCTTTGTCATCTTTTGAATCTCTTGTTCGCTCAGCCCTGAACTGGATTTAATCTCGATGGACTGCTGCTTGCCGGTCCCGAGGTCCTTGGCCGAGACGTTCAGAATGCCGTTGGCGTCGATATCAAACGCGACCTCAATCTGAGGAATGCCTCGTGGTGCAGGTGGAATTTCGGTAAGCTGGAATCTGCCGAGTGTGCGGTTGTCTCTGGCAAATTCCCTTTCGCCCTGCAGAACATGGATGTCAACGGTGGTCTGACTATCAGCGGCGGTTGAGAAAATCTCTTTCTTGCTTGTGGGTATTGTTGTGTTGCGGTCAATCAATCTTGTCATAACCCCGCCCAGCGTCTCAACACCCAGCGAAAGCGGCGTTACATCCAGAAGCAGGATATCCTTGACGCCTGCATCCCCAGCCAACACTGCTCCTTGAATGGCGGCGCCAAGCGCAACTACCTCATCGGGATTGATGCTCTTGTTTGGCTCTTTGCCGAAGATACCTTTCACAATCTGCTGGACTTTTGGAATCCTTGTCGAGCCACCGACAAGCAGGACCTCAGTGATGTCGCCGGCAGTTAGTTTTGCATCTTCCAGCGCTCTGTAACACGGATTTTTGAGTCTTTCCAGGATTGGCTCGACGAGCGACTCAAACTTGCTGCGGCTGATTGTAATCTGCATATGTTTCGGCCCTGAAGCATCGGCGGTTATAAACGGCAGATTGACCGTGGCCTCAAGCTGAGTGCTCAATTCGCACTTTGCCTTTTCGGCGGCTTCTTTAAGCCGCTGATGGGCCATCGGGTCCTGGCGCAGGTCGATGCCTTCTGTTTTTTTGAACTCGTCGGCCAAATAGTTTATCAGAATGGCGTCCAGATCGTCGCCGCCCAGATGTGTGTCGCCGTTGGTGCTGAGAACCTCAAAGACATTATCGCCGATATCGAGAATTGAAATATCAAACGTTCCGCCGCCGAAGTCGAAGATTGCGACCTTTTCATTCTTTTTCTTCTCAAGCCCGTAGGCAAGCGCAGCGGCGGTCGGCTCATTAATTATCCTCTCGACTTCGAGCCCTGCAATTTTACCGGCGTCTTTGGTTGCCTGACGCTGTGAATCGTTAAAGTAAGCAGGTACGGTAATAACAGCTTTGCTGACATTTTCTCCCAGATAGTCCTCTGCGGTCTTTTTCAGATCCTGTAGAATCATTGCTGAAATCTCCGGCGGAGTGTACTGCTTGCTACGGACATCGACCTTGACCAACTCATCTGAGGCGCCGGTAATTTTATAAGGGACGATCTTCTCTTCCGAAGAGACTTCGTTGTGGCGTCGGCCCATAAAGCGTTTGATCGAAAATACCGTGTTTTGGGGATTGGTTACCTGCTGATGTCGTGCTATCTGTCCGACAAGTCTCTCGCCCTTGTCTGTAAAGCCGACGACAGAAGGGGTCAGTCGGGAGCCGGAAGAATTGATTAGAACCTTCGGCGCCGAGCCTTCCATTAGGGCGACGACAGAATTTGTCGTTCCCAAATCTATTCCAATGATTTTAGCCATAGTTATATTCCTTTCGCTATAAATTCATCTTACAAAGTTCAGATGTGCAAAAGACGTGCCAGTTGTGGGAATAGGCCGGTGCGAGCAACTTAACATCTTGATTATAAGTAATTTATGTTTTTTCAAGGGCTTTTTATGCTTTCCGTCTTTACCGTAATAACTCCTCGATTGGCAAGTATTAGTGCCATTTTGGCAGATTCGGGTTGCCTTGGCCTGGCCCCTACAAGCGGTTTCGACATTGGGTTTGAATTGGGTTTGTTTTTCATAATTAGTTCATAGTTCGTGGTTTGTAGTTCATTGATATAATTCGCTGTTATTGGTGAGGTTATGTTCATCTTGGGCATCTTGGAAACTGCTAGTAAATTGGGTTTGTTTTGCATAAAATAGGGGCGATTTGTAGAGGATTCTCGACAGATGTAGATGGCAGACGACAGAGAACAGAAGACAGAGGGCAGAAGACAGAAGATTGATTATAAGTTTTTGTTGCATAAGGAGTTATTTGATAGTTTGAAATCCGAAATCCTAAGCCCTAAATCCTAAACAAATCCAAATTACATAAAATTAAATGTTCAAAACGGTTCCCTGTCTAAGGCATGCAGGGATTCGGGCCGGCTGGCTCTAAGTCCTTGCTGCGCTGCAGCTTACGACATGCAAACTGAAATGTCATCTTCGCCTACTGGCGGGTTATGTTTGCCTGCTGGCTAACATGGTAATATTTTAACATATTTTCGAATAAAAATCAACAAAAAATGGTAACAAGAAGCAAGACACAAGATGCAAGACACAAGACACCAGACACAAGACTCGATGCTCGATAATCCAAACTCGATGCTTGATGCTCGTTAGTGAGGAGTGAGCTAAAGTGAACTAAAGTGCCCAAAGTGAGCTAAGGTTGGATAATTAAGTGGATTAGAGATTAGAGATTGGTTTCTTCGATTCTGCAACCTCGCGGCCGAGGCAGAAAATGCTACTGGCCGTTTTTACGTACTGTCCCCAGCCATTGAATAGGTGGTGTCCATAGTTTTCCGGCAGGAATCATAAGCCTATTCAAATATACCTAAAAATAGCATGGAGATGCAGTTCTTTATCCGGTCGGATGAGGTGAATATTTTGTGCGATGTCACTGGCTTTTTATTGACAAGTGCTAATAATTTGTTGTATTGCAATGTTTGCATATGATGACCATTTTGGAGGAGGTATTCCAAATGGTGCTAAATCTGAGATATTTTCGCAAAGACAAACTTGATACGGGAAAGGTGTGTGCAGTGTACAACGTGAGAAAAAACACTTTTCGGGCAAGTAGAAGCATAGGTGATCCAAGTGGGATCAATAACCAAAAGTATTAACTGTACTATATAAGGATGGTCTGAAATGAACCGCAAAAGCTCGTTCCACTTTCTCGTTGTATCGGTTGTCATGAATCTACTTGTGTGTAGCTATGGCCGATCCCAAACCAGCCCAGAAGAGATCGCCACACGAATCGATGAATATCTCAGTATCCTGGTCGAAGAAGGTGAATTCAGTGGTTCGGTCCTATTTGCTGATGACGGAGAAGTCCTGCTAAGCAAAGGCTACGGCATGGCCAATATCGAACATGGTGTGCCCAATACCCCGCATACGAAGTTTCGTATAGGCTCGATAACGAAGCAATTCACCGCCATGGCAATCATGATGCTTCAGGAGAGAGGCTGGCTAAATGTGCAGGACTCGATATGCATATACGTACCTGATTGCCCTCGTGCGTGGGAAGCAATAACAATTCACCATCTTCTTACTCATACTTCCGGGATTCCAAATTTCACAGATTTTCCGGATATCTGGGACTTCTGGCGACTCCCGAGGACTGTTGGTGAGATTATCACACTCTTCAAGGATAGGCCCTTGCGTTTCACGCCCGGTGTGAGATTCGAGTACTCTAATTCCGGCTATGTCCTGCTCGGTTTCATCATCGAAGTTGTCACTGGCGAGTCTTATGAAGACTTCCTTGAGCACAACATATTTGAGCCTTTAGGCATGAGCAACTCAGGCTATGATCACAGCAGGACAATTCTCATGGATCGGGCGGCTGGCTATGCACGGGAAAACAACACTCTTCTAAACGCTATCCATATTGAAATGGACACACCTCATGCTGCCGGTGCACTCTACTCCACGGTGGAGGATCTATTCATGTGGGACCAGGCGCTTTATAGCACGGACCTTGTTTCTCAGAGTACGCTTGATGCCATATTTGCCCCTCATGTATCGCTTTCCAATGTACCTGGCTTCGGAGACGTGTGGGATTACTATGGCTATGGCTGGGCGATCGGGGAACGATTCAATCGAAAGAGCCTCGATCACGGTGGAAGCATTTCGGGATTTCAGGCGCACATTAATCGGTTTCCTGAGGAAAAAGTCTGCATAATTGTGTTGAGTAACTTTGAGTTCACATCGATGGGATCTCTTGGGGAAGCCCTGCCTACTATCGTCAAGGATGTATTCGGGCCGATACTCCACTGGGCGCTGGACGAAACGGAAGGAGATGTAGCCCACGACAGCGCCTTTGAGCACGACGGTACACTCAATGGTAATCCCATTTGGCAACCTAAGGGCGGTATGGTGGCTGGAGCGCTTCAATTTGATGGTGTTGATGATTATGTGAGCACGGAGTTTGTCTTGAATCCAGCGGACGGAGCGTTCAGCGTCTTTGCCTGGATCAAGGGCGGCGCTCCAGGCGAGGTCGTTTTGTCGCAAGCAGGTGGGGCGAATTGGCTTTGCACAGACACATCAGAAGGTAACCTGATGACGGAAGTGAAGGGTACTGGCCGGGGCGATGCCACATTGCTGTCACAAACAGTCATCACCAATGACAACTGGCACCGGATAGGTCTTGTTTGGGATGGTTCGCACAGAACACTTTATGTTGATGGCATCGTAGCGGCAGAAGACACACAGACTAATTTGTTGGGCTCAGAAAACGGTCTGTATATTGGCACCGGCACGGCTATGGAACCGGGCACCTTCTGGTCCGGCCTGATTGATGATGTTCGCATCTATAACCAAGCACTGGATGCAGAGGAAATCGAGGCTCTGGCGGATTAGGGCATCTCAAAACTGGCTCTGGTAACAATAGTCTTAGAATTAGGCGATGATAATATTCTGTAGCGGTATTCACCTGACAGGCAGGTTAGGCCAGCTCAGGATTTTCTGTAGGATGGCTGAGAGAGATGTTTTGAGCGTTCTAAAATGGCCAAAGCCTAAGAGCCTATCCAAATAACCCGCTCTATTATGGCCGGCTGCAAAGCCCTGCTCGCATTTCTCGCATATAATATTATACGGGTAGTAGCTCAAAAATAATCGAAAAAAATCAGGAAGGGTGAAATTTTAGCTTTTTTGTTGGGGGTTCTGGTTGAGGGCTGAGCGGATGATTTTGGCGCGAAGTGCGTCTCTATGAGTAGGATCCAGCGGTTTGCCGTAGTTTAGCTGCAGGTGAGCCGGCAGAGTCAGCATAAACAGCCGGTTTATGGTGGCAATGGAAAGGCTGTCGGTCTTATTTGTGTCGCCGGTACTGCAGAGTGTACGAAGCTTTTCTATAGCAGGAGTTGAGGCCCCCATATACTCGTGCATGTTGATACCCAGTCGCAGGTGGCTTAGCAAGAATAACGCCTCCTGCGAAGTTATCAAATGAGCGTTTTGTAACAGCGCCATGGCCCGGGAGATTTTGTCGTCGAGAATGTCGACCTGCTTGGAGAGCAACTGACTTCTGGCGGCATTTTCGTATTCGATTATTTCGGGGATGATATTGTTTTCAAATTGCGAGACGATATCCGACTCTGAGATACCAAGTGTAACCTGATTTGATATCTGATATAAATCGCTTGCCGCCTCGGTGCCTTCCCCAAAAAGGCCCCGCACGGCCAGGCTCATATCCCTGGCGGCATTGAAGAACTTCTCTATGTGGCCGGTCATCTTCAGAGCCGGCAGATGCAGCATTACGGAAACCCTTATTCCTGTGCCCAGATTAGTCGGGCAGGCCGTCAGGTACCCATAGCGAGGGCTGAATGCATAATCGACCTTTTGCTCTATCATATCGTCGATATGATTTATCTGTTTGGCACATTGAGATAGCTGGCAGCCGGCTTTTAGCACCTGGATCCGCAGGTGGTCCTCTTCGTTAATCATAGCTGTGAAAAATTCCCTCTGGGCGATAACGACGCCTCGCGGGCCCTTGCCGAAGGCGTGATTGCGGCTGATAAGATGCCGTTCCACCAGGAAATGTTTACTAAGAGTAGGGGCTTTGTCCACACTGATATAGAAGACTTTATCACCAAGCTTGAGCGACATCAGCACATCTCTTAACTTTTTGAGTATTTCAGATTTTTCAGTATTTGAACATCGGCTCAGGAATTTATGGCCTGCGATGTTCCTGGCCAGGCGAATCCTCGAGGAAATGACGATATCGGCCAACGGCCCAGAGCCGTTAAACCACTCGTTTATATCATTACTTATGTCTGTCAGTTTCATAATGGGATACCGGTTGCTCGATGCTGGATACTCGATTAAAACCGATTGCTGATTACAAGCAACGAGAATCGTTCAATTTTTGCATTTTTATTTTTGATTTTTTCTCTGTGTCCTTTACGGCTGTTTTCTACTTTTCGCTTTGCTTTATTTTGTCCCGTAGTTTGGCTGCCAGTTCGTAATCTTCGCTTTGGACCGCATCGGCCAGTTGCTGACGAAGGTTTAAGAGCTTTATTTGCTTTTTTTCATCCCGCGGTGTTTTTGAAGGTAGTTTGCCGCAGTGAGCTGTTTTCCCGTCGTGAGCTTTTTCGATAAGTGGCCGAAGTGATTTCTCAAAGATTTCATAATCATGAGGACAGCCCAAAACTCCTTCCTTGCGGAACTGATCGAGCGTAAATCCGCAGTTCGGGCACGCGACCTTGCGGTCTGAAGAGCCGGAGAGTTCATCGTCTGCCGGCTGGACGGCAAGTAAGCTGCTGAGCAGCTCATTTATAGGGATATGGCTCTTGACGGCTATGCCCTGCTCGGTGGCGCAGTGCTCGCAAATGTGCATCTCGGTGCGTGCCCCGTCGGTAATCTCAGTCAGATGAATAGTCGCATTATTTTTGTTACAAATCTGACATTGCATAATCAACTCGATTTTCTTCTTCCACTTGTACCTGCTTTTAAACAAATGCAGGTACAAGTATCGGGCATCAGATTTTAGTCTTTTCTATTATTATACCAAAAATTTGTTTTCTTGTCATCAATTTGATTTTCGATTTTCGTCGAGTATCCATTTTGGCACAAATGCTATCGGCCTATGCTTGACTGCGCAAGCACTTATGGGCATTGCGCAGGCACAGGTGATATTTGAAGGGACACCCTTTTGCGATATCTTTCAAAATGAGAACTCCTGGAAATATCGTCAAATTTATACACTCACTTGAAATCAGAAATCAGAAGTCAGATTATCTGTTCTCTTTCTTCTGTTTTCTGTCTTTTGTTTTCTGTCTTCTGTTAGCCCTTCTATGGTGGGGGTCAAATTTTGCCGAGCAACCCGGCTCCTCGACAACCCTGATATTTTGGAGTTTGACGCCTTTTGGCAGTTTTGGCTCAAGCTTTTCATATATGTATCTGGCTACGTTCTCGGCCGATGGTGCAGCGCCAAAAGACTTCTTATCAGTCATTTTTGGTGCTGCATCGGCCACAATATTATCGAGCGCCGCCTTGAGTCTGTGAAAGTCCATTACAAATCCCATGCTATTGAGCTTGTCGCTGCCGACGTCAGCGGTAACCAGCCAGTCATGATAGTGCAGGGGTTCGGCCTCCGCGGCTGGGGAACCCTTCGAGGCCGGCAGGGGCAACCGATGCGGCGCCCGAAAACGTGTTTCAACACTAACCGTAAACATAGTTTCGTTGCCCGTCTCTCGTGGCTGGTCGTTCGTTCATCTGACGAGCGACGAATCACGGGCGACGTTCTTTAAGGCGCTGTTTCAAACGATTATAAATATTTTTCGGAATCAAATTTGAGAGGTCGCCACCCAGTGAGGCAACCTCGCGAATCAAGGTCGAACTGGTGAAGCCATACTGTTCACTGGTCATAA
>Ga0209636_10004421_pt1 | contig 14321 bp, 15 predicted proteins | sample DeeMarSWOR152_54_FD_187464 | JGI IMG/M metagenome (GOLD analysis project Ga0209636, IMG submission 187464) | Marine sediment microbial communities from White Oak River estuary, North Carolina - WOR-1-52-54 (SPAdes) (version 2) | ecosystem: Environmental > Aquatic > Marine > Intertidal zone >...
CCTATATCTGATGAAGAAAAAATTTTTTTAAGGACTTTTTTATCTCTCAGATCTCCTTCTGCTAGCTCTCCACCGGCAATGAGCTCTTTTCTTCCCGTTGAGAAATTATCAAAAGTGAGAACTTCAAAGCCCTCTTGGATGAGCTCTTTGACGGTATGAGAACCAATGTAACCGGCGCCGCCCGCAACAAGAATTTTCATCGAAGTTATTTTTTAATTAAGGTTTTGGCTATTTTTAAACCCTGTTCTTTGGTTTCGAATTCATTATCGAGCTGGGACTTATAAAGCTCTTTAAGGATTTTCCCCATTGGAGGTCCTGGAGAGAGGCCCAGTTTAATCAAATCCCTTCCCATAATCAAAGGCTTAATGGTTTCCTTAGTGACATTCAGCTCCTCAAATTTCTTGAGCAGCCATTTTGCCTGGCTATCCAGCTCCTTGATAAGTCTTTCTTTCCTACCGGCTCGGTCAGCTTCATCGAGGTAAACGCAGAGCTCGATTTCTCCATCCACTTCCGCAGCCAAGCGGTTAAAAGCTTTTTTAGTTACCACATCTCTATTCTGCCACAGTTCTGTTGCCCGATGATGGGTCCGGACGAGGAGAAGAACCATCTTCCTCAGATTATAGCCATTCCAGGAGAAGATCTTGAACCGGTTAAATATTTTTTTAATCATCTTTTCGCCTATGATGTCGTGCCTGTTGTTGGTGATGACCATCCTTCCTCGCTTGAACTCCCACTCAGCCGTAGAGGGCTTGCCGATATCATGGTAGAGCGCACTGAGGAGAAGAGCGAGTTTTTTCTCCTGGGTGAGATCGAAGAGGTCAGCCAGCCTTTTTGCTTGGTCAACGGTTAATTTCGTGTGATGCCAGACAGTGTGGTGACCAAAATGGTCTTTCTCAGGATGAAAGATGGAATCCTGGATGGAAAGAGTTAGGTTGTAAAGCTCAGGGAAAAGCTGACTCAAGGCGCTCAGCTTGAATAATTCTTCGAGCCCTACAGAGGGGTAAGGAGAAAGGAGAAGGATTTTGAAGAGCTCTTCATTCACCCTCTCCACACTCAAGCCGGTCAAACTTATTTCCTTTGAGACTTCATAAATTGAAGAATCTACGGAGAAATTAAGGACGGATGCAAATCGAGCCACCCGAAGGACTCTTAACGGATCGTCAGGAAAAGTTTTAGGGTTGGTAAGTCTGATATAGCTCTCTTTGGTATCCTGAAAACCTCCAAAGGGGTCGAATAATTTCCCATCAACTAGCCTTAAGGCCATACTGTTGCAGCGAAAATCACGCCTTTCGAGGTCTTTTTCGATAGGAAGATCTGGATCAGCAGAAATGAGAAAATCCTTATGCCCTTTGACTTTGTTGCCCTTTGGAGTGTCTTTTCGTGGCAGAGCGATATCGTAAGTTTTTCCTTTTTTGGTGAATTTTATGATACCGAAACTCTTTCCCACCAGGTCGACCTTCCCGTGGGCTTTAATTTTTTTGATAATCTCTTCAACCGGGTGATGAGCAATGAGAATATCCACCTCTTTGGAGGGACTTTCTCTAATTAAGTCTCGGACATACCCGCCTACTGCATAGACATCCTGACCAAAAAGATTAACCAAAAGTTCTTTTTCCTGAAATTCAAAAGTCAGTTTCTCCATCTTGCTCTCACCGTAAGTCTCTATTTTAACGTATTTTTTATTTCTTTTCTTTATTTTTACCTAGAGAATTTGAAGAGTAATTGGCGACCGCATTTCTGTGTGCCATGAAGATCAACATCTTCTCTTTTAATTGACCTCTATGACTGAAGCCCTGGTCCAGCAAGTGGATATTATTATAAATACAGAACATCTCTCAATTCAAACATTTTTTAGAATTTATGACGATTGGAATCCGAAGAGCTAAAAAAATTTTCTTGACAAGTGAAGCATAAATTACTATTTTAGGGTAACCAATATTGGATACCATAAAATACGAATAATGACCTTCAAGAGAAGATTCTGAGGATTCTCAGGGCCTCTCCTTCAGGCCTTCAGATGGAGGAAATAGCCTGTAAACTGGGATTAACCCGTCATACAGTAGCCAAACATTTAGAAATTCTTCGAGCTGAGGGAAAGATCCACTTCAAGAAAATTGGTCGCTCTAGACTCTGGAAAGAGATTTTTATGACAACCAATATCAGGGTATTGAAGATGGATGACCTGGAAGATATTTTAAGGATCGAAGAGAAAATAGAGAAAGAACGCACTTCAGACAGCGCGGATAAGATGCAATATCTGAAGGAGACAGCGACCTATCACCTCCAGCATGGTGGTCCTCTCATGAATCTTGGGGCCGAGATAGATGGAAGGCTGGTGAGATTTATTTTTGCCGAAGTTAGACTCTGGGAGTTCGGACGCGGCGAAAAAACCAGTTGGAGCGAGCTCATCCAGCAATTCCTCCAGAAGCATGGGCATCTTCCTCCAGGGAATGAAGAAATCGAGGACTTGTTCTAATTTCTTCATTATTGTATCCTTATCCCTTTGACGTTGATTCCTATGACTAAAAAAACAAAAAATATTTACATTCTCTTGATCCTTGTAGGAATACTGGCCTTTCATTCCCCTGCCAGATCTCTAAAAGACAGCCTCGCAATTTCTCTCCAGGAAAAAAGAATCCAGGATTTAAACTTCTCAGGATTGTCTCTTATTTTTTATTTGAAGATAACCAATTCCTCTTCAAAACTAGTACATCTTGTCGGTTATGATTACCGTCTTGTCATCAACGACAGGGAATATATCCAATTGAATACTGTCCTTGAAGAACAAATAGAAATAGAGGCACAAAGTGCTACCCTTATTTCTCTTCCTTTAAAAATAACAAATGACCTCTTATTCAAGACTATTCAAGGAATCGAAGAAGAGGATAAAGCTAGGTGTTACTTATCCGGAGGTCTTATCTTTTCAGAAAAAGGAAAAAAAGAAGACAGGATTCCCTTTGCCTTTAATGCCGAATTTCCGATCCTTAAAGAGCCAGAGATCGAATTCATCTCTCTTCAGGTCAATGATTTAACTATCGGCGGAGCAGATCTGACCTTCATGGTAAAATTCAAGAACAAAAATGGTTTTGAACTCTTAGTTGACAGGCTAAAATACAGACTCAGCCTGCAGGACAGACCTATAGGAGAAGAAATGATCGTGTGGGGCGATAAGAATATAGAAAAGAAAGGGGAAAGAGTCTTTTCCCTGCCCATTCTCCTTAATTTTTTTGAAGTGGGAAAAGAAATCTATGATTTCCTTCACCAGCCTTCCATCATCTGTCAGATGTCCGGTGAGGCAGAAGTCATGACCAGCTGGGGAAGGATCAAACTCCCTTTCAAAAAGAGAAGCAACATTACTCTTTCCAAAGCTTCCTGAACTTAACTTTCATTCTCCGATGAGATAAGAGTCCCATTTTTTGGGATGAAAGATTGGAAATTAATTAAGCGTTTCGAAAACACCGAGACTTTAATCATCAAAGAAAGCCTTCTCATTCCTGACGCAGGGCAGAGCTAAATGATTAGTGTTATTATTCCTACCTGCAATCGAGCTCCTTTCTTGAAAGAGGCTATTCAATCAGTTTTAGATCAAGATTATTTCATCTCTTCCAATCTTGCTGCTTTATTTGAACTCTTAATTATCGATGACGGCTCAACGGATAACACCAAGGAAATTGTCATGGCATTCGGAGACAAGGTGAAATATCACTACCAAACCAATAAAGGGATAAGCGCTTCTCGAAACCTTGGACTCAGACTGGCAAAGGGAGATTATGTAGCTTTTTTAGATTCAGACGATCTTTGGAGCAAGGCTAAGCTAAGAATGCAGATGAATCTGATGAAGCACCTATCCCGGGTCAAAGCATGTTATACAGAGGAAATTTGGATTAGAAAAGGTATTAAAGTTAATCCTAAGAAAAAGCATCAGAAGTATTCGGGTTGGATATTTGATAAAGTTCTATCCCTTTGTCTTATTAGCCTTTCTTCTGCTCTATTTAAGAGAGAAGTTTTCGAGGAAGTCGGCCATTTTGATGAAGAATTGCCAGTCTGCGAAGACTATGATTTTGGCATTAGACTCGCCCAGAAGTATCCAGTCTATTTAATTCCCAGGCCCCTGATAGTCAAGCGGGGAGGACATCCTGATCAGCTTTCCAAAAAGTTCTGGGGTATGGATAGGTTCAGGATTAAAGCCCTGGAAAAAGCTTTGAATATCGGATTGACTCCTCAACAGGAAGAACTTATAAGGCAAGAGATTATGAGGAAATGTCAAATTCTGGCCAGAGGTTTTGAAAAGAGGAATAATCAAGCAGAGTCCAGAAAATACTTGAATCTTTTGGAAAAATACGAATCCAAAGCCGAGAGTGAGAAAAGGGAGGAAAGATGAGCGTTTTAGAAATCATTAGAAGAAGAAGAAGCATCAGGAAATACAAGGACGATCCTATCCCTGAAGATGTATTGTTTCGAGTTCTGGAGGCAGCTCGTCTGGCTCCATCAGGAAAAAATCTTCAACCTTGGAAATTCATCATCGTCAGAGATGAGCTCTTAAAGAAGAAGTTAGCAGAGGCCTCTATCAGGCAATACTTTATGGCTGAGGCACCGGTGGTTATAGTGGCCTGTGGTTTTCCGGATGAGTGTTATTCCCAGATGGGGCGTTATATGAAGTCTTGGCCAGTGGATGTGGCCATTGCTCTAGAACATCTCATCTTGCAAGCAGAAGAGGAGAATCTTGGAACCTGTTGGATCGGAGCTTTCGAAGAAAAAGATGTCAAGTCCATCCTGGGAATCCCTCAGGAAGTCAGGGTTTTGGCTTTAACTCCCATAGGGTATCCAGTTGAAAAGCCGCCCTCAAGAAGGAGGAAAACCCTGGGAGAAATCATTTCCTATGAAAAATATTGAAATCATTTTTAGAAGCATTTACCCGTGATATCCTAGGACTTTATGTATGTTTTTGGGAATGGCTTTGCTCCCTTCAGATTCTTAACGCCATTCTGCGTTCGGACCTCTCGGCTGCTGCGTAACTCACTTCGTTCAAACATACTCGCAGCCCGACTCTGTCGGGTTTCCTCGAAGGCCGAACTCCGAAGGATAAATCTTCAAAGGTCGCTTCAACCATTCCCAAAAACATTATTTATATCAGAAAAAAAGATGATGACATTATTTTTCTTGAATTGACCAAGGCAATGTAGCTCTTTATAATAAGACTCTAAGAAGAGGTCAATCATGTTAGACGATGTTGTCATTTCAAAAGCCATCATTGAGTCGTATCTTAAAGAAATTCTTGAGGACTTAGAGTCCGATGTGGTGATTTGTGGAGCTGGTCCATCCGGCCTCTGTGCTTCTTATTATCTGAGTAAGGATGGTTTTAAGGTTGTCGTTTTTGAGAGAGCCCTCCGGCCTGGAGGAGGTATGCCTGGAGGAGGCATGATGTTCAACAAAATCGTCCTCCAGAAAGAATCAAAGCCTCTTCTTGATGAATTGGGAGTCGACACCACTCTTTACAAAGAGAATTATTATGTCGCTTCTTCTTTAGAGACTCTCGGTGTTCTTCTCAGTCAAGCCATAAAAAAAGGAGCTCGTATTTATAACTGCCTGACAGTTGAGGATGTTCTTATCTATGAAAGCAAAGTCAGCGGAGTGGTCATCAATTGGGCGGCCGTTGAAATGGCCAACCTTCATGTGGATCCGATAACTGTGAGAAGCTCCTTTGTGGTGGATGCAACGGGACATGCTGCTGAAGTGACTCAAGTCGTAAGCCAGAAATCAGGAGAGAAACTCTTCACTCCTACCGGCGGTGTTGTTGGTGAAAAGCCCATGTGGGCAGAAGAAGGGGAAAAAGCTATTCTGGTGAACACCAAGGAAGTCTTTCCCCATCTCTATGTGTGCGGCATGGCCGCCAATGCTGTTTTCGGCGCTCCGAGAATGGGGCCGGTTTTCGGGGGGATGCTGCTCTCTGGTCAAAAGGTTGCCCGCTCGATTGCCGAAAGACTAAGAGGACAGAAGTAAGCTCTTTTCTCTTTTAGCCCGGATTTAAAACCAATAGGAAATTCCCAAAGAAAATAGATACGAGCTGAGGTCAAAGGGTTCAAAACCTTCAAAATCTTTTAAGTCTCCTTGAGCAATGTTGTACTTGAACTCGATATCGAGGCTAAGCCTGTTCGACACAGGAATCATCACGCCACCGAAGGCATGATATCCAAAGCTGATTTTGTTTTCATCCCTTACATCCGCAGAATAAATCGGATACCCGATCACATCCGCATCAATATTTGGATCATAGAACCATTCCCACTCAGAGAAAACAACCCAATCGCCAAACAGCCTCGTGCTCCAGAAATATATTCCAACTCCAGCTCCGACATAAGGGATAAATCTTTCTCTCCTTCCCAGCGGAGTGAGTTTAACTGAGAGCTGGATGGGAGTTATAGATACATCAAAAGTATGTTGTACGGCAAAGCCTTCTCCGTACTCAAAAGCCCAATCTTCGTCGAAGATTGTCTCTCCCACTAAGTCCGCATATAATCCGAGTTTTTTCTTGGAATAGGTATCGATACTGATCAGAAAACTGATTTCCCGGCGGAGAAAATACTCGTAACTGAAGCTGATAGCCGTGCTGTGGAAACTGGACTTATCGAAATCCATCAAGTCAAATTCTTCGGCCCAGAGATCGCTGTTGGCTCTGGGAGCGAAATAAACAAATTTAAATGAGGCTGCATCTGAGAAAACAAGGCTCGAGCTTAATAATAACAAACTGACGAGAAGGATTGATTTCTTTCTCATTTTTTCCTCCTTAGGTAACATAACTAGCAAATTTCATGCCAAAAATATTCAATAAATGCTTCAGGGAAGACAGAAAATGAAATTGTGGCCAAAAAAGGTCAATTGTCCTCTATTCCATGAGCTATATATTCTTTAAGTCAATGTTTATAAATCAGATAAGGCCTGGAGTCAAGGAAAATTAGGAAGAATTTCAGATTTTTATTGCAGTTTAATCCTATTCAGGGAAAACATCCAGAGATAAAAAGGGCATTTCCTAATAAGGGGACGGTTCTATTTTTTAAAACATGTGATTTATAATACTGAGTTAAGAGGCTATAAAAAATAGAACCGTCCCCAATTCATCTGAATCTGGTATAATGAGTGACAAAGCGTGGTTTGGTTGATGACATGAAGATGACTGTGAATACTTGGGTAATAAAGATAAATCCCCGTATAGCTGAGCTAGATAAGATAAAATCCATTGCTCAGGTCCTGAAGAAACCGGGAGTGATTGCCTATCCCACAGACACCTTTTACGGGCTCGGGGTGGATTGTTTTTCTCCTGAGGGAATCAGAAGAATTTATCAAATAAAAAAAAGGAAGACGAAAAAACCGATCCCTTTGATTATAGCTGAGGTTGAAGATGTAAAAAATATTGCTGTCGAAATTCCGTCCATATTCTGGTCTCTTGCTGAAGAATTCTGGCCTGGGCCTCTGACCCTTGTCTTGAAAGCATCTCCTGCCTTGCCTCCCGAACTCCTGGGGCATTCTGAGGCCATAGGAGCGCGTCTTCCTGCTCTATCCTGGCTTAGAGAGCTGATGAAAGAGACTGGTTTTCCGTTGACAGCTACCAGCGCCAACATTTCGGGAGAGAAAGAGATAAGTCATCCCGAAAAAATCAAAGAAATTTTTTGGGAAAAGGTTGATCTTGTTGTCGATGGAGGGGCCACACCGGGAACTCAACCGTCAACGGTTCTCGATTTGACTTCAGAGAAGCCAAAAATTCTAAGAGAAGGAATCATCCAGGCTACGAAGCTTAGAAAATATTTATCAATTTGATCACTAGAGAAAAAATTCAATCCCTTCTTCAGCGATTATGAAACCCTCAGCTTCGATTTCTTGCCTGGCTTTCTCATCTGGATCGAGAGCTAAATTGGAATGGTTTAAATGGGTAAAATAGATTTTTGTCTTTCCTCCTCTGGCAAGTTTTCCCAAGAGCTTTGCACTTGTCTTAATGAAAGGATGTCCGATTCGGGAAAGGTCGCGTCCAGGGAGCTCTTCAGGGCTGTAAAACGTTCCATCCAAAAGAGCAAAGTCAACCTTTTCAACTTCTTCCACAATCGATTTCTTCCATGTTTTCCAGTCTTGAATATCAGGTATGTAGAGGAGCTTCTTTTTCTGGCCAGAAATCGTGAAGCCGACAGTGTCTGAATATTCGTCGCGGTGGGGAACTTGAAATGCGACTACTGAAATTCGAGGCGTTAAAGATAATTTATTCTCGAATGAGAGTGTACGGAGAGAAATATTATTAAGATTGACGAGTTGACTCCAGGGACCATTGTTTGCAAGAAAAGTTTCCATCCGTTCGGAACAATAAACAGGCAAACCGGAAGTGGAGACACTCTCATAGCCAAAAAACATCAAGCCTGTGTAATGACCAATATGGGCATGAGTGAGGAGTGCAGCCTGAGGAAAATTTCTTCTTGCTGTTTTCTCCTTACCCAGTCTTTCATGTGCCATGTGGCATTGAACTCTAATATCAGGAGTCGCATCCAGCAGGAAAAAATTGCTCTCTACAAGGTCAAACAGGCCTAATGATGAAATGAGGCGGGAAAATCTCGTCTCCTCCCTTGCCCGGAGGCAATTCTTACAGTAGCAGCCAAGCTGGGGAATGCCCCCGTCTTGAGCTGTTCCCAGCACTTTTACCAGAACATCAGTTTCTTGAGTTTTTTTATGAGGCTCTTCTGGTAAGACTCTAAGTGTATTCGAGGCAAGAGCAGGCATTCCAGCCACACTTCCTGCCAAGACGTTCAGAAAATCTCTTCTTCTCATTTTTTGCTCCCCTAGACTTAATGTCTTGTTTTTTCTTTGATTGGAGATGCTCCTCTCTCTTTTGGGCCTTTAATATGGATAAAAGAGGATGAAAAGACTTGATTCGGGCTTACTTGACCTTGGCTCCTGTTGGAACATCGCTCTCAAAGAATGGTATGATCGCTTTCCCCTCTACCTCGGCAGCCAGGAGCATCCCTTGAGATTCGATTCCTCTGATCACAGCTGGTTTCAGATTGACAATCACCACTAGTTTTTTACCTGTAAGATCTTCTGGAGAATAGACGTCAGCCACTCCTGCGACCATGGTTCTTTTTTCACCGCCGATATCGACTTCGAGCTTCAGAAGTTTATCTGTATCCGGCACTCTCTCTGCTTGTACGACTTCTCCAACTCTGAGATCCATTTTTTTGAATTCATCAAAAGAAATCTCTTCCATTTCTTCCTTCCTTTCATCAATAGACTGGGGAACCTCTTCGCCTAAAAAGTCTTTCAGCAAAATTCTTGGGAAAAGAGGTTTAGGCTTTTTTGTGATCTGGCCCAGTCTATAATTTTCAAACTTGAGTTCCGAGAACAAAACCTCTTTTATAGGTTTTTCTTCGCCCAAGAATTCCCAGATTTTCTCTGATGTTTCGGGCATAACGGGAAAAGTTAGATAGCTAATGCCTCTAATTGCTGAAGCTGCTTGATAAAGAATCCTGGCCAGTCTTCTCCTTTTTGTCTTCTTCTGGGCGAGTTTCCAGGGCTCGTTTTTGGCTAGATATTTGTTGACTGAGTTTATGTAGACCCAGACTTCTTCCAGGGCTTTGTTCAGGGCATACTGATTATATAGTACAAAAACTTTTTCCTTGAGTTTATTAAAGGCCAAGCGCAACTCTTTATCTCCTTCCTCTTCATCTTCCGTTTCATCGATTTTTCCTTGAAAGGAGTTATGGATCATGGTTAGAGTACGCTGGACGAGGTTCCCGAAGTCGTTAGCCAAATCCGAGTTGACCCGATGAAGGAAACCTTCATGGGAGAAATTTCCATCCAGCCCGATGGGTATTTCCCGGAGCAGGAAATATCGCAACGGATCTTCTCCGAAGGTATCCAGGATCAGATGAGGATCAAGGACATTGCCTTTGGATTTAGACATTTTTGTTTCATCTTTGAGCCACCAGCCGTGGCTGTACACAGTGTTTGGGAGGGGAAAATCAGCTGCCATCAAAAAGGCAGGCCAGAAGACGGCATGAAACCTGAGAATATCCTTGCCGATGAGATGAATGGTAGCCGGCCAGAATTTTTGGTAAAGTTCAAGATCTCGATCATAACCAATGCCGGTCAGATAATTGTGCAGAGCATCAAACCAGACATAAACAGTGTGCTCGGGGTCTCCGGGTACTGGAATGCCCCATTTGACCGTAGTCCGGGTAATGCTTAAATCCTTGAGTCCGGGGCGGACAAAGCTGACGACCTCATTCATCCGGCTCGGGGGTCTAACAAATTCGGGATTTCGAGCATAGAAGTCAAGAAGGCGCTCTTTGTAGGTTGAGAGCTTGAAAAAATAACATTCTTCGGTCACTAGATTCGCTTTGACACCACAATCTGGACAGATTTTATAACCTCCTTCTTCAAAGGGAACATCCTCAGACAGAAAATGTTCAGTGGAATCACAATACCATCCCTCGTATGCTCCTTTGTAAATATCGCCTTTGTCTTTGAGCTGCTGGAATATCTTCTGAACAGTCTCTTCATGGAAAGATTGGGTTGTCCGGATAAAAAAATCATAGGATATGTTGAGAGTCTTCCATAGATCTTTAAATCTCGTTACAACCTGATTGGCCAGTTCGATAGGTTTTAGGCCTTTTGCCTTAGCGGCCTTTTCGACTTTCTGTCCGTGTTCATCTGTGCCGGTAAGAAAAAAGACTTCTCTTCCTTCAAGCCTTTTGAAGCGGGCGAGCGCATCAGCAATAACAGTCGTGTAAGCATGTCCAATATGGGGGATGTCATTCACATAGTAGATGGGAGTTGTGACGTAGAAAGTGGGTCTAGAATTCTTTGCCACTAATGATTCCTCCTCTAATCAAGGTCATGGCTTCTGACCGCGTGGCACTGCTGGTTCGGAAAGAGCCTCTGACCGCGGAAGTCACAGTTAGGGATTTAGGTTTTTTTGCTCCTCTCATGGACATGCACATGTGCTCGGCCTCGATGACAACCATAACTCCAAGGGGCTTCAGGTGATTGTTCAGCAGGTCAGCGATCTGTTTAGTTAGTCTTTCTTGAACTTGTAGTCTTCGGGAGAGAATATCCACAACTCGGGCAATCTTGCTCAATCCTACTATTCTTCCTCCTTTGGGGATATAAGCGACATGAGCCACTCCAGCAAAGGGAAGAAGATGGTGCTCACACATAGAATAAAGAGGAATGTTCTTGATCAAGACCATTTCATCATGTTTTTCTTCATGGATAATTTGAAGATGCTCGGCTGGGTCTTCTCTGACTCCTCCCAGTATTTCCGAGAACATGTGGGCGACGCGCTTAGGAGTTCCTTTGAGCCCTGCTCGCCTAGGGTCCTCTTCTACGCCTTCGAGAATGAGTTTCACTCCTTTTTCAATTTTTTTTAGGTCCAATTTTTTCTCCTTATCAGCCATGCTACTTTAGATTCTTGAGGTATTCCATTAAAGCCAGCTGAGTAATTTCTTTTACCGGGCGCTCTCTTTTTTTAGCCAGCCTTTGGCAATCTAAGAATTCAGGTTGAATGTTAACTGCCTTACCCTCAAAGTAGGAAATCTTCATTCTGATTTCCTCTCCCAGTATTTTAATGTGTTTGATCTCTCTTTCCAGCACTCTTCTCTCCACGGGGTAATACCTGATACCTATAGAACTCGTCTCTTTAAAGATCGTGCTGATTAAAAAATCTATTTTATCAGCCGCCGCAAGTACGGTCAATTTAGTGGCTAATCGGCTTTTTTTCATTAAGACGGGAGTGAAAAAAACATCTAAAGCCCCTGATTTCATGGCTTTATCAAAGAAGCTGGCCAGAACCTGAGGATTGGAGTCATCGATGTTGGCTTCTATGGTATAGACTTTTTTCTCGGCCTTGAATTCTTCTTTTTTTCCGTAAAAAATTCTCAAGATGTTAGCAATTTTTGGAAAGTCTTTGCTTCCAGCTCCATGTCCTATTTTTTCGTAGGTAATTTCAGGGAAGGGAATGAATTTTTTAACTAGGGTGGAGACAATAGCGGCTCCAGTCGGTGTCACCAGCTCTTCTCTGATCCAGGCTGAATACACAGGGATATTTTTCAGGAGCTCTGCTGTGGCTGGAGGAGGAACAGGGAGAATGCCATGGGAGGATTTGATCCATCCTGCCCCTAAGTTCAGAGGAGATGAATAGAATTCTGAAATATCAAGCACTTCTGCCAGGTAACAGCTCCCCAGAATATCGATGATAGCATCATCGGCTCCGATTTCGTGGAGGTGAGTTTTTCTGAATTTATTTCCATGGACTTTCGCTTCCGCTTTGAAGAGATTCTTGAAAATATCCAGAGCATTCTTCTTGACAGAAGCAGAGAAGGGGCTTTTTTTTAGGAAAGCCTCGATATCCGTCCATTTTCGGGCTTCAGTCTCTTTTCTCTCGACCAGGACATCGACTTTCAGGCCTCGCAGGGAGGCTCTTTTTGTTTCCCTGATCTGGATGTTCACAGGGAGTTCCAATTCGTTCATTTTTTCTTTAAAGTGGGCCGAAGAGACTCCCAAATCTAGAAGTGCCCCTAAAATCATGTCTCCGCTCAAGCCCGTGGAGGCGTCAAAATAGCAGAATTTCATTTTTTCTTGACCTTTATAATTCAAGATTCTCTGTTTATGTTTTTATCTATACGCGGCAGTATCTCTCCAGCCTTTCCCATGAAGGAAATATCAACATAAGGAGTGAGGGGAGTTGGATTTATGTTAATCTCTACGATCTTAGCTCCTGCTTCAGTCGCACTGAGAGGAAGGGAAGCTGCTGGTTGGACCACCGCTGATGTTCCGATAACAAACATCACTTCACATTGAGAGCTCAAGAGAAAGGCTCTTTGGAGTATGGTGGGCGAGAGAGATTCTCCAAACCAGACTACATGGGGCCTGAGAAGGGCTCCACAAGAGGGACAATAAGGAGGGATTTCTTTTAAAGGAGAGTCAAAGTTTTCGATTACCGTTCCTTCCTCAGTACATCTCATCTTCCAAATGTTCCCATGGAGCTCCAATATGTTCTTTGATCCGGCTTTCCAGTGAAGCCCGTCAATGTTTTGGGAGATCAGGGCAAATTCTGGAAATGTCTTTTCCCATCGAGCAAGCACTTTGTGTCCAGGATTAGGTTCGACTGGGGCAATGATGCCTCTTCGCCAGTTGTACCACTCCCAGACGAGCTTGGGGTCCTGGTGAAAAGCTGAAGGCGTTGCCAGTTCTTCAGCTCGGTATTTCCTCCAGAGCCCATTTTTTCCTCGGAAAGTCGGAATTCCAGACTCAGCCGATATCCCTGCTCCAGTGAGTGCCACCACCCGGCTTGCTTTTCCAAGAATCTCGCTTAAGGCACTTATATCTGCGTTCTCACTCATCCTGTTCTCCTTTGAAACATAGAATAAACCTTTCTTTTTTAAAAATCAAAACCTAAAAGACGTTTATTCATTTCTTCTCCTTTGTTCAACTCTTTTAGTGCCTTTTATTTAGTAGAAGATGAGAGGTCAGAGCTTTTTGTTTTAATTATCCTGCCCAACGAGTTTCAGGAGCTTGATGTTTATAGGAAGAATCACAAATTCCGTGATAGGTAAAGTTTTTAGGGAATGGCGTTAAAAATCTGAAGGGAGCGAAGCCATTCCTAATAACTTAACTGGAATTTTTTTAATACTTCGGAAAATGGGATGCTTACATGTTTATTCCTTGACTTGCAAATTCATTCATTATATATCATTAGTCTTCTTTAAGGAGGCAGAATGGAAGGGAATGAGCAAATAAAAGACCAGCAGGTGGATATTGGTATACTCGGAGGCACTGGCCTTTATGAGATTGAAGGACTCAAGAATATCAGGGAGATTTCTTTAGAAACTCCCTTTGGCAGCCCTTCTGAGGTCTATATTCTGGGGGAACTGGAAGGAAAGAGAGTGGTCTTTCTCAGCCGCCATGGTCAGGGACACCGAATCTTACCTTCAGAGATCAATTACCGGGCAAATATTTACGGATTCAAGATGCTCGGCGCCGAAAGAGTTATCTCGGTCAGCGCTGTAGGTTCTCTAAAGGAGGAAATCAAGCCCCAAGATATTGTCTTTGCTGACCAGTTTTTCGACCGAACAAGAAGGAAAAACACGTTTTTTGGCGAGGGAATTGCTGCCCATATCAGTTTTGCCGATCCTGTTTGTCCTGTGCTTTCTGGGCTGCTCTACGAGGCAGGGAAGGAGCTGGGATTGAGAGTTCTTAAAGGAGGAACCTATATCTGCATTGAGGGCCCTGCCTTTTCAGCCCGAGCCGAGTCCAACATTTATCGTTCATGGGGGTGCGATGTAATA